>Ga0307373_10001185_pt1 | contig 49070 bp, 47 predicted proteins | sample OX2MG_FD_202534 | JGI IMG/M metagenome (GOLD analysis project Ga0307373, IMG submission 202534) | Soil microbial communities from Risofladan, Vaasa, Finland - OX-2 | ecosystem: Environmental > Terrestrial > Soil > Coastal area > Acid sulfate soil | place: Finland: Risofladan, Vaasa | collected...
GGCCGCGCGGAGATCATCGACGCCGTTCGCCGCATGTTCCTCGACGGCCTCGAAGCCAAAGACGTCGACGAAGCCGCCCTGCGTCGACGCCTCTACCACCCCGAGCTCGCCGACCCGGATCTGGTAATACGAACGTCGGGGGAGTACCGCATCTCGAACTTCCTCCTCTGGGAGATGGCGTACTCCGAACTGGTCTTCACCGAAGTGCTTTGGCCGGACTTTCGCCGCGAGGACCTCTTCGCCGCGGTCGAGGAGTTCCAACGCCGCGAGCGCCGCTTCGGAGGGCTCGATAAGTGAACGTGCGTCGCGCCACGCTCGCCGCCGCGGTCGTGCTCTACCTCTTGTTATGGGCCCTCGCCCTGAGTGGTGCCACCAGTCTGATCGAACCCCTCGTCATCCCCTTGGCGCTCGCGATGATGGTCGCGGGCGGCGTCTGGCTCAATCGCTTTTTGGGCCTTTCGCCGCGTCGTCCGCACTTCCAAGACCGCGACGACCAGAGCGACCCGTGAGGGACTACCGCGACGACGCGGTGGTGCTGCGCACCTTTAAATCGGGCGAGGCCGACCGCGTCGTCGTGCTCTACACGCGGGCTCACGGCAAGGTGCGCGTGCTCGCGAAGGGCGCGCGCAAGTCCTCAAGTCGTCTCGGGTCCACGCTGGAGACCTTGGGTTACGTGCGCGTCGACCTCGTCAAGTCGCGCGGTGACCTCTATATCGCGCGACACGTGGAGCACTTGGACGGTCTGCGCACGCTTCGCAGTTCCTACGCGCGCATCAGCGCCGGCTACGCCGTCGTGGAGGCTATCGACGCGATTCCGAGCGACGAAACCCCCGACGAGTCGATCTTTGAATTGCTCGTGCGCACGCTCGCGGCGCTGAACGACGAGCGCTTTCAGGCCGACCTCGTACCGGCCTCGTTCTTCTTGCGCCTGCTCGCCCTCGACGGCTCTGCGCCCGTGCTCGAGGAGTGCGTGAACTGCGCCTCGAGCGGCCCGCTGGTCTCCTTTGACGCCGTCGCCGGGGGTGCGCTGTGCGCGAAGTGCCGACGAGGCACCGCGCTCAGCCCCGACGCGTTGACGCTGCTGCGGCGCATCACGGGTGGTGAACTCGCGGCGGTGTTGAGCGAGATCGCGCCCCCGGGTTCGGGCGACGTGATGGCGATGGCCCAAGAGGCGATTGAGAACCACTTCGGACGTCGGTTGCGCTCGCCACGCGCCACGGCACCCTCGCTTCCTCCGTTGGGGGCCGGTGGGTCGTGAAGCTCGCCACGCACGACAGGTACCGCACTTTTTTCGCGGCGTGTGGGCAGGCGCGTCCACGCGGCGCGTACGAGGTGGACCGTAGAGAAAGCGCGAGCGACGGCCGCCACGCCGGCGTGCGGGTCGTGAAGGCTCGCGAACGCGTCAGGGTGCCATCGTGAACGAATTCGGTGTCTACGTCCACGTGCCCTTTTGTGCCAAGCGTTGCGACTACTGCGCCTTCGCCACTTACACGGACCGCGACCATCTGATGAGTGCTTACGTCGAGGCCGTCGTCACCGAGGTGGAACTCGCGAAAGCGCAGGGACTGGCCGAGGCGACGTCCGTCTTTTTTGGTGGCGGCACCCCCTCGCGCCTGGCCCCCGAAGAGCTCTTGCGCATCCTCGAGGCGATCCCTCGAAGTAGTGACGCCGAGGTCACCGTCGAGTGCAACCCCGAAGACGCGAGTCTCGAACGACTCAACGCCTACCGCGCCGGCGGCGTGACGCGCATGAGCTTCGGCGTGCAGTCGACTCGACCCGCCGTGCTCTTGGACCTGGGACGTCGCCACGGTACCGGGGCCCACCGCGAGGTCTCCGAGGCGGTGACCGCCGCGGGCTTTGCGACCTGGAACATGGACCTGATCGTTGGCTCGCGCGCCGAAACGCTCGAGGACGTTCGAGAGACACTCAACGATCTCTTGACCCTCGAGAACCCTCCGCCGCACGTCAGCTGCTACGCGCTGACCCCGGAACCCGCGACGCCGCTTGGTCAAGATCCCGCTCGCCACCCCGACGAGGACGACACGGCCGACGCGTACGACCTCGTCGGCCAGGTGCTCGAGACCCACGGTTATGAGTGGGAGGAGATCTCGAACTGGGCCCGCCCGGGCCACGAGTGTCGCCACAATCACGTCTACTGGGACCACGGGAACTACCGGGGTTTCGGGTCCGCGGCGCACTCGCATCAAGACGGGCGCCGATTCTGGAACGTGCGCACACCCGACCGCTACCTCGAGCTTCTTTCGCGCGGCGAGTCGCCACTCGGCGGCGAAGAGCTCCTCGATCAGGCGACCCAGCGCTTTGAGATCGACTCCCTGGCGCTGCGCACGCGTCGTGGCGTTCCCCTCGAGGCGTTCGACTCCCTCGACGAGATCGCCCACCTCGTGGACGTGCGCGACGGTCGCGTCACCCTTCGACCCCGAGCGCGCCTCGTCGCCAATCAGGTCATTGTTCGCCTCTCCACGCTGAAGTAGCTACGCCCGCGTCGCGTCAGGTTTCTTCGAGTTCGACGAGGACACGACACGCCTCGCGAGCGTCGCTCATCCAGGGATTCGAGTGGCGGCGGGGCTTGGCTAGCCTGTCGTGATGGATTCCGCCCCTGAATTAGTGCCCGACCTCCTCGAGAAAGTGACGAATCTCGCGAAGCGTCGCGGTTTCTTCTTCCAGACGGCGGAGATTTACGGGGGATTTCGCTCGACCTACGACTACGGCCCCCTGGGCGCGAACATGCTGCGCCAGGTGCGAAGCGCGTGGTGGAAGTCGATGGTCCAAGGTCGCAGCGACGTCGTCGCCATCGACGCGGCGATCCTCGGCCCGCCGGCCGTGTGGGCGGCCTCGGGACACCTCGAGACCTTCACCGACCCGCTGGTGGACTGCCTGAAGTGCAAGGAGCGCTGGCGCGAGGACAAGATCGACGGGGTCTGCCCGAACTGCGGGTCAACGCAGTTCACCGAACCGCGGGCCTTTAACCTCATGTTCAAGACTCAGGCCGGTCCCGTCGAGGGCGAGGGCGCCACGGCCTACCTGCGCCCCGAGACGGCCCAGGGTATGTTCACGAACTTCAACAACGTGCTCGCCACCACGCGCAAGAAGCCGCCCTTTGGCATCGCCCAGATCGGCAAGTCGTTTCGCAACGAGATCACCCCCCAGAACTCCATCTTTCGCACCCGAGAGTTCGAGCAGATGGAGATGGAGTTCTTCGTGCCCCCCGCCGACGCCGACCAGTGGTACCAGTACTGGATCACGACCCGACACCAGTGGTACCTCGATCTCGGGGTGCCCGGCGAGCTGCTTCGCCTGCACGCGCACGCGAAAGAGGACCTCTCGCACTACTCCAAGGGTACGACCGACATCGAATTCTTCTTCCCCTGGGGATGGGACGAACTCGAGGGCGTCGCCAATCGCGGCGACTACGACCTGACCCAGCACTCCAAGCATTCGGGGGCTCGACTCGAGTACTTCGACCCCACGACCAACGAGCGCTACACCCCCTACGTGATCGAGCCGGCCGTGGGCGTGACGCGCGCCTTGATGATCTTTCTCCTGGCCGCGTACCACGAGGACGAGGTCGAGGGCGAGGTGCGTACGGTCCTGCGCCTGGACTGGCGCCTCGCGCCCTATCAGGTCGCCGTCTTGCCGTTGTCGAAAAAGCCCGAACTCGAGACGGTCTCGCGCGAAGTGCTCGCGAAACTCCAACGCGACTTCATGTGCGACTACGACGTCACTCAGTCCATCGGCCGGCGCTACCGTCGCCAGGACGAGATCGGCACGCCCTACTGCGTCACGGTGGACTTCGATTCACTCGAGGATCGCTGCGTCACGGTGCGCGACCGCGACACGACGGCCCAGACGCGCGTGCCGATCGACGAGCTCGTGCGCCACCTGCACGAGCGCACCTTTCTCGCTGTCTAGTGCGCGCGCGCTTCGCGCACGGGCGCCGTCCGGGCGGCGCGCTCCAAGATCGCGGGCACCACGATGGCGAGCGCCAAGAGTGCCCCGAGCCAGCAGTCGCCGCGCCAACCAAAGTGTTGGTACGCGTTGCCGGCGAGGTACGAGCCCGCGGAAGCGCCCACGAAGGCGCAGAACATGTAGACGCTGTTGACGCGGCTGCGCGACTCGGGGCGCAGCGTGTAGATGATGGACTGGTTCGTGATCTGCATGCCCTGCATCCCGGCGTCGAGCATCACGATACCGAGGGCCAAGACGAGAAACGTCGAGCGACCGACGCCGAGCAGGGCGTAGGAACTGAGCAAGGCGAGCGAGAAACCAATCGTCGAGACGTAGGTGCGTTCGCGGTCAGCAAAGTGTCCCGCCAGGTTCGCCGCCAAGATCCCGGCGACGCCAAAGAGGCCAAAGAGTCCGATGACCGCGTTGGAATAGTGGTACGGGGAGGCGGCCAGGACGTAGGAGAGCGGCGTCCAGAGCACGTTGTTGCAGGCAAATATCAAGAAGCCGTAGTAGGCGCGCTTGCGAAGCAGCGGCAGTTCGCGAAAGAGTGAGAAGGTGCCCATGAAGAGTCGCGCGTAGCTTTGGCGCGCGCGCGGTGCTTCACCGGGCAGCACGAAATACAAGACCGTGGTCATTATCGCCAGAAGCAGTGCCGCGACCCAGTACACGGCGCGCCAACCCGCCGCTTGGGCGATCAGGCCCGAGACCGTTCGCGAGAGCAGAATGCCGATCAACAGACCGCTCATCACGCGCGCGATCACGCGACCGCGCTGCTCGGGGGCGGCGAGGTCGGCCGCGAAGGGGATCAAGATCTGGCCGCCCACGGTCGTGAGCCCGAGCACCAAGGTGAAGAGCACGAGCGCGTCAAACGAGTGGATCGTCGCGGCGAGCGCCATCATCGCGGCGGAGAGCGCGAAGATGCTGACGGCCAACTTGCGCCGCGCGATGAGGTCACCGAGGGGAACCACGAAGGCGAGGCCGAGCGCGTAACCCACCTGGATCAGCGTGATGAGCAAAGACGCGCGACCGGGACCGACGCGAAAGTCCTTCGAGATCTGGTGCAGCAGTGGTTGGAGGTAGTACAGGTTCGCGACGATCGAGCCCACGGCAATCGCCATGATGGCGAGCAGGTGTTTTGACAGTGTGCCCTCTAATTGGTCGCTCACGACGAAGCCTTCGTTCAAAGTTTCGTTCGACCCTACCGTTCGAGTGGGCGTGCTCGTCTCGCCGTTAGGGGATCGAGTACGTGACCTGTGCCTTGGCCACGAGTTGGTCGCTGCCTCTTGAAAAGAGTTCAACGTCGCTCACGCTCAGTCGCTTGCCGAGCTTGATGAGTCGAGCGCGCGCGACCAAGCCGGTCAGCTCGGGCTTGCGCAGAAAGTCGATGTGCAGACTCGTCGTCACGGCGAGCACGACCGGCCCGACGTGCGCCATCGTGATGACCCACGCCGCGAGGTCCGCGAGCGCCATCATGGTCGGCCCCGAGAGCGTGCCGCCGGGGCGCCCGTGACTGTCGTCGACACCGCGGCTCATGACGACGACGTCACCCTCGAGTGACTCGATCGTGGGCACGTCGCCAACTGGAAATGACTCGACGAGCACCTGTTGGAGCTGCTCGATGGAGAGTACCGGGGTCACGCGACCTGGCGGTAGCGGCGAACGGCGAGGGGAGCGAGAACCATCAAGATGCCGAGCGCCCAGGCGAGACCGGTCCACGTGCTGGCTCCGTGGGGCTGGTCGTTCATCAGCCCGCGCACGGCGTCGGTGACCTGGCTGACGGGTTGATACGTGGCGAATCCCTGGAGCCAACTGGGCATGGACGCAATGGGAACAAAGATGCTCGAGGCGAAGGTGATGGGAAAGATGAGCGGGAAGGTGATGGCCTGGGCCGCCTCGGAGTTCGGTGCGACGAGTCCGATGAAGGCGAACCCCCACGACAGGCAGTAGGCGAAGACCAGCATCAAGAGAGCCGCTCCGAGATAGGCAATGACGCTGCCGGTCGGACGAAAGCCGACCGCGAAACCAACGATGGTGATCACGATGATGATGAGGATGTTGCGCGCGACGTCGGCCAGCGTGCGTCCGCCCAAGACCGCCATGCGCGCCATGGGCAGCGCTCGGAATCGCTCGATGAGTCCGCGCTGCAGGTCTTCGGCGAGGCCGATCGCCGTACCCACCGCTCCGAAGATGGTGGTCTGCACCAAGATGCCCGGAATCAGGTAGTTCACGTATTCGCCCTGGGGGAGTCTGATGGCCCCGCCAAAGACGTAGCGAAACAAGATGACGAACATGATGGGCTGGATGATCGCGAAGACCAACGCCGTGGGGACCCGAATGAGCGCGAGCAAATTGCGTCGCGCGATCGTGATGGTGTCAGTGATCGCCCAGCGCGGCGACCACGTGGAGGAGAGCGACTCGGTCGTCACGCGTGCTCTCGTCTGGTCGCGCCGGTCGGCTGAGCGAGTGCGACGTCGTCGGCGACACGATGCCCGGTGAGCGTGAGAAAAACGTCGTCGAGGCTCGGTTCGCGCAGCGCCAATCCGGCCACGACGATGCCCTGCGCGTCGACGCGGCGTAGCGCGTCGGCGGCCGACGAGGGGCCACATTCGACGTTGAGTTCGACGACCATGCCCTCGACGCGCACGACTCGGTCGGAGAGGTCGGCCACGAGTTCGCCGGTGCGCTGCGCGTCGGCCGTTGAGTGAAGGGTGAGGACGAGGACGGTCGCGCCCAGCTGACTCTTCAACTCGGCCGAGGTTCCCTGAGCGATGATTTTGCCGTGGTCGAGGACCACCAGTTGCTGGGCGAGGCGATCGGCTTCGTCGAGGTACTGGGTCGTGAGCAGTACCGTCGTGCCACCCTCGACCAGACCTTCGATGATGGCCCACAGGTCCTGACGGCTCTGGGGGTCGAGACCGGTAGTGGGTTCGTCGAGGAAGAGAATGGGCGGGCGCGCGACCAAGGCCGCGGCGAGGTCCAGGCGTCGGCGCATGCCGCCCGAGAAGGTTTTCGCCAGTCGGTTCGCGGCCTCGTCGAGGTCGAAGTCGTGCAGGAGCGAGCGCGCACGCGTGGTGGACTCCTTCGCCGAGAGATGATTGAGTCGACCGATCATCCTCAGATTCTCAAAGCCCGTCAAGTTCTCGTCGACCGTGGCGAACTGCCCGGCGAGGCCGATGCGCTGGCGCACCTGTTGACTTTGGCGCACCACGTCAAAGCCCGCGACGCGCGCCGACCCCTCGCTCGGTTTCAAAATCGTCGAAAGTATGCGCACCATCGTCGTCTTGCCTGAGCCGTTAGGCCCCAAGAGGCCAAAGACCTGTCCGGTACCGACGCGAAGCGAGACGCCGTCGAGGGCGCGCACCGCGCCCTTGCTGAAGACACGAACGACCTGGTCTACTTCAACGGCGTATTCGGACGGCACAAATCGCAGTCTAGAGAGCGGGGCTAGAGCACTACTCAATCGAGCGGTCGACCCGGTACCGTCTACCTATGGCCATATCCGATGACGAGATCGCTCAGGTGCGTTCCGCCACCGACATCGTGGCGCTGATCTCTGAGACGGTGGCCCTGAAGCGTACGGGACGTCGTTGGACCGGACTTTGCCCCTTTCACGGCGAGAAGACGCCCTCCTTCTCCGTGAACGCCGAGGAAGGTCTCTACTACTGCTTTGGCTGTCGGGCCTCGGGCGACGCCATCAAATGGGTGCGTGAGACGCACCATCTGGACTTCGTCGATGCGCTACGCGCCTTAGCGGATCGCGCGGGCATTGAGCTCCACGAGGACGCCCACGCGGGACCAGAGCGCAAGGAACGTCAGGAGTTCATGCGAGTCATGGACGAGGCCGTCTCGTGGTACCACGAGCGTTTGATGGACGCGCCCGACGCGAGGGTGGCGCGCGAGTACCTAAAGACTCGCGGCATCGACGGCCACGTGGCGCGGCGCTTCAAGCTCGGCTGGGCGCCCGACGAGTGGGACGCGCTCACCACCGCGCTCAAGTTGAGTGAGCGGGACCTCGCGGGAACGGGGCTCGGCTTCGTGAACAGTCGCGACCGCCGTCAAGATGCCTTGCGCGCGCGCGTCATCTTTCCGATTTTTGATCCGGCGGGCAAGGCCATCGCCGTGGGCGGGCGAATCTTGCCCCAATTCGCGACGCGAGCCGACGGCCGCGTCGAGGCCAAGTACAAGAATTCGCCCGAGACGCCCATCTATTCCAAGCGACGCACGCTCTACGCCCTCAACTTCGCCAAAGACGACATCATCAAGACGGGCGAAATCATCGTGTGCGAGGGATACACCGACGTGATCGCCTTCTTCCAGGCCGGCATGGAAAGGGCGGTGGCCACTTGTGGCACCGCCCTCGGCGAGGAGCACTTCAAGACCATGCGCAACTTCGCCAAGCGCATCGTGCTCGCCTACGACGCGGACGCCGCGGGTCAGAGCGCGGCCGCGTCTGTCTATCAGTGGGAGCGCCAACATGAGGTGGACGTCTTCGTGGCGCGCCTGCCCGAAGGGAGCGACCCGGCCGAACTCGCCCAACGCGACCCCGAGGCGCTTCGCCGATCGATTGAAGGCGCCCTTCCGTTTCTCGGCTTTCGTCTGGAGAGGGTGCTCGCCGCGACGAACTTCGCGACCGCCGAGGGTCGCGCCCGCGCGGCCGAACTCGCCATGGCCGTCTTGGCCGAACACCCCAGTGAACTGGTGCGCGATCAGTACGTCATGGAGGTGGCCGATCGACTTCGTCTCGACGTCGCGACCCTACGTTCCCTCGCTTCGCAGCCGCGCGCGCGCGAACACGCGCCGCGCCGCGCGCCACCACCGCGCGACTTACCTCGCCCCGGCGTCGAAGCGCTGCGCCTTTTGGTGCACGCGCCCGATCAGGTGCGCGGACGCTTGATCGCGACGTTCTTTGAGAATGAGTACCTCCAGGAGATCTATCGAGTCCTCGGTGGGGGGCGATCGATTCCCTCGGCGATCGACGACCTCGAGCGAGAGGGCCACGAAGAGTCGGCCGCCGTCTTGGCCGAGATCGTGGTCGACGACCTCGATCACGAATACAGCGCTCGCGAGGTGAGTGCGGTGCTGGCGCAGCTGATTCGCGCCGCGGTGAATCAGGAGCTGCGCGCCCTCGGACGCGACCTGCGCGAGGCGCGCGTGACCCCCGAACTCGCCCAGAGCACGATGCGTGACGTGAAGGAACGTCTCGATCTCTTGGAGTCCGTGCACGGCGACGCCGCCGAAGCCGATTTGCGCACGTGGCTCCTCGAGAGAGCCACGCTGACCCGGCCGTGAAGACGCCGCTCGGCTCCGTTGGGGGACTAGCGATCCTGGCGCCCTTGGGCGTCGAGGAAGAGCGTTCGCTCTATCCGGTGATCCGCGCCGGTCGCGACGCCGCGGCTCAGCTCTTGCTCGGTCGCGACGGCGATGCGACCAGGCGTCGGCGGCTCTTGCGTCAACGTCACGACGGCCAAGAGGCCGAGTCGCTGCTACTTCGCTCGACGCTTGGACTCGTGCGCGCGCGCGTCACCGAGCGAGGGTACCGATTCAGCAACGATGAGCTCGAGGCGGCGGGCGTTGAAGGGCTCGTCAACGCGCTTCGGCGCTTCGACTCTCAGCGCGGTATTCGCTTCTCGACCTACGCCAACTACTGGATCACGAAGATGGTGAACGAATCGATCCAACAGCAAGTCGGCGTGACCGACGCGGAGATGCGCTTGGTGTTGAAGTACCAACGGCTCGAACGTGCGAAGAGCGAAGGATCCCCGTCCAAGCGCGAGGTCGCCAAGGCACTCGGCGTCTCGCTCGCCAAAGCCCAAGAGGTCGTCGAGTTGAGCCGCGAGATCGCGTCTCGGCGATTCAGCTCCCTGGACATGGGTGAAGTACCCGAGTCGCGCGCGCCGGCTCGACTCGTCGAACCGCCCGCGTGGGTGATCAACGAACTTCGTCGGCTCTGCGGCGAGGACTTCGACGCTTTCTGGCAGTACACGTTTCGCACGATGACGATGCAAGAGATCGCCTCGACGCGCGGCATCTCCCGTCAGGCCATGACCAAACGCATCGAGCGGTGCCGAAAGGCGGTGCGCGAGAGCCCCGAGGCCGTGCGACTCGAAGCTTGGCTCCAACAGCAGTAGCGGGGGCCAGTGCTAGGATTTCAAAGCCCTCGGGCCGGATTCCCAGATAGCTCAATTGGCAGAGCAAGCGACTGTTAATCGCTAGGTTGCAGGTTCGAGTCCTGCTCTGGGAGCCATATTCGTGTTCTGTCTCGGTTGATTGGTGACGAATCGACAACGGTTGTCCCGTTATTCAGTTACGCCTGATCTTCGACACGCGGCCCCTCGCGCGTCGATCAATAACCTGACGCGTCGTTGCGCGACCAGCCGCCCGCCGACGTGGGGGCCAGGAGTGCACCAGGTCGAACGCGACGTCGCCCGCCGCTTGGAAGGCGTCGATGGTGTGCGGTAGCCTTCGGCCAGGATTCGTCCGCGGGTGGCACGAAATTCTAAGGTTTCCCACGACGCGACGGCCTTGAGTCGCTTCGAGGTCTTCCCTAGGATTCTGGTGGGGCCAAAATCGGGAGGCGAGATGGACGTTGCGACATTCGTTGATGAAATCTACGACCACGACCTGCCGTTTCGCGTCGAGGCTTACGACGGGAGCGAAGCGGGGCCCGGACCGAGCGCCGCGCCCCAGGCGATCACCCTCAAGATTCTGCGCCGAGACGCCATCACGCGCGTGTTGACCCATCCCGGTGAGTTGGGCCTGGCGCGCGCGTACGTCGCCGGCGATCTCGACGTGGAGGGCGATCTCGACTCCCTCTTTCGCCTCAAGGTTCCCCCACTGGCTCGAATGCTTTCCCCCCAACGCGTGCGCGAACTCACGAGTGTGGTGGGTCTGTCGACCCTTCGACCACTGGCGCCTCCCTCGGTCGAGGCGCGCCCCAAGGGTCTGCTCCACAGTCGGCGCCGCGACCGCCAGGCCGTCACGCACCACTACAACGTTTCGAACCGCTTTTATGAGATGGTGTTGGGGCCCTCAATGACCTATTCGTGCGCGGTCTTTCGAGGCGACGACGACTCGCTCGAGGTGGCCCAGCGCCGCAAGGTCGACCTCGTCGCACGAAAACTCAATCTCTCGGAGTCGACGCGTCTCTTGGACGTCGGCTGCGGCTGGGGGACGATGGCGATTCACGCGGCGTCGACCTACGGCGCCTCGGTCGTGGGGGTCACGCTCTCCGAGCCCCAGCAGCGTTTCGCGACTGAAGCGGCCCGCAAGGCGGGCGTCTCGCACCTCGTGGAGTTTCGCGTGCAGGACTACCGTGACGTTCGAGACGGCCCCTTCGACGCGATCAGTTCCATCGGCATGTCCGAACACGTCGGTCGTCGCGCCCTCGGCGCGTACAGCCAGAATCTCTTCGACCTGCTCCGTCCGGGCGGGCGCTTCTTGAATCACGCGATTGGGCGGCCCATCTCTTTTAACTCGGATCCGCGACCCACGTGGCGTTCTGAGGTCAAACGCCAAACGCAGATTGCCTGGGGACTGCGGGGGCCCTCAAAGATTGGGAGTCCCTTCATGGAGCACTACGTTTTTCCCGACGGCGAACTTCACGAAGTCGGCGTCTTGGTCTCGCGTTTCCAAGCGCACGGATTTGAGGTGCGTCACCTCGAGGGCCTCCGCGAGCATTACGTGCGCACGCTTCGGTTCTGGGTTGACAACCTCACGAAGCGCTATGACGAGGCGGTCGAGGAGGTGGGCGAGCAGCGCGCTCGCGTTTGGCGTCTCTACATGGCGGGCTCGGCCGTGGGCTTTGAGCGTCACCACCTCGAGATTCACCAAGTACTGAGCGTGAAGAGTGACGGCGGTCGAAGTGGTTTCCCGGCGCGCAGTGACTTCGAGCCCGACTTTTGACTAGGGCTCGTGCATGAACGACGACGCGTCGATGCCGAGGTCGCGCAGTACGACGCGCGCGCTGTTTCGCCCCGGTCGACCCGATACTGAGCCACCCGGGTGCGAGGTCGAGCCCGTCAGGTAGAGACCGGGCAGGTCACTTCGATAGTCGAGCCAGCCGGGAATGATTGAGCCGTCCGGCAGAGCGAATTCGCCGCCGTGGCACGATCCCGCGATGTTGGCGCGGTTGTGCGCGGCGAGCGTCGTAGGCGATTCGATGTACGTGGCGTAGATATTGTCCTCGTCGAGTCCCGCGACGTGGCGGCGCGCGACGGCGAGCAGGTGACGTGCGAATTCGTCAGCGTCTTCGTCGCTCCAGGGCCGACCCTCGACGAGCGTGGGCGCGATCGTTAGAAACTTGAACGTTGCTCCGGGCGCGCGCTCGGGATCGACCACGGTCGAGTCGACCATCAAGAGCCAGGGGTCCTCGGCCGCTACCCGGCCCTCGAGGGCCGCTTCGACTTGGCTCAAGAGACCTTGGGGAGAACCGAGCGCGCCCGCGACCGCCGCCAGGTCGCCCCCGGCGCTTCGGTAGGTCACGTGTTGGCCCAGGGCGAAGTGCACCGCGAAGACCGAAAGCCCGGGTTGCCACGCCTGGGCGGCGCGCTCGAGTTCGGGGACCGCGTCGGCGATCGCGTCCGGGAGTGTCGTCAGGTGCGCGCTCGTCACGACGGCTCGCCTCGCGCGAAACGTTCGACCGTCACTGGTCGCGACGCCGACGCAGTGCCCGTCCTCGACGAGGTATCGGTCCACCCAGGCGTTGGTCAAAACGGTCCCGCCGTGGTCTTCGAGGTGACGGCGCAGCGCCTCGGGCAGCGCCCCCGATCCACCCACGGGCGTCGTCCAGCCAAAGCGAAGCCGGCCGGCCACGATGGCCGCGGGCAGCGCGCCGGTGCCGGGGCGGGTCGGAGATTGAATCGTGGCGAACGCCATCCAAACCATCGCGCGCTGGATCACCGGATGGGTGAAGGTGGCGTGCACGACGTCCCACGCACTCTCGAGGCGCAGCTCTTCGTAGCGGCGCGACCAATCGTCGTCGGGCATCTCGAGGCCGGCTTGAAAGTAGGCGTGGGCGACGCGCAGTCCATCGTTCCATTCGCGCATCATCGCTCGTAGCGCGTTCGCGTCATCGAGCGAATAGCGCTCAAATTCGATGGCGGTGGCTTCGACGTCGGGATGAATGATCAAGGCGTCCTCGCCGTCGAGGGGCATGACGACGGCGGGATCAGTGACGAGATACTCGAGACCGTATTTCGCCTTGAGCCCTAACTCATCGTTCAAGATCAGCGGATTGGATTGAATGACGACGTGCGCACTCGAACAGGAATCGTGGTGCCAACCAGGCAGTGTTAACTCCTCGCTGATCGTGTTGCCACCAATCGCGGCGTTGCCTTCGAGCACGGTGACGTGAAGCCCGGCCTGCGCCAGGTACGCCGCGCACACCAGCGCGTTGTGGCCAGCGCCGACGACGACGACGTCGGCCAATACGTTGTCAGAACTAGCCATGCCCACCCCCGTGTCTTCGTGGCGACAGTATCGGGGCGACAGTCCCCCTGCTACCTTTATTCCTTCACGGCGAGTGAAACGTTTTAGGGCCGTAGCTCAGTGGTTAGAGCAGGGGACTCATAATCCCTCGGTCGTGGGTTCGATCCCCACCGGCCCTACTTCTTCTCCAGCTTCGTTTTGGACATCAGTCTAGGATCCACTTATGTCAACGTTCGAAGTCCTCACAACTGCCGAACGACCCGAATTGCAAGATCAGTTCGATGAAGCCTTTAGACCAGTCTGGCCGGAATTCATATTTCACGACGCGGTCTCGAATCAGTATGTGAGCAAGGTCCAAGAACGCTTTCCTCTCTTCGATGTGACGATTGTCGATGGTGGCAAGGTAGTGGCCGCTGGTTGGGGTGTTGTCTTGTCGTGGAACCAAGCACTAGGAGATTTACCTGATGGTTATGACGGTGCTCTTGTTAGATCGATGACAGCGAACGAACTAGCTCCCGGCAACACACTTAGCGTGATGGCCGCGGCGGTTCGACCCGACCGTCAGGGACGAGGCTTGTCGGCGCTTGTCCTGACTGAACTTCGCCAGCGTGCCATTGCGACGGGATTGACCTCGGTCATCGCACCAGTGCGGCCAACTTTGAAGGCGAGCTATCCGTTGACGCCGATGGAGACGTTCGCATCTTGGCGACGGGGTGATGGAACTCATATCGATCCTTGGATTCGATTACACGAGCGGCTCGGTGCCCAAATATTGAGTGTCGCTGCACGATCCATGGTCATTTCTGGATCGGTGGACGATTGGGAGCGATGGACTGGCATGTTTTTCCCAGATAGCGGGCGGTACGTGGTTCCCGATGCGCTTGACCTCGTAGAGATTGACCGAGACGCGAACGTTGGAACGTACGTGGAACCCAACATTTGGATGCGACATTCTTGAGTCGCACCAGAAGTTGTTACTTCATCGATGTTTGCGTTCGTGTAACTTCAATTCCCTGGAGCTTGTTGCTGTCAATCTGGGACATTCGCAAAGGTCGTGGATTCTCGGGAATCCCACGTTTTGTCCCACGTACCAAGTCGACTTCACCGGACGAAACCGACAACACGGGACGACGAACACTGACTTTTCGGACGAACGAGACGGATAGCGTTCTTGCGTGGAACAGAAAGATCGGGAACTGTTCGGTTCGTCATTCGGCGAAGCGGCCGATGAATACGCCGAACACCGACCGGACTATTCGAAGGAAGCGGTGCGCTGGGCGCTCGAGACCGCGCCCGGACTTCGAGTACTAGATCTGGGTGCCGGTACTGGCAAACTCACTACCGCCTTGGTCGCGTTCGGCGCCGAGGTAATCGCTGTGGAGCCCGACCCAGCGATGTTGGCCAGGCTGTGCCGGGCGCTGCCAACGGTCAGAGCCCTGGCGGGCAGTGCTGAGTCAATACCTTTGCCCGACAGGACCGTCGACGCGGTGGTTGCCGGTAACGCGCTTCACTGGTTCAATATGGATATCGCGGGACCTGAGATCGCCAGGGTTCTTGTACCTGGAGGCATCCTTGCTGGACTCTGGAACATCTTTGACGACCGGGTCGAATGGGTTGCCCAACTTGATCAGGTGGCAGGAAAGTGGGCGATCGGTGCGCGAGACACGCTCAGTCGCTGGCGCACTAAAACTTCCCGCGCTCACCTTCCAAACAGTGAACTAGCCGCGACCTTCGGGTCGCCGGAACAGGACGAATTTGCGCATGGCCAGCTTCGAACAGCAGACTCGCTCATGGCAACTTTCGCGACGAAAGCAGGAATACTGGTTATGTCCGAACAAGAGCGAGAGGTCACGCTTGACCGTATTCGTTCGTTCCTTGCGTCCAGATCGGAAACTGCCATTGGGGAGTTCACACTCCCGATGATGACCGGCGTGCTTCGAGTCCAACGTTTGTGAGAACCTTCTGACGCTCTTCACTGTCGGGGATGAACTGCTGTGAGCCGAGACGCCAATGCAAGGTTGCAAAACTGTTGCGTCGGGCCTCCGACATGAACCCGCACGCGATTCGCATTGAGATAATCCCACGGAAAATCCCACATACCAAACCGACACCACCGGACCAATCCGTCACCTTCGGACAGATATTCTTTCAAATCCGGATAAATCCGACACCACCGGACCATTTCGACCGAAGGCATCCACCTCAAATCCCTCGGTCGAGGGTTCGATCCCCACCGGCCCTACCACTTGTCCCACCAAACTGAAATTTTGGGTCCGAAGAATATAGAGGACGGACTGGTTCACCACAATGATATAGTTGTGGTGTGCCTTTACCACCTTTCGAGTCGGAGACTGGTCGTCTCCCACCCGGTATTCATGAGGTCACTTGGGAGGAGGTTGTTGACCGCTTCGGCTGGAATCGGCACCGCCGCGAACTTCTCGATGGTCTCACAGACGCAATTGACTTGCTCGTCAATGCGGGATGCTCGCGGATCTGGCTGAATGGCAGTTTCGTTACGGCGAAAGATGACCCTGGTGATTTCGATGCTGTTTGGGATATGCAAGGTGTTGACCTCGACCAGCTCGATGAGATCTTTTTCAATTTCGAAGATGGGCGCAGAGTACAAAAGGAACGATTTCGAGGTGAGTTCTTACCCAATGTCGTAGAGAAGGGAAGTGGTTTGGACTTCGTCGAGTTTTTCCAGCAAGAGAGAGATGCCAGCAAGAAGGGAATTGTTGCTATGGATCTAAGGAGGATTGTTCAATGATTACGAATGAAGTGCAGTACCGATTAACGAAGACTCGCCTAGCGCAGTTTGAGCGGGCCGTTGCCAACCTTGAGGACGAATTGGTTCCACCTGATCGCAAGCGTCGTGAGTTGGAGCTCGGCGCGTTGCGATCCCAAGCGTCAGATCTCGACGCAGAGATCCGTGAGTACGAAGTCTTGCGTTCGGGGTCGCTCACGAGTTTTGAGGCTTTGACACTCGCTGATCTGGCGGGTGCTCTCGTGAAAGCTCGTATTGCCAAGGGTTGGACACAACGTCAACTCGCTGACGAACTTTCCGTAGCCGAGCAGCAGATCCAACGATATGAAGCAACGGGTTACGCGTCAGCCAGTCTCGCTCGTCTCTGTGACGTTGCCGAAGCGCTAGGAACAGAGGTTCGAGAAGTGGTGACGTTGACCTCGGTGTAGCGTGAGGGTGGAACTTGGGCGGGGACGAGGTGTTGGTTGGCGAGAAAATCCCACGGAAAATCCCACATACCAATCCGACACCGCCGGACAGATCCGACACCACCGGACGAGTTTTCGTTCAAAACCGGACAGATCCGACACCAACGGACAGATCCGACCGATTGCATCCACCTCATAATTCCTCGGTCGTGGGTTCGATCCCCACCGGCCCTACTGTTTCAGAGTTTTTCGCTTCCGCGAATGGTTTCTTCACTAGTTGCGGTAGTGAAAACGGGCCTGGATTACGACAACATCATTTTCATCTACGAGATAGACCAGTCGATGTTCCTCGTCAATTCTTCGCGACCAACACCCTTGGAGCACATGTCGAAGTGGTTCTGGTTTGCCAATTCCCTCGGTCGGGTGACGCAAGACGTCTTCGAGAAGTCGATTCACTCGTTTCAAGGTCGACATGTCGCGTGACTGCCAATAGCAGTAGTCCTCCCAACCCATGGGAGTAAAAGCCAGACGCATCAGGACAATTCGTGCTCTTCACGTTGAGCCGAATGAGCCTGGGACAAGCTCTCTAAGAGTCGTCGGGCATTCGCCGGAGTGCGGAGAAGATGAGCTGTCTCGTTGAGAGCGTCGTAATCAGCTCGAGACATGAGAACTGCATCGCCCCCCTTGGAGGTGATTTCCACAGGCTTACGATCGTCGTTTACTTTTTGAATTAGTGGAAAGAGGTTCTTTCGTGCTTCGCTAGCAGTGATTGACATTACCCCTCCCTGGACTTCGTTGAATGGTACCATTTATCGTACCATATGGTGGAATCCATTTACTGTTCACAACGGTCGCCGTCAATCCCGTCGGCTACTCCTTGGCTACTCCAATTATTGGACTGCATGGACAGATCCACTACTGAGTGGATATTCGTATGGATTTGGGGTCACTGACAGGACGTAGCGGACGCTCTGCACAGGAAGCGGGCATCTCATATCCCTCGGTCGTGGCTTCGATCCCCACCGGCCCTACGAGGGGGTGATCAGAAATTTCTCCCCGGTGGCCTGGCGCGCGTAGTCAGCGAGCACCTCAGGCTCCAATGCCTCAACAAGGGTTATCTCTCGGGTGTAGTGACTCTGGAAGGTCGTCGTGAGCCCGTCGGCGACACGTTGACGCAGCGCGGTCATTGCTTCGGGTCCGATCTTTTGCAGAAACGGTGTGAGCAACCAACCGCCGACGCCCCACGCGAATCCGAAATTTCGTGTCAAGACCGTCGGCCCGCGGTCCAGTTCTCCGTAGATGTACACCTGTTTGTGCGTGGTCGATCCGTAGCGGCTGTACTGGCTCGCCGACGCGTTGGCCGCGACTTCCATCGCCGTCAAGATTTGACTCGCGAGGTTCCCTCCGCCCGTGGCGTCAAAGGCCAGGGTCGCCGACGTCGCGCTCAGCGCGGCAATGAGATCGCTCATGAAGGCTGGCGAGCTCGAGTCAACGACGTACTGCGCGCCGAGGGACCTAAGCAGTGACGCCTGTTCGGGTTTGCGCACGATATTGACGAGCGCTACACCCTCCTCGTGACAGAGCCGCACGAGCATCTGGCCCAAGTTCGACGCGGCCGCGGTGTGCACGAGGGCGCTGTAGCCCTCCAAGCGCATCGTTTCGACCATGCCGAGCGCGGTGAGGGGATTGACGAAAGACGAAGCGCCGAGGCGAGGCGCGGTCCCTTCGGGCAGGACCAGACACTGCGAGGCGTCCACGCAGCGATACTGGGAGTACATCGCGCCACCCGCGACCGACACGACGCGACCGATAAGGGCTTGAGCCTCGGGCGAGGAGCCCGCCGCGACGACGGTGCCCGCTCCCTCGTTGCCCACCGGCATCGACGCGCCGAAGCGCGCCGACAGCGAACGAAGCAGTCCCGCGTCGATCGGTGCGCTCAGCAGCGGCTGTCCGTCGCGCGACGAGGTCGTCGCGGCCGCGACGTCGGCACCCGCGAGTAAGAGTCCGAGGTCCGAGGGATTGATGGGAGCGGCTTGAACCTTGATGACCACCTCGTTGTGCCCGGGGGTGGGCACTGGTGTCTCCACCAAGGTCAGTTCCAGTGTTCCCGTCTCGGTCACGGTCGAGCGAAGTTGGAGTCCAACTTCAGGAGTGGTCGCCATAGGCAGTCCTCGGTTCGTCTTCGTCGCCCGACCTGGTTGGTCCAGAGTCGGTCCTTGGCTAAATCATAAGGATTTACTGGGCGCCCACTCTCGTGGGCGGCCCTCCGAAGCCCCTCCATTTCCCTTGAGCGGATGGTTCTAGATTGCGGGGAAACGATGCGGCGCTTCTCGAAGTGACCGACAACGCGCAAAAGGAGAATGACGCATGCCTGAGATTATGTCCATACACCACATCGCCATCACGGTCAGCGATCTCGAAGTCAGCGAGCCCTGGTACGAAAGAGTCTTCGCCATGTCCAAGGTCATGGAAGGGTCGCACCCCGACGGGGTGGGACGTTTCGTCTTGTTCAGCAACGCGGACTTCTCCACCATGATCAGTTTGCACGTTCACCCCGAGAACGATGGTGGGCGCTTCAACGAAGCCCGCAATGGTCTCGATCACGTGAGTTTCCGTGTGGCCGACCACCACGAACTTGAGGCCTGGGAGTCGCGTTTAAGCGAACTCGGCGTCGAGCATTCACCCGTCAACGATCAAGAGATGTACTCCGTCGTGGTCTTTCGCGATCCCGACAATATCCAACTCGAGTTCATCTCGGTGGGCTGAGCTCGAGCGGCTCGGGTTGGCTCGCTTGACATTTATGATGCCCGCAAAGGAGAGATCATGGAAAATGAGAACAAGTGCCCCGTGGCCGGCGGAGGTAACACCAACGCCGCGTCGAGCCAGTCGAACCAGCGCTGGTGGCCGAACCAGCTCAACCTGAAGATTCTCAGCCGCGCCAGCGCCGAGGCGAGTCCGTTGGGCAAGGACTTCAACTACGCCGCCGAATTCCATACCCTCGACCTCGACGCGCTGAAAAAGGACCTCGAGGCCTTGATGACGACGTCGCAGGACTGGTGGCCCGCTGACTACGGCCACTACGGGCCGCTCTTTCTTCGAATGGCTTGGCACAGCGCGGGTACGTATCGAATCGCCGATGGTCGAGGCGGCGCGGGTTCGGGCGCGCAGCGCTTCGCGCCCCTCAACAGTTGGCCCGACAACGTCAACCTCGACAAGGCTCGCCGGCTCTTGTGGTCGGTGAAACAAAAGTACGGCCAGAAGATCTCCTGGGCGGACCTGATGGTCTTTGCGGGTAACTGCGCGCTGGAGTCGATGGGTCTTAAGACCTTCGGCTTCGCCGGCGGTCGCGTCGACATTTGGGCACCCGACGACGACACGTTCTGGGGGCCGGAGGGCACCTGGCTCGGCGACGAGCGCTACCAGGGTGAGCGCGAACTTGACAATCCGTTGGGCGCGGTGCAGATGGGGCTCATCTACGTGAATCCCGAAGGACCTAACGGCAACCCCGATCCGCTCGCGGCGGCCACGGATATTCGAGAGACCTTCCTTCGCATGGCGATGAACGATGAAGAGACGGTGGCCCTGATCGCCGGCGGCCACACCTTCGGCAAGACCCACGGGGCGGCCGACCCCGAGAAGTACGTCGGCCGCGAGCCCGAGGCGGCTCCCCTCGTGCAGCAGGGCCTTGGCTGGAAGAACACGTTCGCGACGGGAAGCGGTGGCGACACGATCTCGAGTGGTCTCGAGGGCGCCTGGACGACCAGTCCGGCCTCTTGGGACAACAACTTCTTCGACCACCTCTTTGGCTACGAGTGGGAGTTGACCAAGAGTCCCGCCGGCGCCTCTCAGTGGAAGCCCAAGGACGCCACTGCCGCTGGCACGGTGCCCGACGCTCACGATCTCGCGAAGCGCCACGCGCCGACCATGCTCACGACCGACCTCGCGCTTCGATTCGATCCCGTGTACGGACCCATCTCGAAGCGATTCCACGAGCACCCCGAAGAGTTCGCTGACGCGTTCGCGAGGGCTTGGTACAAATTGACGCACCGCGATATGGGCCCGTACGTTCGCGGCCTCGGAAGTCTCCTCCCGGGCGAGCCTCAGTTGTGGCAGGACCCTATTCCCACGCCCGCCCACCCGCTGGTCGGCTCCGAGGAGATTGCCGAATTGAAGACCAAGCTTCTCGCTTCGGGCCTCTCCATCTCCCAATTGGTTTCGACCGCTTGGGCGTCGGCGGCGACCTTTCGCGGCACCGACAAGCGCGGCGGAGCCAACGGGGCTCGACTTCGACTCGCCCCGCAAAGGGACTGGGCCGTCAACAGCCCCACCGAGTTGGCCACGGTGCTCAAGACGCTCGAAGGGGTTCAAAAGGAGTTCAATGACTCGCGCAACGACGAGATGCGGATCTCCCTGGCGGACGTGATTGTGCTCGGTGGCTGCGCGGGCGTCGAAAAGGCGGCGCAGAACGCTGGCGTCGACGCGTACGTTCCCTTCGCACCCGGGCGCGGAGACGCGTCACCAGAAGAGACCGACGTGGAGTCCTTTCGCGTTCTCGAGCCGGTCGCTGACGGGTTTCGCAACTACGTGGGACCGGGGACTTCTCAGAGGCCCGAGGAACTCCTTCTCGAGCGCGCCAGCCTGCTCACGCTGAGCGCTCCCGAGCTGGCGGTGCTGGTGGGCGGCATGCGCGTACTCGGCGCGAACTTCGAGCGCAGTGCACTTGGTGTGTTCACCGAGCGGCCCGGGGCGTTGACCAACGACTTCTTCGTGAATCTGTTGGACACGAACACCGAGTGGTCCGCCACGTCGGATCTCGAAGATACCTTCGAGGGTCGCGACCGCGAAACCGGCGCCGTCAAGTGGAGCGCCTCTCACGTCGACCTCGTCATTGGCTCGAACTCGCAGTTGCGCGCCATCGCTGAGGTCTACGCGTGCGACGACTCGCAGGCGAAGTTCGTGCGCGACTTTGTCGCGACGTGGGACAAGGTCATGAGCCTCGACCGATTCGACCTCGCCTAGTCGGCCATCGCTGGTAGTGCCGTCGTGCGAGGCAAGCGCTCTCGCGACGCCGTCATTGGCGTGGCGATGGCTGCAGAGTCGAAACGAAGGCGCGGTCGTTCCCGCCGCGAGTGCACTGGTTGGTGGCGTTCCACGAGATCTCGACGATTGAAGCGAGGTAAAGGCGTCGCCACCAGCCTTGATGGCTCAAAGAAAGCTCCCCGAGGGACCAACGTGAACTTCATTGGTCCCTCGGGGGAGGGGGCGAGCTGCGGGCGAAGCGTCAGCGCACGACGCGTGACTGACTTAGCCCAATGGTTGGCCGGGCTTGGTCGGGTGTGTGCCGAGCGCGACGAGTGCCGCGGCGCGGACCAACTGCGCGTTGCCGATAGCGACCTTGAGCGCTCCGCGAGCGGCGACGCGCTCGGCGCTCGTCGTCGCGCTCGCCATAGCCTGGGCGAACGTGCTCTGAGCCGCGGCGACGCTGGTGCGGAAGGTCTCATTGGCCGCCTGAAATCCAGTGACCCAGGCGGAGCCGTTGTAGCCCGAGGGCGGTGCCGGTGGGCTGCCCGCGGCGGTGATCGCCGCGACGTGGGCGTTGACCGCTGCTTCAATCGCGCTCTGTAGGGTCGCGCGCGCCGCCTGTCGCTCGGCGGCCGTCGTGGCCGTACTCCGAGCGCTGGCGAACGTCGAACGGGCGGCCTGGAGTGACGCGTGGAACGTCGCGTTGATCGTCTTGATCCCCGTGACGTAGTTCGTCCACGACGTGCGCCAGGTGGTCCACGCCGTGGCGGTGGTACTGGCGTTACTCGTGGTGGATTTGCCCGAGGCGAAGGCGACACTCGGCGCCACCACTCCGATGGTCGTGACGAGTGCCACGGTGCTGAATCCAATTTTAATGAATCGCTTCATAGTGTCTCCATGTTCAGTTGGTTTACGTACAACGTAGAAAACGTCGCTTCGAAATCGGTGTGAAAAGCGAAAGAGAAGGCTGTGAGTTGTTTAGGGAGTTTCTGTGAATCGTGAACCTCTCGATGGGACGTCGAGCTCACCGGCTCGGCGCTCGCCCGCGCGATAGCGTCAGCGCGAAGGGTTCTCACTGGGTGCCCACGAGGAAAAGAGGTTCCGTGACTACGAACGTCACCGACGATCCGCGACTCGATCCGCGACTACGTGCCTTTCTGGCGCTGGTACCGGTTTCGCCACCGCGAAACGTCCTGGATCGTGACGAGTTGATGGCCATCGCCGCCACGCCTGAGGCCATCGCCGCCGAGGAGTACTCGCGAGCCATGGCCGAGGTCTGCGACGATGAGTCCGTCGCGCCTTCGACCGGACTGCGCTTTCAGACCTACGACGTCACGTCCTCACCCGACGCCAACACCATCAAGATCCAGTTCGTGCGTCCCGACACGGAGGAGACGCTTCCTTGCGTCTACTACATCCACGGCGGGGCCATGATGTGGTCGTCGAGTTTTAATGGGAACTACCGCGCTCTGGCGCGCGTCATCGCCGCCAAGGGCGTCGCGGTAGCGATGGTCGAGTTTCGAAACGCCATGATGCCTTCGGCCGTCCCCGAAGTGGCGCCCTTCCCCGGTGGGCTCAATGACTGCCTGAGCGGACTTCGCTGGGTGTACGAGCACGCCCGCGAGCTCGGCGTGGAGCCCTCGCGCGTCGTCGTGAGTGGCGAGAGTGGCGGAGGGAACTTGGCCATCGCGACGGGTCTGTCGCTCAAGCGAAATGGCGAACTGTCGCTGGTGCGGGGCATTTACGCCATGTGCCCGTTTCTCACCGGCGGACACGACGGTTCCTTTTCGTCGTACGAGGAGAACAACGGCATCTTCATCAGTCTCGGCGGGAACGTCGCCGTCGTGGGCTACGGGATCGAGGCCTTCGAAGCCAAGAACCCACTGGCCTGGCCGCTCTTCGCCAGCGAAGACGACCTGCGAGGACTTCCGCCCACGGTCATCAGCGTCAACGAGTGTGACCCCCTGCGCGACGAGGGGATCGAGCTCTACCGGCGTCTGCTCGCCGCGGGCGTGGCCGCCCGCGGCCGAAACGTGCTGGGCACGATGCACGGCACCGAGGCGACGGTCATTTTGTGTCCCGAAATCACCCACGACACGGCTCGAGACCTCGCCGCGTTCGCGTCGCAGTAGCGGATATTGTCGCCGCGCGATGAGGACTCCACGACGCGGGTGCCTCGACCGAGGGGACCGACTGGCGACGTCGGGTACGCCAGTTGCTCGACGACGGAGCTCTCTAGTTCGCCCGATCTGGTCGCAGGACGTTGAGCTCACCTTCGAGTCGAGCCAGTTCATCAAGCATCGCGTGCGCCGCCTTCTCCAGGATCTCGTTTCCCGCGAAGGTTCCGTCGATCACGGGATTGGCGCCCAGGCCAATGGCGACGTCGCCGACCCAAAAGAGCTTGAGCGCCAAGAGGACGGGTTTGAGGGCCTGGATTGAACGCGTGCCGTTCGCGCCGCCGCCGTAGCCGACGAGTCCGACGGGCTTGTAGCGCCACTCTTGATACAGATAGTCGAGCGCGTTCTTGATCGCGGCGTTGAAGCTGAAGTTGTATTCGGGCATGACGAAGACGAACGCGTCGGCGTTGTTGACGATGCTCGACCATCGCTTGGTGTGCTCATAGACGTACTCACCGGTGATGGGCTGTTGAGGCTCGTCGTAGATCGGCAGGTTGACTTCGGCCAGGTCGACCAGCGTGACGTCGAAGCCGCCGTGGGCCTGAGCGAGCCCGACGAACCAGCGCGCGATCGCCTCGCCCTTGCGGCCCGGGCGGGTACTGGCGATGACGACTGTTAAATTGGGGCGTTCGGACACGCGTCTCCTTGGTCGAGGGGAGACCTTAATGGTGTTCGGAATTCCTAGGGCCCCTCGTCACGCCGTTGACCAGGGTCGACAGTGAGAAGTGACGCTCTGTCTAATTATGTGGACAATTAGGATACAAACGTGTCCAAGCAGGCTCGTTCTATTCCCGTGATGCAGTCCGTGCTCGACGCCGTCGCCGAGCGGCTGTTGAGTGGTGACGAGTCGCGCATTCGCATACCGGAGATCTGTGAATCGACCGGGGTGAACTACGGCTCGGTCTACCACCACTTTGGTTCGCGCGAGGGCGTCATCGACGCCGCTTACGAAATGATCTTCACCCGCCTCACGCAAGAGGACCTCGAGGGCGTTCGTCAAGCCACTGAGTACTCCGAGACCTTCGACGAGTACCTCTCCGCGGTGATACCGATCGTGACCTCGATTTCCTCGGGCGAGGATCGGCGTCGCCGCCGAGCGATGCGCCTTCGCGTCGTGGCCGCCGCCACGGCTCGTGAAGAGCTTCGCGCTCTCATTGCTCGCTCCCAGACGGAGGCCAGCGCGGCCCTCAGCTACGTGGTTCGTTACGGTCAAGATCGCGGCTGGGTCCGACGTGACGTCGACGCGCACTTCATCGCCGTCTTGCTGCAGATCCTCCTCTTCGGGCGCGTCGTTGATGACATCTCACTCGAGCCCGTGAGTGACGAGCTCTGGGAGCACTCCGCGAGCATCCTCTTTTTCTCACTGCTGACCCCTCCGCAGGATTAGCGCGCCTTCGTTCACTGTGGTGAACTTCAATGGTGACGATCCGACGTGGTCTCGTGGCGGTGTTATTGCTCGCGGGACTCGTCGTGAGCGCGAGTGCGGTCTCGTGTCATCGTTCCACGATGCCCGAGTCCACGCCGTGCTTTCCCGCGGCCCTGGCCCGCGCCTTCCACGGACCACTGGCGCTGACGCGACTGGACAGTTATGGCTGTCAGGGTTCGTGGGCGTACGCGTGGGCGACGATCGGCAGTGGCGCTCGAGCCGTCGGGGTGACTGAAGTCTTGTTCTTCGATTCGCGAACGTCGCACTGGCGCTTCGCCCAGCGAGCCGCGGTGTGCGGCAACGCCACCCTTCCCGAGCGCATCGATTCGCTGGGCTGTCACTCGAACTAGGGGCGCGCGTTTCGTCGGCTGTCTTTATTGAAGCGAGAGCGTCACCTACTGTGAAGGCGTGCGACGACGCGGACTGGCTTCACTTGCCTGGGCGTCCGCCCAAGACCTCTTCGACCAGCGCACCGCCTTTGGGCGCCTCGCCCTCGTGCACGTCATCATGATGGCGGGCGACACGTTAGTGACCGTCTCGCTCGCGGGTTCGCTCTTCTTCTCGGTCTCTCCGACGGAGGCCAAGAGCAAGGTCTTGCTCTATCTCTTGATCACGATCGCGCCCTTCGCCGTCGTTTCGCCCCTGCTCGGGCCCCTGATCGACCGTTCGGCGAACGGGCGTCGCGTTTTGGTCGCGCTCTCGGCGTCGGCGCGGGTGCTGCTGTGTTGGTCAATGGCCCAGCACCTCAATTCGCTCTGGCTCTTTCCGGAGGCCTTTTTGGTGCTCATCTCCTCCAAGCTCTACGTCGTGACGCGCGGCGCGCTGGTGCCCGAAATGGCCCGCACTGATCAGTTTCGAGAACACGGCGCGCACGTGGGCTCGGCGGGCTGGCCGAGCGAGGGCGACCGCGACGAGGCGGGCTACGCGGGTTTCAACGCGCAGCTGACCTTGCTCGGTACGCTGGCCGGGCTGATCGCCGGTTCCTTCGGCGCGGCGCTCTTGAAGGGGGTGAGCGCCTCGAGTGTGCTCTTCGTCGCGGCGTTCGTCTTCGTCGCGGCGACCGTGGCGAGCCTTCGCCTGCAGCGACCGGCGAAGATCGTGCGTGACGAAGTGACGGGTCTTTCCCAGCACGAACGCGATCGTCACGCGCTCGCTCCCTTGGGCAACAGCGAGGTCGCCTGGGGACTCGCGGCCGCGTCGTTGATGCGTTTCAGCGTGGGTTTCACGACGTTCTTGTTGGCCTTTGGCCTGCGCCGCGCGCACGCGGGACTCGGTTGGTTCGCCTTCGCGCTCGCGCTGAGCGCCGTGGGGGCGTTGGCGGGCCTGGCCTTCGTGACCCGACTGCGCAATCGCCTCAGCGAACCGACGCTGTTGACCTTCGCGCTGACCTTCACCGCGCTGGGGGCGCTGGTGGCGAGCCAGCGCTCGGCACTCATCGCCCAGGTCGTGCTGGCCGGATGGCTGGGCCTCTGGGCGGCGGTCGCCCAACCTAGCTTTGACGCCATCACCCAACGCCACATCGCCCCCGGAGCGCAGGGGCGCACGTTCGCGCGCTTCGCGGTCCGCCAGCAGTTGCTCTGGGTGATCGGCGCGTTGGTGCCGGTCGCCGTCACGCTCTCCTTTGGCGTCGGCGATCGGCTGCTCGCGTTCGTGCTCGTGCTCGGCGCGCTGGTGTACTTCGTCGGACGCCGACTCGCTCGCGCTTAACGCCTCGGGGTTCCTATGCTGTACTGGGATATGGCGATCTCCCCCAAGATGGAAAGTCGTGCCGATCTGCCCCACGTGGTCATCATTGGCGGTGGTTTTGCGGGTATCGCCACGGCGCGCGGACTCGCGAAGAAGCCAGTGCGCGTCACGTTGATCGACAAGCACAACTTCCATACCTTCTTGCCCCTGCTCTACCAGGTCGCCACGGCCGGTCTCGAGCCGGCCGACGTGGCCTACCCCATTCGCACCATCTTTGGTCACTCGCCGAACGTGCGGTTCCGTCACGCGCGCGTGCGCCTGGTGGACCAGCGAGAGAATCGTCTCGTCCTCGAAGACGACTCGGTGCTCGCCTACGACCACCTCGTCGTGGCCACCGGCGCCATGGTGTCGTACTTCGGCATTCCCGGCGCGTCGCGCTACTCGCTGCCGCTCTACTCGTTGGCCGACGCTCGCGCTCTGCGCAATCGAGTCCTGCTCTCGCTCGAGCGCGCCGAAGTGGCGTCCGAGCACTCCTCGGTGGCGTTGCACTTCGTCGTGGTGGGTGGGGGGCCGACCGGTGTCGAGACCGCCGGTGCGCTCTCAGAACTGATCGGCATCGCCATCAAGCGCGACGGCCTCGCCCTCGACCCGAGCCAGGTGCGCGTGAAGCTCGTCGACTTGGCGCCACGTCTACTGACCGCCTTTCCCGAATCCGCCAGCACGTACGCGAAGGAGCAACTCGAGCGCATGGGTGTGGACATCGAGCTCGGCCGCAGCGTCGTCGAGGTCGAAGAGGGCGCCATTCGCTTCGCCGACGGCGAGCGCGTGGAGGCCGCCGCGGTCATCTGGGCGGCCGGGGTCACCGCTTCGGGGACGCTGGCCCAAGACCTTCAAGCGTCGCCGGGACCCAGTGGGCGCGTGCGCGTCAGGGCTGACCTGCGCGTGCTCGAGAGCACCAACGTGTGGGCCGTGGGCGACGCGGCCCTGGTGCCGGGCGACCACGAGTCGTTCTGCCCCCAGCTCGCGCCGGTCGCGATTCAGTCCGGCCAGCACTGCGCCAGGCAGTTGCTGCGGATGCTGCGCGGCGAGGAGACTGAGCCCTTTCGCTTCAAGAACAAGGGCATGATGGCCACGATCGGACGTCGCGCCGCGGTCGCGAAGCTCCCGGTGGGTGGCGTCATCAAGGGCACTCTCGGCTGGCTCGCCTGGTTGGCGCTGCACCTGTGGTACCTGGTGGGCTTTCGCAACCGACTACGCGTGATGATCAACTGGACCTGGCGCTACTTCGACTGGCCCTCGGGCCCGAGACTCATCGTCGCCGACGCCGAGACCGCGGACTAGCCGAGGCGAACTTCGAGGTCGTCGACGAAGCCGGCGAGCTCGGCGGGCAGGTGGTCCTTGAACTGGGCGTAGTGTTCGCGCAGGCGCGGCACTTCGTCTCGCCATTCGTTCTCGTCCACCCTCAAGAGTTCTTCGAGGTCGCCCGCCGAGACGTCGAGCCCCTCGACGTTGATCGCGCTCGTGGTCGGCACGAAGCCAATGGGCGTCTCCTTCGCCTCGCCGCGACCGGCGGTGCGCTCAAAGACCCATTCGAGGACGCGGGAGTTCTCTCCGTAGCCCGGCCACAGCCAGCGGCCGTCGTCGCTCTTTCGAAACCAGTTGACGTAGAAGATCTTGGGCAACTTCTCCTCGTCGAAACGCTGGGAGAACGAGAGCCAGTGAGCGAAGTAGTCCGCCATGTTGTAGCCGCAAAAGGGGAGCATTGCGAAGGGGTCGCGGCGCAGGTTGCCCACGGCTCCGGTCGCCGCGGCCGTGGTCTCGCTGGCCATGATCGATCCCAAAAAGACGCCGTGGTCCCAGCTGCGTGACTGAAAGACCAGCGGCACGACGCTCGCGCGACGGCCACCGAAGAGGATCGCGTCGATCGGAACACCCGCGGGGTCCTCCCACTCGGGCGCGATCGCGGGGTCCTGGCCCGCGGGAGCGGTGAATCGCGAGTTCGGGTGCGCGGCGGGCGTGCCCAACTCCTTGCTCCAGGGCTGTCCCTTCCAGTCGGTCAGTCCCGCCGGCGGCTCACCCATGCCCTCCCACCACACGTCACCGTCGGCGGTGAGCGCCGTGTTGGTGAAGATTGTGTTGGCCTCGATGGAGTACATCGCGTTGGGGTTGGTCTCCATGTTGGTGCCCGGCGCCACGCCAAAGAATCCGGCTTCGGGATTGATCGCGTAGAGGCGACCGTCGGGACCCGGCTTCATCCAGCAGATGTCGTCGCCAATGGTCTCGACCTTCCAACCCGGGAGCGTCGGCACCAGCATCGCGAGATTGGTCTTGCCACAAGCGCTCGGGAACGCGGCCGTGACGTAGCGCGCCTCGCCGGCGGGATTGGTCAACTTCAAGATCAACATGTGCTCCGCGAGCCAACCCGCGTCGCGCGCCAGGACCGAAGCGATGCGCAGCGCGAAGCACTTCTTGCCGAGCAGGGCGTTGCCGCCGTAGCCCGAACCGTAGGAGATGATCTCGGCCGTCTCGGGGAAGTGCACGATGTACTTATTCGCCGAGTCACACGGCCAGGGGATGTCGGCCTGTCCGTCGGCCAGTGGGTAGCCCACCGAGTGCAGGCAGGGCACGAACTCGCCCTCGTCGCCCAGCACCTCGAGGGCGCCTTGGCCCATGCGCGTCATGATGCGCATCGACACCGCCACGTAGGCCGAGTCGGTGATCTCGACGCCGATGTGGCTGATCTTGGAGCCGAGTGGCCCCATCGAGAAGGGCACGACGTACATCGTTCGACCCTTCATCGAGCCCTGGAAGAGCCCCTTTAACGTGGCGCGCATTTCTTGGGGGTCGGTCCAGTTGTTCGTGGGACCCGCGTCGATCTCTTTCTCAGAGCAGATGAAGGTGCGGTCTTCTACGCGTGCGACGTCGCCCGGGTCCGACGTGGCGTAGTAACTGTGGGGACGCTTGGCGTCCGAGAGCTTGGTGAAGGTTCCGTTGTCGACGAGCAACTGACAGAGATTGTCGTACTCGAGCGCAGATCCGTCGCACCAGTGGATACGATCGGGGGTAGTGAGTTGTGCCACCTCTTCCACCCATTCGATGAGTTTCTTGTTACTGGTTGGATACGCCACCATTCCCTCTTCCGTGTCGCGGACTTCGTCCCGTAACGAAATCGCCCTTTAAGTTGCCTTCATGAACGCGCCAGCGGACCCAACCAATCCCTTGCGGGAGCTCAGCCAGCACGAAGATGATGTCCTTGAGCGTATCGGCAAAATTGTGTCCGAACGCACGGTGGTACGAGGCGAACGTCACGTCGGTGACGACGCGGCCGTTTTAAGACCCCTGGTGGGCGAGGCCATCGTCTCCACCGACGTGGCCGTGTGGGGAGTTCACCTCGACGCCGAACTTTTTTCGCTGCGTGACCTCGGCTTCAAGGCGGTGGCCGCGGCGGTGTCGGACCTCGCGGCGATGGGCGCACGCGCTCGCGCGCTGGTCATGGCCGTAACCGCGCCGGCGGGCACGGACCTCGACGAGCTGCACTACGGGGCGGCCGAGGCGGCGCAGTTAACGGGCTGTCCGATCGTGGGCGGCGACCTGTCGCGGGGGAGCCAGGTGAGCGTCGCGGTCACGGTCTTGGGTGAATGTCCTGGTGGAGGCGCGGTACTGCGCAGCGGTGCGCGGGCGGGTGACGAGTTGCTCGTGACCGGGCCCCTCGGAGCGTCGTCGGCCGGGCTTCGTCGGCGTCGCGAGGGGTACGCGCTCAACGATGAACTGGTGCTCTCCCATCGACGACCCTGGCCGCGACTGCGCGAAGGCATGGCCGCGCGAGACGCGGGGGCGAGCTCGATGATGGACTTGAGTGATGGTCTGGGGCTCGACCTGCATCGACTGGCCGACGCGTCAGAGGTCGGCTTCGAACTCGACCTCATTCCGATAGTCGAAGGCGCCACGTTGGAAGAGGCGACGAGCGGCGGCGAAGACTACGAACTGGTGTTCACGACGAGCGACCCGGGTCGTTTGCGAATGCTCTTTCAGGACCGCGGACTTCGCCAGCCCGTGTCAATCGGACGCATCGTGGCCAATCCCCAGCGGCGCCTCTTAGCGGGCGAGCCCTTTGATCGAAAGGGCTTTGAGCACGAGCTCTAGTTGGTCGTGACCTTGCGAACGGGCTTGGTGACCTTGCCCGAGCGCAGGCAACCCGTGCACACGTTGAGACGCTGTGGCGAGCCGCCCACGAGCGCTCGAACGCGCTGAATGTTCGGATTCCAGCGACGCTTGGTGCGACGGTGCGAGTGCGAAACGTTCATGCCAAAGGAGGGCTTCTTGCCGCAGAGTTCGCAGACTGATGCCATGGTGACGTTTCTCCTTCGCGTCGGGACCGGGTTCGCCCCGGGCCCTCAATTAATCGAAGGACCATTGTAGCATCGCTAACGATGATGACCACCGCGACGCTGTCGGCGAAGGACGTAGGCGCCGCGATCCGCACCTTCGGTGGGCTGCTGGCGAGCCACCGAGAGGTCATCAACCGCTTGAACGTCTTTCCGGTCCCCGACGGCGACACCGGGACCAATATGGCCCTCACCGTCGAATCGGTCATCGCCGAGCTCGACGGTTCCAGCGCTGATGACTCCCTGGCGAGCGTCGCACGCGCGATCGCCCACGGGTCCTTGATGGGGGCTCGAGGCAACTCCGGGGTCATCCTCTCTCAGCTCCTGCGCGGGCTCGTCGCTGACTTCAGCGGCGAGAGCGTGTCGCCCCAACAACTCGCCGGTGCGCTGGAGCGAGCCGACGAATTAGCCCGTCAGGCCGTCGCGCGACCGTTGGAGGGGACGATACTTTCCGTCGCTCGCGCCGGCGCGAAGGGCGCGCGCGCCCACGACGCCGATCTCGTGGCCCTCGTACGCGGCGCTCGCGACGAAGCGCGCGAGGCCCTGGCCCACACGCCCGAGCAGTTGCCGGTCCTGAAGGAGGCCGGTGTCGTCGACTCGGGCGGGAGCGGACTGGTGCTCTTCTTTGACTCGCTGTGCCACGTCGTCGCCGGCGACCCCCTGCCCGAGGCGCCGGCGCTCAACTCGCTGCGCGCGACGCCGATGAGCGCTCTGGCTCTCGACTCGGCGTTGAGCGACCTGCGCTATGAGGTGATGTACCTCCTCGACGCCGATGACACCAAGATGCACGCCTTTCGCGAAGTCTGGGAGGGTATCGGTGACTCCATCGTCATCGTGGGCGGCGACGGCCTTTACAACTGTCACATCCACACCGACGACGTCGGCGCCGCGATCGAAGCGGCCCTCGACGCGGGCCGCCCTCGCCAGATCAAGGTCACCGACCTCGCCGAACAGGTCCTCGAAGAGCGCTGGGTTCGTGAAGCCCACGCCAACGAAGAGCCCGCGAGTGACGAGCCCGCACCCCTGACCTCGGTCGTGGCGGTCGTCGTCGGTCAAGGGATTGGACGAATCTTTCACTCCTTGGGCGTGCACCAACTCGTCCAGGGCGGTCAGTCCATGAATCCCTCGACGGCCGATCTCGTCGACGCGGTGCGCGCCAGTGGATCGGCCCAAATCGTGATCTTGCCGAACAACAAGAACGTCATCGCCGTCGCGGAGCAGGTGGACGCTCTCGTCGAGCAGCGCGTCCTCGTCGTGGCGACGACCTCGATCGTGGAGGGATTCGCCGCGCTCTTGAACTACGACCCTGACGCGACGGCCGAGGAGAACCAGAGCGCGATGCGCGCCTCGGCCTGCAACGTGGTCGCCGGCGAAGTCACGCGCGCGGTGCGCGACACGACCACTGCGGCGGGCCCCGTGCACGTCGGTGATTGGATTGGGCTGGGCCACGAAGGGGTGTTGAGCGTCGCTGACTCCCTGGTGGGGGCGAGCGCTCAACTCCTGGAGCGGCTCATTCGTCCCGAGCACGAACTGCTCACCATCATCGAGGGCGACGGCTCCTCGCCGGCGGACACGCGTCGCCTGAAAGATCTGCTCGGCGAGGAGTACCCCAACGTCGCGCTGGAGGTGCACCACGGCGGCCAGCCGCTCTACCCCTACTACTTCGGCCTCGAGTGAGCGACGCGTCACCGCGGCCACTTCGTGAACTCGGTGATCTTCCGGTCACGAAACTGCGCCACGTCGGCGAAAAGCGCGCGGCGGCCCTGGCGTCGATGGAGATTGACAACGTCTTTGATCTAATCACGCACTATCCGCGCCTTCACGTCGACCGCACGCGCCGTGCGGAGCTCTCGGAGCTCTCCGTGGGTGAGACCGCCGCGGTGATGGGCGAGGTCGCCAAAGTGAGCGCGCGGCGAACCCGCCAGGGACGCGCGATGGTCGAAGTGAGCGTCACCGACGACGGAGGATCGTTTCGCGTCGTCTTCTTCAACCAGGCCTGGCGTGAACGCCAGCTCGCCGTCGGCACCCAAGCTCTGTTCTTTGGCACCGTGGGCGAGTACCGCGGCACGCGTCAGATGACCAACCCCATCGTCGACGTGATCGTGGGACCCAGTGGCGAGGAGCGTGATCCTTCGCGGGTCGGACGCGTCGTCGCGATCTACCCCGCGTCGGGCAAGGCGGGTCTCACGAGTTGGGAGCTCGGCGGGTTCATCGAGGAGTCGCTGCGCCGCGCGGGCCCGCTGCTCGATCCCCTCGACGAGGCCACACGCGCGCGACTCGGCCTGCTCGACCGCACCGCGGCGTACTTTCAAATTCACCTGCCGCGCGAGTTCGCCGACGTGGCGCCGGCCAAAAAACGTCTGATCTTTGACGAGTTCTTGCGCCTCCAGGTCCTGATCGCCCTGCGTCGGCGCCGTCTGGTGGCGATGGCCCACGGCGTCGCCCACGACGTCTCGCTCGCCGATCTCGACGTGACTCCGGGGAGCGCCAGCGCGGCCAGCGACTCGCTGGTGCGACGCTTCCTCGCCCAGCACGCTTTCGCTCCGACGAAGGCCCAGCGTCGCGTGCTCGGGGAGATCTTCGCTGACCTCGCGGGGGAGCTCCCGATGAGCCGACTCCTCCAGGGAGACGTGGGTTCGGGCAAGACCCTGGTCTCGCTCGTCGCGTTGTTGGGTGTCGTCGAGGGAGGACGTCAAGGCGTCGTCATGGCCCCCACCGAAGTGCTGGCCGAGCAGCACCTGGTGGCGCTTCGTCGCGACGTGGCCGGACTCGAGGTCGCCGACGCGAGCGTGCTCGGTGGCCGTCGGGCGCTGCACGTGGCCCTCTTGAGGGGAAAGCTGCGCGCGAAAGAGCGCCAGCAGGTCATCGAAGGACTCGCGTCGGGGGCGATCGACGTGGTGGTGGGCACCCACGCGCTGCTAAATGAGGACGTGCGATTTCGCTCGCTCGGACTGCTCGTGATCGACGAGCAGCACCGCTTCGGGGTCGAGCAGCGTGCCACGCTGCGCGACGAGGGCCGCTCGCGCAGCACCGAGGGCCGCGACCCGGACCTGCTGGTCATGACCGCGACACCCATTCCGCGCACCGCCGCGATGGTGCTCTTTGGCGACCTCGATCTTTCGGTGATCGACGAGATGCCCAGCGGACGCCTCGAGATCGAGACCACGTGGGCGAGGAGCGCTGCGGAGGTTCGCGACTGTTGGGCGCACGTGCGCGACGAGGTGAAAAAGGGCCATCGCGCGTACGTCGTGTGTCCGCTGGTCGAAGGCTCGGAGCGCGTCGAGGCGACGAGCGCGGTCGAGGAACGTACGCGCCTGGCCCTCGATGAACTTCGCGGACTCTCGGTCGGGCTGTTGCACGGACAGATGAGGGCCGACGAGAAAGAGTCGGTGATGGCGAGTTTTCGCGCCGGTGAGATTGACGTTTTGGTCGCCACGGTGGTCATCGAAGTGGGGGTCGACGTGCCCGAAGCCACGATCATCGTGATCGAGGACGCGTGGCGCTTCGGTCTCGCCCAACTGCATCAACTGCGCGGTCGCGTGGGTCGAAGCGACGCCCAGAGTTACTGCTACCTGCTCGGCGACGCGCCCGGCGAGGAGAGCGCGGCGCGCCTCGAGGCGCTCGTGGCTTCGAACGACGGATTCGCCTTGGCCGAAGTCGATCTCGACCAGCGAGGAGAAGGCACCCTGCTCGGCGCGCGCCAAAAGGGCCGCAGTGACCTGCGCCTGGCGAACCTGCGCCGAGACGAGGACCTCCTGCGCGAGGCGCAGGCCCTCGCGAGCGCGCTGGTCGACGAGCACGCCGAGGGCCTCGCCACTCTCAGCGACGAACTGCGACTCTTCGTCGACGACGACGAGGCGAGCTACCTGTTCAAGTCCTGAGCCGAAAGGCCCTACCCTGGTGACGTGCGCGTGATCGGTGGAAGTGCCCGGGGGCGTCGGCTCAAGGCGAAACTGCCCGCGAGCGTGCGCCCGACGACGGACTTCGCGCGCGAAGCCATATTTTCGATGCTCGAGAGCCGCGGGGGACTCGAGGACTTGGTGGTGGCCGATCTCTACTGCGGCTCGGGCGCGATGGGCATCGAGGCCCTGTCGCGGGGAGCGCGCAAGGTCTACTTCATCGACGCCGACCCCGCCTGCTTGGCCGCGGCCAAGGTGAACCTCGATCCGCTGCACTTGGGAGGCGAGGCGATCTACGTGCGCGCGACCCTGCCGCTTTGGAGTCCGCCGGGCGACCTCGACCTGGTCCTTTGCGACCCGCCCTATGGCCCCATGGACGTGGCCAGCCTGCTGCGAGACGTCAAGGCGCAACGGGTCGTGGTGGAAAATGATCGCCACGTGGAAGCCCCCGAGCGTTGGTTGGTCACCAAAACCAAGCGCTACGGCACTACGCTCGTAACAATGCTGGAACCCGCGCCCGACGAGGACGCATGACGGTCGGCCTCATCCCCGGTTCGTTCGATCCTTTTCACAACGGACACCTCGAGGTGGTCGAACGGGCCTCGCGCATCTTTGACGAGATCGTGGTGGCCGCGATTCGCAATCCCCAAAAATCCGAGCCGCTCTTCGACCTCGAGCAACGTCGAGACATGATCAGCGAAAGTTGCGTCCACTTGGGCAACGTGCGGATCGTCTCCATCTCCACGCTGCTCGTCAACGTGGCGCGCGACGTCAACGCGACCTCTATCGTGAAGGGCCTGCGCGCGGTATCGGACTTCGAGAGTGAGTTACAGATGGCCCAGATGAATCGCTCCCTGTCCGGGGTCGAGACGCTGTTCTTGCCTTCGAGTTCGCACACGTCGTTCATCGCGTCGCGCCTGCTTCGCGAAGTGGCTCGCTACGGCGGGGACGTCTCGAGCTTCGTGCCCGAGCCCGTCGCCAGGCGCCTGGCCGCGATGTTTCCCAAGGGCCAATCGTGAGTTACGACGACTACGGCGACCCCGAAGTACACCAGAGCGCGGGACACGCCCGGCGCGACATCGAGGCCGACCTGCGCGACCTGATCGAACTCGTCGCCAACGCCAAACAGATGCCCCTGTCGAACTCGGCGCTCGTGTCGCGCGACGACGTGTTGAACCTGCTCGAACAGGCACTGCGCAACGTCCCTGACGAGATCCGCGAAGCGCGCTGGGCCCTTCGCGACCGCGAGGAGTTGATGGCCGCCGAGCTGCAAAAGGCGCAGCAGCTCATGGATCAGGTGCGCGCCGAAGCCGCGCGCATGGTCGACAAGACCGAAATCGTTCGCCAGTCGCGCCTGCGCGCCGAGCAGATCGTCTCCGAGGCTCAGGCCCAGGCTCGTCAAATGATCAATCAGTCCGAGGACTTCATCGACGGCAAGCTCGGCAGTTTTGAAATCGTCCTCGAACGACTGCTGCGCACCGCGCGCTCGGGGCGCGAGCGCCTGAGCGCCCAGGGTCTGCCGACCTCGCTCGTGAGCGGCGAGGAGTCCGGCGTCGACTTCCTCAACCAAGAGCCCGTCGCTCTGGCCTACGAAGAGCCCCGCGAACCTGCGACGTCGTCCTTTTTCGACCAGGACGCCTTTTAGCGCGTGCGCTCGCCCTACCTCGTGCCGGTCGCGAAACTGTTGCGCGACGTGCCCTCCGCACTCAGTGTGCGCTTTGAAGCACCCTTTGACGAAGGCCACGAATTCACCCCTCGCGCGCCCGTCGAGACCGACGTGTTTCCCGAGGCGACGACCCTCGTTGAAGTGCGACTCGAAAGCTTCAGCGGCGGACTGCGGGTCCGGGGCCGCGTCGAAGCGCCCTGGCACGGGACGTGTCGACGCTGTTCCACCCCGGTTTTGGGGCTGAGCTCTGTTTCGGTGAACGAACGCTACGTCGACGAGCGCGGCCCGAGTGACGACGAGGCCTACCTCATCGAACACGACCAGGTCGATCTGGCGCCGCTGGCCCACGACGCGATCTTCCTCGATCTGCCCCTCGCGCCGCTGTGCCGCGAGGACTGCAAGGGACTCTGTCCCCAGTGCGGGGCTGACTGGAACGAGACGGCCTGCGCCTGCACGGCGCCGATCGACCCACGTTGGGCTACACTTGATGGACTCCTATTGAGTGACCCCGAGTTCGACGAATGACCCGTCGCCCACCGAAAGAGAAGATCGATGGCAGTCCCCAAGCGCAAGACCAGCAAGGCCAAGAGCCGTAGCCGCCAAGCCGCCAACTGGCGACTCGGCCTTCCCGCGCGCAGCGTCTGTCCACAGTGCGCCACGTCGAAATTGCCCCACGTCGTGTGCCCCCAATGTGGTTGGTACAAGGGTCGAGTAGCCGTCGAGGTCAACTGATTTGACGCTGCCCATCGCCGTTGACGCGATGGGTGGCGACTTCGCGCCGGCAGAAGTAGTGGCCGGCGCTCGTCGCGCCCTGGACGAACTGGGACTGAGCGTCACGTTGGTGGGCGTGCCCTCGCTGATGGGCGACCCCCTCGGCCTCGACGTCGTCGCCTGCAGCGAAGTGATCTCGATGGACGAAGACCCCGCGTCCTCGGTGCGAAAGAAGAAGGACTCCTCGCTCGTTCGAAGCGCCGAACTCGTGCGCGACGCGAAGGCTTGCGCCATGGTCTCGGCCGGCAACACCGGTGCCACGATGGCCTCGGCGCTGCTGCGCATGGGGCGACTGCCCGGCGTCATTCGACCCTGCATCGCCACGCCGTTGCCCCACCCCGGTTCGACGCCGGCGATCCTCGTGGACGCGGGCGCGAACGCTGAGTGCACGCCAGAGATGCTCGTGCAGTTCGCCCAACTCGGCACGGCCTTCGCCCAGGCGCACTACGGCATTGCCGAGCCCAAGGTCGGGCTGTTGTCGATCGGCGAAGAACCGACGAAGGGTACGCCGCTCGTGAAGGCGACCCACGAACTCCTGTCCGCGACGCCGGGCATCAACTTTCACGGCAACGTCGAGGGCCGCGACCTCATTCCCAGTCCCGTCGACGTGATCGTCACCGACGGCTTCACGGGCAACGTCGCGTTGAAGACGCTCGAAGGCGCGCTGCGCTTCATCTTCGCCACCCTGCTCGGCGTCATCGACACCAACGACGTCACGCGCGACGCCGGCGCGGCGCTCTTGGAGCACCTGATGCCCATCGCGAGTGAGCTCACCCCCGAGCAACAAGGCGGCGCGATGCTGCTCGGACTCGAGGGAATCTGCGTCATCAGCCACGGCTCGTCCAACGCCACGGCGGTCATGAACGCGATCCGCGTGGCGGGCGAACTCGAGGCCGACGGGGTGGTCGAGAAGATGCGTCTGGCCATCCGGCCTGATAAGAACTGAGAACTCCCACGTCAAGCCCCAAAAATCGCTAGTCTGTGATACGTCAAAGGAGGGGTCATGACCGACGCTGAGGCGCCACTGACTCGGGCCGCCATCGCCACGCTGGTAACCACGCAGTTGGCTGAGATTCTAGAGAAGAACCCGGGCGAGATCAGCGAGGACGCGTCCTTCAGCGACCTCGGCGCTGACTCACTCGCCCTGATTGAACTGGTCGAGGCGCTCGAAGAGCAACTCTCGACCAACGTGGCGGGTTTTCACATCGATGACGAAGACCTCGAGGGACTCACCTCGGTGCGTGACGCCGTGGACTACGTCGCGATCAAGCTGCAGGTCGCCTAGGGGCCTGTGAGCCTCTTGGTCACGCCCATCACCGATCTGGCCGCACGCGTGGGACTCACCCCCACGAGTGCGGCGTTGCTGACGGCGATGACCCACTCGAGTTACGCCGCCGAACACGGCGTCGCGTCCAACGAGCGTCTCGAGTTTCTCGGTGACGCCGTCGTGGACCTCGCGATCGCGGACCTGATCGTGCACGACTACCCCGACCTCGACGAGGGGGGCGGGTCCCTGGTGCGCTCACGGGTCGTGAACGAGGCCTCACTGGCCGACGCCGCGCGCGTCTTGGACCTGGGTGCCGTGGTGCGCGTGGGCAAGGGCGTGCAGAAGGAGAACGGACGCGAGCGCCCCTCCCTGCTCGCCGACGCCTTCGAGGCGCTGGTCGCGGCGATCTATCTCGAGGACGGCTACGAACGAGCTCGAGACTTCGTCCACGACGCGCTGGCTGAGACCGTCTCGCACGCCGCCAAGGAGCCCGGCTCGATCGATCCCAAGACGCGACTTCGCCAGTGGAGCGAGGCCAGCGGACGCGGGACACCGCGCTACGAGCTCAGCGCCGAGGGACCCTCGCACGCGGTGGCCTACCAGGCCGGCGTCTACATCGACGGGGAGCTCTTCGCGCTCGGGCACGGTCCCTCGAAGAAGGCCGCCGAGGCCGACGCGGCGCGGCGGGCCTGGGAGCGGCGCGATGCCTGAACTGCCCGAGGTAGAAACCGTGCGCGCGTCGCTCGCGCGCGACCTGGTGGGCAAGAAGGTGAAGTCGGCCTCGGTCACCAACGGGCGCGTGGTGCGCCGCCACAAGTCCGCGAAGGACTTTCGCGCCGCCCTCGAAGGACACACCATCAAGAGCGTCCAGCGCCTGGGCAAGAACTTGGTGATGGCGTTAGACAACGGCACGCACTTGGTGATTCACCTGGGCATGAGCGGTCAGCTCCTGCGCGCGAAGGGCCCCAAGGACCCCCGACCCAAGCACACCCACGTGGTCTTGACCCTCTCGCCCGCCGGGGAGCTGCGCTACGTCGATCCGCGAACCTTTGGCGAGCTCTACGTCTCGAACCCCCCGGGTGAGGGCGAGGTCGTCGAGATCTCAAAGTTCGCCCGGCTCTCGATTGGCGGCGACGGCATGGCGATACGCCGCGTGGTTCCCGAGCTCGCGCACCTCGGCCTGGATCCGCTCGAGGACCAAATCGGCTGGGACCGACTGGCCGCGGTGTTGCGCTCGCGCACCACACCTTTGAAGGCCGTCCTGACTGATCAGGACATCATCTGCGGGATCGGCAACATCTACTGCGACGAGGTGCTCTTCGCGGCCGGCCTGCGCTTTGACCGGGCCGCGGACTCGTTGTCGACGATCGAGATCCGTCGCCTGCACCGTTCCATCGTCGAGATCTTGAGCGAGGCGATCAAGTACGGGGGTTCAACGCTGGACGACGAGCAGTTCGTCGACCCCGACGGCAAGCCCGGTGGTTACCAGGCCTTCCACCAGGTGTACAACCGCGAGGGTCTGCCCTGCTTCGAGTGCCGCACGCCGATCGTTCGCGAGACCTTTCGCCAGCGCTCCACGTTCTACTGCCCCAAGTGTCAAAGCTAAGAACCTTCGTCGACCCCGCGATTGCTAGCGTCGTTGCGTGTTTCTGAAGCGACTGACCATGAAGGGCTTTAAGTCCTTCGCCGACAACACCGTGCTCGAATTCGAACCCGGCGTGACCGCCGTGGTCGGACCGAACGGTTCGGGCAAGTCCAACGTCGTCGACGCGGTCACCTGGGTCCTCGGAGCGCAAAGCACACGGGCTCTTCGAAGCGCGCGCATGGACGACGTCATCTTCATGGGCACCATGAATCGCGCCGCCCTGGGCCGCGCCGAGGTCGCCTTGACGCTCGACAACTCGTCCAAGCGCCTGCGCATCGACGGCGCCGAGGTGACGATTTCACGCACCTTATTTCGCAACGGTGACTCCGAGTACGCCATCAACGGCACCACGTGCCGACTGCTCGACGTGCAAGAGCTCCTCGGCGACTCGGGCGTCGGTCGCCAGCAGCACATGATCATCGGCCAGGGCCAACTCGACTCCATCCTGAGCTCGAACCCCGAAAATCGCCGGGCCGTGATTGAAGAGGCGGCGGGGGTCTTGAAGCACCGTCGCCGAAAGGAGCGCGCCGAACGGCGTCTCGCGTCGACCCAAGAGAATCTCGAGCGACTCGGCGACCTCGTGCGTGAGGTGCGCCGTCAGATGCGCCCCCTCGAACGTCAGGCCGCTTCCGCGCGCAGCTTCGCCGACGTGGCGAGTGAACTTCGCGCGGCGCGCCACGCGCTCTTCGCCACGCGCCTGTCGACCTTCGACGATCGGCGCCGAGCGCTCGAAGAAGAACTGAACCTCGCCGGCGAGCGCGAACGGGCGCTGCGTCACGAAGTTTTGACCCTCGACGCCCAAGCCACCGCCGCGGCGGCCGAGATGTCCTCGCGGCGCGAAGAGCTCCTCGCCTCTTCGCTGGGAAAGATGCAGGGTCTCGCCGAACGCGCCCGCGGGACCGCCTCGATCATCCAAGAGCGCGCCCGGGCGCTGCGCCAAGCACTCGCGGCTTCGGCTGACGAGAACGTCATCGCCACCCTCGAGGCCGACGCCGCGCGACTTGGTCACGACCTCACGGACCTCGACGCTGGCGAAGTGGCGCTGGCCCCTCGTCGTGTAGCCCTCGAAGAGGCGCGCTTGAACTTCGCGCACCTCGAGAGCGAGTTCACGACCAACTTTGCCGGCGACCCCTCGCTCGATGAGGCTCAGCTGCTCGCCGCGCGCGAGCGCGTGTCGCTCCTCGAGCGCTCGTTAGAGGCGCTGCGTGAGAGCGAGCGCCGCGCCCGAGAGCGCCTGGCTCTGGCGAGCGCCCACGCCGATGGTCTCTCGCGCGACCGGGGCGTCCACGATCAAGACGCGCGCGACGCCGCCGTCGAGCTCGACACCGCCGAGCGCGATCACGCGTTGGCGAGTGAACGCCTCGCCGACCAAGAGCGCGAACGTGACGCCGCCCACGCCGCCTACACCGAGGCGACCGACGTCGCGTCGCGTGCTCAGGCTCGCGCCGAAGCGTTGGCTCGAGCGCTCGAGGAGTTCTCGGGTTCCAACGGACGCAAACTCCTCGGCGGGCTCGACGGGGTGCTCGGCAGTTTCCTCGAACTCATCGAAATCGAACCGGGATGGGAAAAGGCGGTGGAGTCCGCGGCGGGCGCGTCGGTCGCGGCCACGGTCGTCAACGGACGTCGCTCGGTGCGCGCGGCCCTGGCGACCCTTCGTCGCGAAGGCGGCGCGGGACTGATCCTGCCCGTCGCCGAGGGTCACGTCAGCGTGCCCGAGACCCCCGCGGGGACGCGCGCCCTGCGTGAGGTCGTTCGCGCGCGCGCCGACGCGCCTTCGCACGTGGACGCCGTGCTCGACGCGCTCTTCGCACGATGCTTCGTCGTTGAAGACTGGGAGTCGGGCATCGATCTCGCCGAGGCCCATCGCGACCTCGTGCTCGTCACGGCCGAGGGCGATCGCTTCGCCGCTTCGGGTTGGCGCGTGGCGTCGGGGCGGGCCCTGGTCACGAGAGCGACCGTGGACGAGGCCAACGCCAGCGCCCTCGACGCCGTGGACGCGCTCGCTCCCCTCGAAACTCGTCGACGCGACGCCGACGCCGCGCTCGCGCTCGCTCGCGCGACGCTGAGCGACTCGTCGACGCACGTGGCCAGCGTGCGCGCTCGCCTCGAACGCGCCCGCGCGGACGCCAAGCGCCTCGCGCTCGAGAGCGATCAGGCCCGCGAGCGCGTGGAGAACGCCTCACTCGAAGTCGACGAGTTCGACGCGGCCCTTCGTCACGGCGAGGCCGAGCTGATCGGTGCGCGCGAAGAGCTACCCGGCCTCGAAGTCGCGCTGGACGACGCCCGAGGGCGTCTGCGCGAACGCGACCAGGCCCTCGGCGCCCTCGAGGCCGAGCGCCACGCGGTCGACGAGTTGGCCACGGCCCTCTCGCGCAGCGAGGCCGAACTCGCGGAACGTCGTCGACTCATCGAGCAGCGTCAGGGCGAAATCGAATCTCGACTCGTCGGTCGCTCCGGCGAACGCCTCGAGGCCGCCCAGCGCCGTGAGTCACTTGAATTCGACCTCTCGGTCCTCGATCGTCTGGCCGCGCTGGTCCTTCGCGCCGGGGAGGACGTGCGCGTGACCCAAGAGGCGCTGGATTCGACCTATCGCGAGCAACTCGAAGCGACGCGCGCCAGCGGCGAGCGTCTCGAGGAGACTCGCCGGGCGCGTCGCGAGGCCGAGGCCCGCTTGGGCGACCTCTCCGCCGCGGTGCGCGCCAGCGAGATAGAACACGCTGAGCTCGCCGTCAAGGTGACGAATCTTCATGAAGTGATCCTGCGCGATCTCGGCGTCGAGCCGGCGCGGATGGGGCCCGCTCCGAGCGTGGACCTGCCCGAGGGCGTTTCCCTCGAGCAGCGCGTCGGCGAGCTCGAAGCGCGCGTCAGCTCCCTGGGGCCGATCAACCCGCTCGCCCTGGAAGAGCTCGCCGCGCTCGAGGAGCGCTACCGCGACCTCGACGCGCAGGTGAGCGACGTGCGCAACGCGCGCCGCGAGCTCCAAGAGGTGCTGCGCACCCTCGACGACGAGATCATGACCACGTTCATGAATGCCTACGCCGACGTGAACGAGCACTTCTCGTCGTTGATCTCGATGCTCTTTCCCGGCGGCCAGGGAAGGCTCAACCTCTCCGAACCCGACGACCCGCTCAACACCGGCGTGGAGATCGAGGTGCGCCCCATGGGCCGAAACGTCCGTCGCATCTCGCTCTTGAGCGGTGGGGAGCGCTCGATGGCGGCCCTGGCCTTTCTCTTCGCGGTCTTTCGTTCGCGGCCCTCTCCCTTTTACCTGATGGACGAGGTCGAAGCGGCCCTCGACGACGTGAACCTTCAGCGCTTCCTCAGCCTGGTCGACGAGTTCCGCGACGAGGCGCAGCTCTTGATCGTGACGCACCAGAAGCGAACGATGGAGGCCGCCGACGCGCTCTACGGCGTGACCATGGTGCCGGGTGGCTCGTCGAAGGTCGTCAGCCAACGCGTGAATCGTCCCCGGGAGGTCGAGCCGGCGTGATCGTGGTGTGGATCGTCCTGGCCGCGATAGTGGTGCTGGCCGTGGGCGTCGCCGTGGTGCGCCGACGACGCCGTCCGCTCGCGGTGTCCGCGTCGAGGGCGCCGATGCCCGCGGTGCTCGTGCGCGAGGTAAGCGAGCGACCCACGCTGCTCGCCGAGGCTCCGCTCGCGACTCGCCTCGGCTCGTCGCGAGGCGTCTTTGAGCGCGTGCGCGCGCTCGGTGCCGCGAGCTCACTGAGCGACGAGCAGCTCTCGACCGTGGAAGAGGTCTTGTTGCGCAGTGACGTCGGCGTCGCGATGACGGCCGCGGTGCTGACGCGACTCCGCGAAACGGGGGCGCCCGAAGGGGTCGCGAGCGCCGTTCGCGCGATGCTCCTCGAGTCGCTCACGACGGATCGGTCGTTCTCGCTGCGAAGCGACGAAGGACGAGTGGCGGTGTGGCTCTTCGTGGGCGTGAACGGCGTGGGCAAGACCACCTCGATCGCCAAACTGGCCGCGCGCTTCATCGGCGAGGGCCACTCGGTCGTGATGGCCGCCGGCGACACCTTCCGCGCCGCGGCGGCGGATCAACTCCAGGAGTGGGCCGAGCGCACCGGTGCGGACTTGGTGCGCGCGCACGAGGGGGCGGACCCGGGCTCGGTCGTCCACGACGCGCTCGGACGAGCGAAGGCCCGCGGTGCGGACCTGGTGCTGGCCGACACCGCGGGGCGCCGCGCGAATTCGACGAACCTGCTCGATGAACTGGCCAAGGTGCGCCGGGTCGCGGACCGCGAGCCCGGACAGGTCGTCGAGACCTTGATGGTCCTCGACGCGACGACGGGACAAAACGCGCTCAGCCAGGCCAAGGAGTTCCTCGCCGCCGCCCAGGTCACGGGCATCGTCTTGACCAAACTCGACGGCACCGCGCGCGGGGGGATCGTGGTCGCCATCGAGCGCGAACTCTCCATTCCCGTCAAGTTCATCGGGGTGGGCGAAGGCGTCGAAGACCTCATCGTCTTCGAGCCCGAGGCCTTCGTCGATTCACTCTTGAGCGCCTGACGGTAGCCTCAAGGCCATGTTCGACGGGTTAAGCGATCGCCTCGAACGCCTTGGGGCGTCACTTCGATCCAAGGGTCGACTCAGTGACGCCGACCTCGACGCGGCCCTGCTCGACGTGCGAGGCGCCCTGCTCGAAGCGGACGTCGAACTCTCGGTCGTTCGCGCCTTCGTCGACGCGGTGCGCGATCGCCTCGCCGGCGTCGCCCTAAGCCAGAGCCTCACGCCGGGCCAACAGGTCATCAAAGCCGTCCACGAACAACTGGTCGAAGTCCTCGGGGCGGCGCCCTTGAAGGTGACCTACGCCTCGAAGCCCCCGACCGTCGTGTTGCTGGCGGGTCTCCAGGGCGCGGGCAAGACCACCGCGGCCGCGAAGCTGGCCCACTGGTTCAAGCAACAAGGACGCCAGCCCTACCTCGTCGCGGCCGACCTCCAACGTCCGGCGGCCGTCGAGCAGTTGCGCGTACTGGGCGGTCAGATTGGCGTCGACGTCTACAGCGACCCCTCCACGCCCGTCGAGGTCGCGCGCCACGGACTCAAGGAGGCCCAGCGCCTGGGCCGCGACGTGGTGATCATCGACACCGCGGGTCGCCTCGCGGTCGACGAAGCGTTGATGGACGAAGTGCGCGCGATCGCCGACGCCACGTCGCCGCACTACACCTTTCTCGTCATCGACGCCGTGACCGGTCAAGACGCGGTTCTGACCGCGCGGCGTTTCCACGAACGCCTGGAGCTTTCGGGCATCATCGTCACCAAACTCGACTACGACGCGCGCGGGGGAGCGGTGCTCTCGGCGCGCGGGGTCGTGGGCCGCCCGGTCGTCTTCGCGTCCCAGGGTGAAAAGATCGCCGACTTCGATCTCTTCTACCCCGAACGCATGGCGTCGCGCATCCTGGGCATGGGTGACGTGATGAGTCTCATCGAACAGGCCGAGCGCTCCATGGACGCCGAGGTGGTGGCCGAATCGGCCGGGCGCCTGATGAGCGGCACGTTCACGCTGGACGACTTCTTGGCCCAGCTCAGTCAGGTCAAGAAGATGGGTTCTTTGGGCGGGATCATGAAGCTGATGCCCGGGGTCACCAAGGAGATGCGCCAGGCCGCGAGCAACCTCGACGGGGGGGAACTGACCCGCGTCGAGGCGATGATCCACTCGATGACGCCGCGCGAGCGCCGTGACCCGGGGGTCATCGACGGCTCGAGGCGCGTGCGCATCGCCAAGGGAGCGGGCACCAGCGTGCCGGCGGTCAACCAGCTGCTCAAACAGTTCGGCGAGATGAAAAAGATGATGCGCCAGATGAGCGCAGGCTCGCCCCAGCTGCCGGGGGCGCTGGGCAAGATGGCGCCGATGATGGCGCGCTCGAGCGCCGCCTCGAACCTGCCGGCGGGCTTTGAGGCCCTCGAGGCGGGCATGCGCTCGGCCCAGGCGTCGCCGCGACCGGGTTCGACCAAGGGCAAGAAGAAAAAGGGCGGTCGGGTCACCCCGCCCAAACAACGCTAAACTCTGACGCTCGGGTATATCGCCCAGCTGAGAGGTCTTTTACCCCCGGTTCGAGAGGAATAGTTCGTCGTGGCAGTGAAACTTCGTTTGGTGCGCATGGGTAAGAAGAAGCAACCCACCTATCGCGTCGTGGCCGCCGAGAGCCGTCGTGCTCGTTCGGGCGCCTTTTTAGAGATTGTCGGCACGTATCAGCCCCGGGGTCTTTCGATCGCCGAGCCCGAGACGATCATCAACATCGACAACGACAAGGTCGTCGCCTGGCTCCTCCAAGGGGCCCAGCCGACCGAGCGCGTAGCCAAGATTCTAAAGACGAGCGGAGCGCTGGACGCGTTCGCCGCCACCAAGTCAGGCGTCGCGACGACGCCCGGCGCCGAGCCCGTGGCCGAGCCCGTGGCCGTGGCACCCGTCGTACACGCTGAAATCGAAGACGAGGGCCCCGACGAGTCCTCGACGAGCGACGCCGAACCCTCGTGAGCGACGTCAACGACGAGTACGTCGCCGGAGACGTCAACACCATTGACGACGACGAGGGTATCGACGACTTCGACGGCGGCGACGCCACCGAGCGGGCCCTCAGCGCCACCCAGGTGCTCGAGTTCATCGCCAAGTCTCTCGCCGAAGACCCGAGCGCCGTGTCGGTCGAGGTCAGCGAACGTTCGGGCAAAGTGGTTCTGTCGCTCACGGTCGGGCCCAACGACATGGGTCGCGTGATCGGCCGTCGCGGCCGCACCGCTCAAGCGATTCGCGCCCTCGTCGGCGCCGCGGGCGCGCGCGACGGCGTCACGACCTCGGTCGACATCGTCGACTAAGCGTGACGCGCGACTCGCTCGAGGTGGGTCGCATCGTCAAGGCCCACGGTCTCAAGGGACAGGTGCTGGTCGATCTGTGGAGTGACCGGGTCGAGCGACTCGACGCCGGCGCCACGCTCGACACCGAGCGCGGACCCCTCGTGGTCGTGAGCGCCGCCGCGCACCAGGACCGCTTCCTCGTGCGCTTTGATCGCATCGAGACGCGTGAAGACGCCGAGAAATGGCGCGGGACGGTGTTGAGCGCGGCGCGACTCCACGACGAGAGTGTCGTGTGGATCGACCAACTCTTCGGCGCCGAGGTCATCGACCAGCACGGGGTCGCGAGAGGTCGGGTGCGAGAGGTCGAGGCCAATCCGGCGAGCGACCTCTTGGTGCTCGAATCGGGGGCGCTCGTGCCGCTCGCCTTCGTGGTGCGCGTCGAGGCGAACGCCCTGGTCGAAGTCGACGTCCCCGAGGGGATCTTCGAATGACGTTGCGCGTGGACGTGCTTACGCTCTTTCCCGATGCCGTCAGCGCCTACGCGACGACCTCGGTGCTCGGACGCGCCCGCGAGCGCGACGTGTGGCGCCTGCGCACGATCGATCTGCGTGACGCGACGAGCGACCCCCACCGCAGCGTCGACGACACGCCCTTTGGCGGTGGGGCGGGGATGGTGATGCGCGCCGAGCCCATTCTTCGTAGCGTCGAGATGACCCCCGACCTCGCGCGTCCGATTCTCGCGCTCACCCCATCGGGTCGGCTCTTCAACCAGTCGAGCGCTCAAGCGCTGGCTGACTTGGAGGGCTTCACGTTGCTCTGCGGACGCTACGAGGGCTTCGACCAGCGCGCGATCGACCTGGTGGTCGACGAGGAGATCTCGTTGGGTGATTTCGTCTTGGCCGGGGGAGAGCTCGCGGCGCTTTGTGTCATCGAGGCCGTGGTGCGACTGTTGCCGGGGGCTCTGGGCAACGATGAGTCGGTCCTCGACGAGTCCTTCAGCGCGGGACTCCTCGAGTACCCCCACTACACCAAGCCCGCCGAGGTGCGCGGACTGGGCGTGCCCGAGGTCCTGCGCTCGGGGGACCACGAAAAGGTGCGCCGTTGGCGCCGAGCCCAGGCGCTTTGGCGCACGATCGAGCGCCGCCCGGACCTGATGGCGAGGCGCGACCCCCTGAGCGCCGAGGAGGAAGCGATCCTCGCGGAGTTCCCGGCGGTAGAGTCACCCGCGAAGAACGGCTAAACTTCTACAGCCCGTGATCCGAAAGGGACGCCACCCATGAATCCGACTGATCTCATCGACCGCGACTCGCTTCGCGACGACGTACCCGCCTTTCGCCCCGGCGACACCTTGAAGGTGCACGTGCGCGTCGTTGAAGGCACGCGCGAGCGCGTCCAGGTCTTCCAGGGCGTCGTCATCCGCCGCCAAGGCTCGGGTCTCCAAGAGACTTTCACCGTTCGAAAGATCAGCTTCGGCGTGGGTGTCGAGCGCACCTTCCCCGTGCACACGCCGACCATTGCCAAGATTGAAGTCGACTCCTACGGTGACGTTCGTCGCGCCAAGCTGTACTACCTGCGCGAACTGCGCGGCAAAGCGGCGAAGATCAAGGAACTACGCGTCACCGAGCGCGCCTAAGCCTTGGGCGACGAAGAGCTTGACGACTTCGAGTCGACGCTAGAACTCGCACTCGTCCACGAGTACAAGGCGGTCGTGGGCACCTTCGACTACGCCGTGGAGACGGACCGGCGCTTCTAC
>Ga0307373_10001186_pt1 | contig 49009 bp, 47 predicted proteins | sample OX2MG_FD_202534 | JGI IMG/M metagenome (GOLD analysis project Ga0307373, IMG submission 202534) | Soil microbial communities from Risofladan, Vaasa, Finland - OX-2 | ecosystem: Environmental > Terrestrial > Soil > Coastal area > Acid sulfate soil | place: Finland: Risofladan, Vaasa | collected...
TTTGCGTCACGAACTGTCCGAGCGGCGTTTGACGCACGGTGCGCATGATGCCCGAGCCGCCGCATCGCTCGCACGCCGTGATCAGCGTGCCCGGAGCCGCGCCCGCTCCTTTACAGGTGTCGCATTGCGCCAAGTGGGAGAACTGAATTTCCTTGGTGGTGCCGGAGAATGCATCTTCGAGCGTGATTTCTAAATCGTAGCGCAAGTCCGAGCCGCGCTGCGGACCGTTTCTGCGGGGTTGGCCCTGGGCGCGCGCGTCGCCGAAAAACATATCAAAGATATCGCCGAAGCCCGATTGCGCGAAGCCCCCGAATCCGAAATCCGCGCCGTTGCCGGCGCCGTTCACCGTGCCGAAGCGATCGTACTGCGCGCGTTTCTGCGGATCCGAGAGCACTTCGTAGGCTTCGTTGATTTCTTTGAAATGGTGCTCCGCGGTCGTTTTATCTTCCGCGACGTCCGGATGATGCGTGCGCGCGAGCGAGCGGTAGGCACGCTTGATTTCCTCGGCGGACGCGGCGCGTGCGATACCAAGCAGTTCGTAATAGTCTTTGGTCGGCATGTTTGGAGCGTATCAACCTTTACTTATTTGAGTTCGACGTCGGAGAGACGCTCGGAGAGTGTTTCGGCGGTACCTGAAGCTAGGGCCAGCAGTCTGCCGTACGGCATGCGCCTCGGGCCCAAAATCGAGAGCATCCCAACGGCATGCTCTCCAAAGCGATAGGGAACGGTGACGACCGAGAGATCGGTGAGTTCGTCGAGCCCCAGCTCCTGGCCGATGATGACGCTGGGTTTTTCGGAGCTGATCGCCTCTGCGACCAAATCGTAGAGCGTCTTCTGCTCTTCGACAATGCGTAAAATCGAGCGGAGCTTCCGCAAATCTTGGAACTCGGGCTGATCGAGCAGATTCTGCGCCCCGGCCGAGGTGATCGTCGCACTCTCGTTCGAGCGCGCCGCGCGCAATGCTTGGGTGACGGCGCCGCGCAATTCTTCGTCGATGCCGAGTTCGCTCGCGGCGGCGGCCACATGATCCTCGCCGATGTCGCGCAGCGGACGATTGGAGAGCCGCGCGTTTAACGCGTTCGAGAACCGCGTCAAGTCGTCGGCGTGGATTTCGGTTGCCAATTCGAACAGGCTCTGCGTCGCAACGCCGAGGGACGTCACGACGATCGCTACCCCGGAGCGCGGCGAGAGCCAAATCAATTGGAGATGGCGGAACACCTGCGAATCGGGTTGCGGCTTCGTAACGAACGCCAGGTTCTTGGAGAGCCGGCCGACCAACCGCGTGGTGTGGTCGATGATCTCGTCGAGCTCGCGGCTGGCGTCGCGCAATTCGTCGCGGATGCGCCGGCGGTCGTCGCCCGCCAGCTCCTCCGGCTGCATCAAGTCGTCAACGTAGGTGCGGTAGCCGGCATCGGACGGCACGCGCCCGGCGGAGGTATGCGGCTGGACCAGGTAGCCCCCGGCTTCCAGCTCGGCAAGCTCGTTTCGAACGGTCGCGGAACTGACGCCCAGGTTATATTTCTGGGTCAGTGTGTTCGAGCCCACCGGCTCGGCCGTGGCGATGTACTCGTACACCACCGTGGCCAAGATGTAGGCCTTGCGCTTGTCTAAACCGCCCTCGCCCTTCATAGCCCCTTATCCTAGCACTCCATGCCAAAGACTGCCAAATGCTTTCGTACTTCTCCCTCCGAGTTCCGCCCGCCCGGGGACGACTTTTCCGGCAGGCTTGGCGCAGGGTCGACGGTAACAAATCGGCATGAATACGCAAGCGATCGAAGCGCTCGCTCATGAGGGGCGGCGGTTCCCACCGTCGCCCGAGTTCGCGGCGCAGGCCAATGCCAAGCCCGGCATCTACGAGGAAGCCGAGCGCGATTACCTCGCCTACTGGGCTTCGTGGGCGCGCAAACTCGAATGGATGAAGCCGTTCAACCAGGTTCTTGAGTGGAACGAGCCGTTCGCGCGCTGGTTCGCCGACGGCGAACTCAACGCGAGCGTCAATTGTTTGGATCGCCACGTGCGCGCCGGCAAGGGCGCGAAAATCGCTTACTACTACGAAGGCGAGCCGGGCGATCGCTGGACGATCACGTATCAGCAGTTGCTCGACGACGTCTGCCGCTTCGCAAACGGCCTGCGCAAGCTCGGCATCAAGAAGGGCGATCGCGTCGCCATCTACATGCCGATGATTCCGGAACTGCCGGTGGCGATTCTGGCTTGCGCGCGCATCGGAGCCGCGCACTCGGTGATCTTCGGCGGTTTCTCGCCGGATTCCATCATCGACCGCGTGAACGACGCCGAGTGCGTCGCGCTCATCACCGCCGATTTCGGATGGCGACGCGGCAACAAGGTGCCGCTCAAAGCCAACTGCGATATCGCGATGGCGCAGACGCCTTCGATCAAGCACTGCATCGTTGCCAAGCGCGTCGGTGATGCGGTCGAGATGAAGGACGGGCGCGACCATTGGTGGAGCGACCTCGTCGACGGCTTGTCGACCACGTGCGAGCCAGAGCGCATGAATGCCGAGGACTTGCTCTTCTTGCTCTACACGAGCGGCACGACGGCCAAACCCAAAGGCATCAAACACACGACCGGCGGTTACCTCACGCAGGCGGTGGCGACGCATAGCCTCGTCTTCGATCTGAAGCCCGAAAACGATATCTACTGGTGTGCTGCGGATATCGGCTGGGTGACCGGGCATACCTACATCGTATACGGACCGTTGGCCAACGGCGCGACCAGCGTCATCTACGAAGGCACACCCGATTTCCCCGATAAGGATCGGTTGTGGGCGATTATCGAGCGTTATAAGGTCTCGATTCTCTACACCGCTCCCACGGCGATTCGCAGCTTCATGAAATGGGGCGACGCGTACCCGAAGAAGCACGACCTTTCGTCGCTACGCTTGCTCGGATCCGTCGGCGAACCCATTAATCCCGCGGCATGGATGTGGTATCGCGACACGATCGGCGGAGGCCGCACGCCGGTCGTCGATACGTGGTGGCAAACCGAAACCGGCGGCATCATGATCTCGCCGCTCCCCGGAATCACCACCACCATGCCGGGAAGCGCGACACAACCATTACCGGGCATCAGCGCCGATATCGTGAACGATCAGGGCGAATCGGTGCCGCTCGGCGGCGGCGGATATATCGTTCTCAAACGTCCGTGGCCCGGGATGCTGCGCGGCATCTGGGGCGACGACGAGCGTTACGTGCAGACGTATTGGTCGAAGTTCCCGGGAATGTATCTGGCCGGTGACGGCTGCAATCGCGATGCCGAAGGCAACTTCTGGTTCATGGGCCGCATCGACGACGTGATGAACGTGAGCGGGCATCGCATCTCCACCACGGAGATCGAAAGCGCTCTGGTAGGTCATCCCAAAGTAGCCGAAGCCGCCGTGTGCGGAAAACTCGACGAGATGACCGGGCAAGCGATCTACGCGTTCGTTTCGCTACGCGGATCGAATCCGGGGTCGCCCGAACTAGCCGACGAGCTACGAGAGTTCGTGGGCGAGAAGCTCGGCAAATTCACCCGCCCGAAGTACATCACGTTCACACAAGAGCTCCCCAAGACGCGTAGCGGCAAAATCATGCGCCGTCTGCTGCGCGATATCGCCGAAGGCCGAACGCTCGGCGACACCACCACGCTCGCCGATTCGGCGGTCGTCAAAGAACTCCAAGACCGCGCTAAATTGGAAAGCGGCGAAGAGTAGCGGCAACGTCACTCAACGCAACAAAAAAAGCCGGAGCGGCCATCGCCGCCCCGGCTTTTTTTGGACGGGTGCGTCTAGATCGGTCGCGACGGGGTGACGCGTCCGGCGAGGATATCTCGGACGGGGATCGGCGGATAATCGACGCTCTCGTAGAGGCTGTTCTGCCACGCGAGCGCGATCAGATTGCGATACATCGTGGCGCCGCGCGCGAGTTGTTCGTCGGTAAACGCTACGGCGCGCGCCGACCCGCGCTGAAAATCGCCGCTACCGTAGAGCGCGTAGAGCGGATCGACCGCGCTCGCGGTACCTTGCAAATAGTTTCCGACCATCGCCGCGATCTCGCCTTGCGAGAGCAGATGCCCCGGCGCTCCAGCCGAATACGCCGGAATTCGCGCGGCGACCGCTCCCGCTTTCGCATAGCGATCCACGAACGTGCTCTCGAAGTACGAATGGATGTGCTTGCGCGTATAGCCGTGCGGATTCGGATAACGGCCCCAGCCGTTGTAGTGAATCGTGATGTGCAACGGTTGGCTGCCGTCGGCGACGAAGTGGCCCCAATCGCCGAGATCGCGCAACGTCAGCGTCTCGCGCAGCGCTCGCGCGGCGGAGAATCGCTGCCGCGCAGATGCCGTATGCGCATGTTGTGCCATGTATGCATCGACGCGCCAATATGCGAAATCTTTGCGCACCCGCTCGAATCCATCCATGATCGTGTACGGCACGTAGCCGACGCGATACGGCGTCGTGCGCGCGTTGGCCAGCGCATCGGCGAACGCCGCCATGCTATCGGGTAGCGCGTTCAAACGCACGACCCCCGCGACGCTGCCGTCGTCGCCGACATCCAGAAAGTGGCCGGCATCGTGATCGGCATCCCATGACTCACCGGCGCCCTTGATGTTATCTTCCTCGGGGCCGAGGGCGGCAATTTCCGCGATTGCGGCGGGCGAGCGGACGAAGGCGGGGAGCGACGCGGGCAGCTTCTCCGCGGCGAGGCGGCTGATGAGGGTGTGGCCGGCCGTGCCCCAGGCTAATGCGGCCGCCGGGCTCAGAGACACCGCTGCAATCAATGCGAGGGTGAGCGCGATCACCTGCGCGCGCGCACCGATCGAACGATGGATCATGCAAAAAACTCCGTTAGTTGATCGAGGTGTTCGATCCGCGTCGCCGGCGGCAACGCGGCCAGAATGGTGGCGCCGTAGCGCGTCGATGCGGCACGTCCATCGAGGAGTGCCACCACGCCACGGTCGTTCATGCTGCGAATCAATCGTCCAAAGCCCTGTTTGAGACGCACCGTAGCGGCCGGAATCATATAGTGCTCGAACCCGTCGAGGCCCCGGCCTTCCAGCGCCTTGATGCGCGCCGCGACGAGCGGCTCCGTAGGCGAAGGGAACGGCAGGCGATCGATGATGACGCACGAGAGCGCCTCACCGACCACATCGATGCCTTCCCAGAAGGTGCCGGTGGCGAAGAGTACGGCGTTGGGCGTTCTGCGGAACCAGTCGAGCAGATGCGCGCGCGGCATTTCGCCCTGCAGCTTGATGGGGAACGGCACGCGTTCGCGTACGAGCGCGTAGACTTCACGCAAGCGTGCGTACGAGGTAAAGAGCACGAACGCGCGGCCGCGCGTGCGGTCGAGGCACTCTTCGACGATCGGCGCGGCGCGGCGCGAAAAATCGTGCGATTTCGGGTTGAGCTGGGCTGGCGCGATGTAGAGCCGCGCCTGCTTTGCGTAATCGAACGGCGAAGGGGCGACGAATTCTTGCGCGTCGTCGATGCCGAGCGAGCGTTTGAGGAAATCGAACGAGCCGCCCGCAATCGAAATCGTGGCGCTGGTCAGCACAACGCTTTGCGTGCGCGCAAAGAGCGACGCGCGCAGAAAATCCGCGACATCGTACGGCGCGCTGTTGACTTCGTAGCGGGCGTCGCCGTCGCCGCGCTCGACCCACGCGATCGCTTCTTCTTCGGGCGCGTGCGCTCGGTCGATCGTCGCTTCGTGGGCGAGGACGCCGCGCAAGGCGAGATCGCGCCGTCGCTCCGCCTCCGCATCGTTCTCCGGCTTCTTCTTGAGCGCGTCGTGCCAGTTGGCATAGACCCAGTTCTCGAGCTTGTAGAGCGTTTCGCGCAAGCGTTCGAGCGCCGGCCATGCAGACTCGTTCGCACGCAGGGGATAGCGCTCGCCCGGGACGCTCGCCAGCGCCGATTCGAGGCCGCGCAACCCATCGTCAAACTCGCTATCGAACATCGCCGGCAAGTGATAGGTGCGGTGCATCTTGCGCAGCATGCGGGTGAGCGAGCTGCGCGAGAGCGTCGCGGTGAGCGCATCGGTCGCCCAACGCTCGGCTTGATGCGCTTCGTCCAGCACCGCGACATCGTATGGCGGCAGCAGCCCACCGCCCATCGCGAGATCGAGAAAAAACAGCGCGTGGTTGACGACGACGAGATCGGCGTACTTCGCCTCGTCGCGCTTCTTAAAGAAATGACACTCGCGAAAGCGCTCGCAGAACTCGCCGACGCAATCGTCGGCATCCGCATCGAGTTGCTCCCACTCATCGCCGGTGGGCAGGAACGGCAGTTCCGCGCGATCGCCGTTTTGGGTGCGCCCCGCCCACTCCCAGATCTCTTGCATCGAACGGGACGGCGCGACCAATCGATCGGCGCGCATGCGTTCGAACTTCTGCCGGCAGAGATAATGGCTGCGCCCCTTGAGGAGCGTGACGCGCAAGGGGATGCCCAGAGCCTCGCGCACGAGCGGAATGTCCTTATGGACGAGTTGTTCTTGCAGCGCAATCGTGCCGGTAGAGAGCACGACTTTTTTGCCGCTGCGGATCGCCGGCACGAGGTAGGCCAGCGATTTGCCGACGCCCGTGCCGGCTTCGACGATCGTGTGCATGCCTTCGAGGATGCCGCGCTCGACGAGCTGCGCCATTTGCACCTGCCCGAGGCGCGCCTCGAAGCCCGGCAATGCGGTCGCGATCGGCCCTCCCGGCGCGAAGACGCTCTCGATGGTTGCGGGCATTACAGCGAGTGCGGCCGCTCGCCCGGTGACTGGACTTCAGATTCCAGATACGCGCCGGTATTCGCATCGACCACCCGCGCGCGAATGGGTTTGGGCGGGAAGTAGATGAGCGCCGTCACGATAAAGCCGGAAATCAAGCCCCCCACGTGCGCCTGCCACGAAATCGACGGCACCGTAAACGTAATGATGAGATTCAGTACTAAGATCCCGATGTTCGCCTTCACCAGTTCCATGCCGCGCGGACCGAGCTTGAACCCGATTGCGAAGAGCGCTCCGAAGAGGCCGAAGATCGCGCCGCTCGCGCCGACCGTCGGAACCAGCGGCGGGCTGAAATACACGACGCACAACCCCGAGGCAACCAACGCGACGAGATAGACGACAAGCATGCGCACGCGGCCGATCGCCGCTTCGATGAAGCGCCCGAGGATCCACAGCGAGATCATGTTCACGCCGATGTGCAAGAGGCTGCCGTGTAAAAACGCACCGGTGACGATGCGCCACCACTGGCCGTCTTGCAATACCGCCGCGGGGAAAAGCGACCCCGCCTGCAACACCGCCATGATGTTGCCGCCGCCCGAGAGCAGGCCCGGCCCGGCAACCGAGAGTTCCCAGAAGAACGCGAGCACGTTGAGCAGCACCAGAATACGCGTCATCATGCCTTCACCGCGATCATGCTGGCTAATTCGAGCGAGATGGCGTGGCGCGCGCCGTCGATTTCAATCGTGATCGGCCCGCCGAGCGGGGCCTTGTGCGCGATGTGCAAATCGACGCCCGGACGAATGCCGATCTCGCCGAGATAGCGCAGCATTTCAGGCAGCTCTTCGGTCACGGAAACAACGCGCACGCGCGCTCCATCGGAGACTTGCGCGAGCGGCTCGCCGAGGCGCTCCGGATCGCTCAAGTCTTTCGGCGGAATCGGCTGGCCATGCGGGCACGTCTTCGGGTCTTTGAGCAGCTTCATCAATTGCGCTTCGACCCGGTCGGAGATGGCATGTTCGAGCATGCAGGCCTCTTCGTGCACTTCATCCCACGGCATGCCCAGGACGTCGGTCAGCAAACACTCCGCAATCCGATGGCGGCGCAGCACGCGCACGGCAACCTCAAGCCCCTTGCGCGTCAGTGCGACCTCGCCGCGCGCGACGTGTTCGACGAAGCCGTCCTTGCCGAGTTTCTTGAGCATGCCCGAAACCGAGGCGGGCGCAACGCCCAGCGCTGAGGCCAGGCCGGAGGTCGTAACCCCGGGCCCCTCGCGCTCGAGCCGGTAGACGGCTTCGAGATACTCCTCGATCGATTCGGCGAAATGACTATGTCCGGACATTCTGCTCCAACTTCTCGCGCACGGGGCCGAGTTCCGTGCGAACGCGCTCCCGCAAGGCATGCTTATCCGCATCGGCCAGAAAGGTTGCGTCGACCGCCTGTGCGATGAAGCGCCGCAGGGCCGGTACGCCCAGGCTCCGCGCCACCATAGCGTATTCACGCGAGATCGAGGTTTCGAAAAGCGTCGGATCGTCGGCGTCGATGGTGATGTGGGCCCCCTGGCGGTCCAGTTCCGCGAGCGGGTGCTCCGCATCGCGCTCGACCGCACCGGTCAAGGCGTTCGAGGTGGGGCAAATTTCCAACGGGATCCTCCGCTCGCACAGCAGTTCGACGACCGCCGAATCCTCGATGGCGCGCACGCCGTGCCCGATGCGCTCGGCGCCCAAAATCTCGACCGCGGCCCGAACGCTGTGCGCGCCCGCCGCTTCGCCCGCATGTGCGACCGTATGTAAGCCCAGCGCGCGCGCCTGAGCGAAGACGTCGGCGAAGAGTTCCGCCGGAAAGCGCGCCTCGTCACCGCCCAAGCCGATCCCGATGACGTCGAGATCGCCGAGCGTTGCCGCGAGTTGCATGGTTTGGCCCGCACTCTTCACGCCGAAGTTGCGCGTCACGTCGGCGATCAACGCGAACGCCGCGCCGTGCGCCCGCGCCGCTCGCAATTCCTGAGCGACGGCCGCGACGGCGTCGCGCAGATCGAGCTCCGGGTGGAAGAATCGCCACACGGACGGCGAGATGAAGAGTTCGCCGTAGACGACGTTTTGGGCCAGCGCATCGGCCACGAACTCGCGCGCCAGCCGCGCGTAGTCGTCGGGCGTACGGAGCGCGCGGCTGACCGCCGCGAAGGTGAGCAAGAACTCGCGAAAATCCGCGAAGCGATAGACCTCGGCCGGGTCGGTCGGACCCGCTGCCTGCTCGCCAGCCCCCTCGCCCGGCCGGTACCGCGTCGAAAGGCCGTCGCGCTCGACCAGCTCCAGAAAAGTGGCAGCCTGCAACGAGCCCTCCAGATGGCAATGCAAGTGCACCTTGGGGGCCCGTGCGACAAAGGTATCCACGTCGTCGCTCACCGGATCACCCTTCGAGAAAGGAACCCGAACCGCCCGCGTCGCATTATGATCCTTCGCCCATCGCGGGGTGGAGCAGTCCGGTAGCTCGTCGGGCTCATAACCCGAAGGTCGCAAGTTCAAATCTTGCCCCCGCAACCAATTCAGGTCCGACACGGAAATGTTGTCGGACCTGTTTTTATTTTGACCTGAGGTGGCATCTTACGCAGCTGATAACTGTGAGAGTTGGTTGATTTTGAACTCTTCCGCAAACTCCCTTGGTGTTCGGTAGCCAAGAGCCGAGTGCGGTCGAACGTCGTTGTAGTCTCGTTGCCAATCTGCGGCCCTTCGCCGGGCTTCGAAGATCGTCGTGAATTGATGCATATTGAAGAGTTCATCGCGAATCTTCCCGTTAAGCGATTCGATGTTAGCATTTTGCGTCGGCTTGCCGGGCTCGATGAAATGCAGATGTATATCTCGCTCGGAACCCCAGCGGAGCATGGCATGGCTCGTGAACTCGGATCCGTTGTCGAACCGAAGTGTTTCCGGGAAGCCGCGCTCGAACGCGATTTCCTCAAGCTTTCGGATTACGTCGTGGCTGCCGAACGAATACCCAATCTCCAACGCGAGGCATTCCCGCGTGAAGTCATCAACGATGTTCATCGAACGGATGTTCCGATGGTTGCCGATTCGGTCGTGCATGAAATCAATCGACCAACGCTCGTTTGGTCGGCTGACCGGCGCGATGCTATTGCCTCGAACGTAGTTCACCTTGCGCTTACGCCGAGGCCGTACTTGCAGGCCAAGCTCGCGGTAGATACGTCGAAAACGATGCTCCCCGACGCGGATGCCTCGACGACGGAGCATGATGATCAGACGTCGCCATCCCCACCGCGGGCGCTCGTGCGCAAGATCGTTGATCGGCTGTGCGATCGCCGTATCGTCTTTCGGTTTCCGCGGATAGTACAACGTTCGTCGGCATTGCCCAACGATTGCACAAGCACGCACTTTCGAAAGACCGCGCTCTTCCAACGCCCTCACGGTTTCTTTCCGCTGCGAGGGCCCCATCCGTTTTTTGAGATCAGGTCTCGCACGGCGTCGACTTCGAGCGTGAGTCGGGCGATGATCCGATCTTTCTTTGCGCTCTCTTCTTCGAGCTGCTTGAGCCGAGTCAGGTCGCTCGTTTCCATGCCGGCGTACCGATCTCGCCAAAGCCGGATGGTGTTTGCATGAATGCCGTTTTGTCGCGCAAGCTCTGCTGCGGGAACGCCCGCGTCAAGTTCTTTGAGGACGGCTACGATCTGCGCCTCGGTGAAGCGACTTTTCTTCACGTGAATCTCCTTGGGCTAAAGGCCCGGGATTCACAGTTTCAACTTGAGCAACTTTGCCACCTCAGGTCAATTTCCCGGCGTAGTTGTTGGACCTGTCGATGTTAGTTGTTGGATCAGTTTACAATGGACATTGGTCGGATTAATCGACGTGCCTAGTTGGGTATTGCATTGCGCAAGTCGGGACCGCTATTGTAAGGATGCCCTCAGGCCTCGCCTGACGGGACGCCCGTAGTCCTTCAACGGCTGAGTCGGGCCCGCCACCTCGATTCTGGCGGCAGATCGGACTCCGCGGTATTTAGTAACGCGAGCGGAGCGCAATTTACGGAAGCTGAGATGGCCCCCTATGAACAAACCGTTTTAATGACCTTAATCCACGTTAAGAGATGTTCGACGGACTCTTCGGCGTCGATTCCCTGCAAGAATTCGATGTTCTTAACAAGGCTCTCGATCCGTTCCCCTGGCGTCAACGACTGCATCTTGCTTATTTCGTCGTGTCTCGCAAACAGAAAATGATAGCGACATAGCGCGTACGCACGCGGCATAAACTTTCCCTGATCGCTTGCCTCTGCAAACTGTGCGAAACGCGTAACGTCCTGCTCATCATCAAATAGGCCGGAGCAGATTACGCAATCGCATACGTTTGCAAGGTAAGCAGATGCCGAAAGCCCACCTAATACCAACTCAGCTCCGCGAACGTTCATACTGACATGCGCCGGCTTCATATAGTACCGCGGTGGCGGCTGACCACCACCCACGACCGGTGTAAATGACTTGTTCTCGCCGTAGACCAGCCCATGCGCAAAGCCTGTGAGACCGATGCATTGAGCAAGGCATGAGAAAAAGCCGCCAAATAGATTTACTACTGCCACGCCTTGGTCACTCAGGTAACGGACGAGATCACAGTAAAGCTTGAGGTCGGCTTCTTCAGCTTGGTCCTCATCAAAAGACTCTATCCACAGGAACAGCGTCTTGGGCTTCAGGGCGCAGTAGCGATCGGCGACGACCTTCCAAGCATCATTTCTCAATGCGCTAAGCTCAACAGCAATCACACCGGCGCATTGCGCATCGGATTTTAGAGCTGATTCCAAACACTTGAGGTTTATCTCGAGCCAGCTCATTGATTTTCGCAACGGAAAATACGGTGCCAGAAGCCACTTTGGCACGAACACAGCCGGATCTGCATTGGCCATATTGACAAGCTCCTCACCAGGACCAGTGAGAATTGTTTTTTGATAGTCCAACACACGCAGCGTGAACTCATCTACTGAAACGTCAGCCTCGGCTAGAGCTCTCTCACCCAAGAACGGTGCGCTCGAGAAGTAGCGTCCAGCCAAACCTGCAAATGATCGTTTGACCCGGACTTGCTGAGTCTTGCCCTTGCTCTTACTCATAAGATATTTTGGGTTAAGGCTGAACGCATGGGTAAAGGGATCAATCAAGAACGGCTTGCCAAGCCGATAGGCCAGGGCTGCACATGCGCCCGGCGTCGCCTCCACAAGGTTGGCGTTGAAAATTAGCGCATCGTAGAGCGGCCGCGCCTTCTGGAATATCTCAGCCTCGCTGTGAATCCCGATCCGCAAAAAATGCGTGAACTCAGCACTCACCGAAATGCCGCAATTCTTTGGATACTAGCGTGATGTAGCGCGTTACGCATCGTGGATTCGGGAGCCGCGATAATTTGCGCGGAGGGCCATTCTGGAGGTGGTCCTATCGTTATGAGCCCAATACCTTCGGCCTCGCAGCGATTCTTAATTGGATCAGTGAGCTTGACTGAGGGGATTACTAGATAGACCTCGTCACAGCACAGGCGATATATCTTAGTTTGCTTCATTGCTCTCTTCCAAGAACTAAGCTTAACTTCGAAGCCAAGAATCCTATTGCCCTTAGACGCCACGACGTCAAAGCGTGAGTTTCCAAACAAAACTTCCTCGCGAACCTGATAGCCCTGCATGTGCAAATGCGCGGCAAGCGCCCGTTGAAGAAAGACTTCAGGAAGGTAGTGTTGCATCGGCACCCAAGCTCCTCGTATGTAGCTGTCGCACGGCTTGCAAACATCCTTCGGCCAGGGCGAACGACAGAATCGCTACGCTAACGACGACGGCGCCAGCCATGGCAATGGGCACCAAAGCGCGCTCCCAATCTCGTATCAGCGCTGCCGCAGTAACAAGGACCATTACCACGCCCAGCATTGAAGTCCATTTGGCAATCTCGCAGAACAGCCTTGCGTAAACAAAAGCGGCGCGGCAGGTTCGAACGCGGCTAAAACATCGCATCACATACCGAGTCTTGTCGTATGCGAACGCTTCAATATCCAACGTATGGGAGGCATAGTTGGATTGCGGGTCACTAAGGTCTCTGCCGATCCATTGAAGACGAACCATCGCGGCGTTCAAGTTCTTACTCTCAACCACTCCAAGTTTTTCAGCGTAGTCTTTGTCGCTATCCAAAACCTTCTTAGCCTGCGTCAAGATAAGCAGCATGAAGGCAACAATCGCACCCATTCCGATGCTGAGTAACGTTAAGGTGGACTGTGTAACGGTCACGCTTGGATTCGGCTAGCGCAATCGGAGTTCTTCAAGTATCGTGGAATCGGCCGCGCTCTCGGGGTACCTACGATACACGTCCCTCAGCAAATCGCGCAGCGGCATCCTGTTATATCGACGCTTCACTTGCTCAATCTCATGCATTATCTTCAACCGCTCAGCGTTAGTGCCAAATGCCATGACCGCAGGCTTTACCGCGTCTTCGCCTCTCGGAGATAGAGCATACTTCCGCGTTTCGTAGCGCTCCGGCAACTCTTCCGAAACGCCACCCATCAGATAGTCGAAGGACAAATCGGCCTCATAAAGCTCGGGGCGCTCCTGGAACGCGAGCGCATTTTCGTCAGGTCCCTGCATTGCGACAAGCTCCTGAAAGGAAAGATCCGGTTGTGGAACTTCGTCGCTTAGCGGGCTCCCTCGGAGCCACCCCATGTTCTCAAGGAATGCAAGATCGTCGTATACTTTGGCGTCATACGGGCCAAACGCATATGGCTCAAACTCAAGCTTGGCTAGCTTCCTGAAAGCATCGTGTTCCTTGTCCAGAAGGAACAGCATTTTCGTTAGGCGTGTACGTCCCTCAACAGCCTCGTTGCTTTGGCCAGACGCCCCCTTCGCGTAAAGAAGCAGCATCAGCGCCAATCGCCGACCGGTAATCAATCCTCCTGGCTGCATAAAGTGCTCCTCGACTGCACGAACGTATGTTCGCGTGCTGTTAGTATAGCATGTTCGCGCCTACACTATCTGGTGCATCCATCCGCCTGCCTATGCTATATACGGAATGAGGCCCTTCCTCGATCCCCAAAGGGGGATTCGCCTCCGTCCCGGCGCCTCCGTCTATCTCGCCCGAATTTCAGAGGAGCCCCGCGACGATTCGACCGGCACCAGCATCTGCTCGCCTTGCGCGCCGTTCGGAGGAGTTGGCTTTCAGGAAGCGCTCAGGTACAGACAGAGCATGTGCCTAGCATGCCAAACGACAGACAGACGGACTGCACGGGAACGACAAACTAGTGCTGGACATCGGCCGAACGCTAACCTGGAGCCCCCTTCGAGTCTTTTTTCTTGCTTCGCGCGATCTGAACTCGACGGCGTAAATACGCGAAATCGAAGTGCTTCGCGCCGCCGTATGATTTCGGAACAACATTTGCCCACTGGAGAGCGTAGGGGACTAGCTCGTGACTCTGCTTCGCGATTGCGTCCAAGCAAAGGCGTGCAACCATCTGCCTCTCAATACGCTGAAGATCGTCGCCATATAGCTCCGGGAGGGGGAGCCAGTTATAAAACGGGCGGCATCGATCAAATACAAAGATATCTAAGCACATCTCTCTCTTCCGCGCTCGATATGCATATCGACGATGCCTTTCAACATTTGCGTGATGTGGCTCACCGAGCTGGTTAACTGCCGTCTCGATCCATAATGGCAGCGTCGGGGAGTCAGCAAACAGTGCGACATCCCTATCGGGCAGCGCGCGCGCTACATTTTGGATCGCCAAAAACAGTTTCTCTGATAAGGTGTCAAGATATCCCTCAGCAGCGCAACGCAGGAGGTCCCCCCACTCTACAGCCTCACGCCGGCTGATATTTCCAGGGAGTTTTGCCTCGTACATGCGGCACCATCGCTGCCCCACCAACCCTTCAGGCTGCTGCTGGCAGAGATCAAGCCACCATGAAAGTGGCGCGCTTTCCGGCGACAGCATCCGAAATCCAGACCTATCCCGGTCCTCCCTGGGAGGTATGCCGACCATCGCGCTCAACGCCGTGTGTATGTCGTTGAATCGATGAAGCTCCTCTGCGATAACGTCGCCCTTAGCGAAAATGCGATGTCTCAGCGCGGCTTGCTTTAGCGTTCGCAAGAATGGTTGAACCGCTGCAGCATAGGCTATCGGGTACCCCGTTGAAAACGCTGAGTACAAATCGCGGATGCCTGCTTCTGCCAACTGATCGCAGAACTCGAAAGGCGTGTCTGCCCGCGGACCAGCTCCGTCGGTGTAGCGCTCGAACTTTCGGTCGAATGAGTTATCTCGGTCACACGCATCCTCGGTCAACGCGGCTGGCACCGATGGCATGGCGGCGACAAACGATGCTAGAAATTCAGCGATTCCTTGCCCCTCGTCAGGAAAGCATGAATTGACAACAACAACTGAGAGATCCGAGAGCGCCTGACAGTCAAAAAGAGAATGTAGGGCTTCGAAATGCTTCTTATCCAGGCTGAACAACGGCGCGGTAAAGTCCAAGTAGACAACGTCGAACTTTACCGGGGCCATTTCGAAAAACGCATGCGCCTTAAACGGAACAATTTTGAGTTCAGGGAAGGACCGGCGCGCTTCCTCAAGCGCCTTGGTCGATGTATCGCGGTCTGCCTCAATCGCCCAGACATTTTGGATGCGAACTCCGAGATTAACTAAACAATCTAGATCGTTGCGGGGGTTTGGACCGCACAGATACGCGATCTTCAAATCTCTTGGTAAGCGGGTGCCATACTCGCTGCTCGCATAGCTTCTCCACCGCTTGAGTACACCGGGGAACGCAGTTCCCTTCCCGAAGGCGCCGGGATACTGCTTTGCAAGATATGCGCCTGCTTCGGCCATAAAGCCGTCGGCGATAACTCGAGAAGACGCGCGCGACGAAGTCAGTAAGTCAACCGCTCGATTCCAAATAATTCGTCGGGCGGCGCGCTTCTCGGGTCGGCTATACATCGTAAGCCCCAGTCAGACAGGGTCGGCTTTCGCGCTTTATCATATATCGCCAGCACTAAATAAGAGCAGATTTCTCCGTGCTAAGACCCAAGCGGCTGCCCATCGAAGATCGTGTCCCGCGGCGTGGTGTATGAACCGGCCGCCGCTCTAGGATAGAAAGCGGCCACCGTGGCTTTCGGCGAAGGTTGTTTTTGCAGAAAACTACCGTCGAAAGGACCCACGATGACCAAGGCTAGTATGGCACTTACGGAGCTCGCTGAAAAGGGCCCCGACCTGGATATGCTGCGCGAGATGCTCGAATTCGCGACGCAGCGCCTGATGGAATTCGAGGTAGAGAACCGCTGCGGAGCGCCCTACGGCGAGCGGGGCGTACCGCGCGCGAACTCCCGCAACGGCTATCGCGATCGAACCTGGGAAACGCGGGCCGGCTCGATCGATCTCAAGATTCCCAAGCTGCGGCAAGGCAGCTATTTCCCGGGCTTCCTGGAGCCGCGTCGGACAGCCGAGAAAGCGCTGGTCGCGGTCATCCAAGAAGCGTACATCCAGGGGATCTCCACGCGCTCGGTCGACGATCTGGTCAAGGCCATGGGCATGACCGGTATTTCCAAGAGCCAAGTCTCCCGACTGTGCGCTGATATCGATGAGCGCGTGCATGCGTTTTTGGATCGGCCGATCGAAGGCGACTGGCCTTACGTCTGGATCGACGCGACGTACGTGAAGGTTCGCTCTGCTGGTCGCATCGTTTCCGTTGCGGTAATAATTGCCGTTGGCGTAAACACCGATGGAATAAGAGAAATTCTTGGCATGGCCGTTGGCCCGAGCGAAGCCGAGCCGTTCTGGACCGACTTTCTGCGCAGCTTAAGCCGCCGGGGATTACGCGGCGTCAAGCTCGTCATCTCCGACGCGCACATCGGGCTCAAAGCGGCGATCGCTAAGGTATTCAAGGCCAGCTGGCAACGCTGCCGCGTGCACTTCATGCGTAACGCCTTGGCATACGCCGGCAAAGGCCAGCGGCAGATGGTACTCGCGCTGATCAACACCGTCTTTGCGCAGGAAAGCGCAGAGGCTGCCAGCGCACAGTGGCGCATCGTCGCCGACCAACTACGCGAGAAGTTCCCCAAGCTCTCCGCGATGCTCGACGATGCAGAATCCGAAGTCCTGGCCTATATGCAATTCCCCAAAGCACATCGCGTTCAGATCGCCTCGACGAACCCACTGGAACGATTGAACGCCGAAATAAAACGTCGCACCAATGTTGTGGGGATCTTTCCAAACGATCCGGCCATCGTCCGCCTTGTCGGCGCTCTGCTCCTCGAACAAAACGACGAATGGCAACTGCAGCGGCGCTACATGCAACTCGAAGGACTTCAGACCGTCAGCGACAACACCTTGCATCGCATCTCAGCCGTCGTAACCGGCTAGGCGCGAACCCGCCGATGGCCACGGTTCATACACCACGCGCCGGGGCACGATCCGCGCTATCGGGTTGCGTACCGCGGCAGGGGCTCCGGCCCAGGGAGAGAACACGCTCCGGCCGCGCCCAGATGGCGGAATTGGTAGACGCGCTAGTTTCAGGTATTAGTGGTGGCAACACCGTGGGGGTTCGAGTCCCTTTCTGGGCAGTAGCAAAAGACTGTATCCGATTTATTGGTTCTCGATACTGAGAAAACCGGGTTTGGTCGAGTTGATCTTGACCGGCGCGCTTGCGCGGCGCCTTTCCCGGAACGGAATGCGCGCGACAAAGTCCATCTTCATTCCGTACAGGCGTTCCAACACGCAGAGCCTGTCGCAGGTCCATAGCGAGGCCGCACCCGTACGTTCGCCACCTGGGCGAGAAGGGACTGGGCAACGGAGCGTTCTCTGAAGAAACCTATGTCAAATCAGGTCTCGATCCGCACGCGGGTCTCGATAGCGGACCCGGTGCGGAAGGCTTTATGAGCAAGTTCTAATATGCTGTACATGGGCTCCGCGAGTCTTTGGATTGCGATCCGACTCACGATCGCAGCGTTGTTACTACGTCGTCTTGTGCTCGATGCGTTAAAGGCGCGTACGCGGGAGCTTCCCATTACGCGCCTGATCGTGCCAGGCGTTGTTTTAGCGCTAGCGTTGCTTGTCGCTAATCATACGGTACCGCGTCCCGCAGCAGCTGCGGCGTTATTTGCAATGGATGTTGCTTTTTTTGCGCTCTGCTTCGGGCTGATTCGATCACTTCGTTCGTCTGGGGAAAAAGTGCAACTCGAGCAACGAATCGAGGAAGCGCTTCTTCAATTTTTTCCATTCTGGTTTGCGCGCTTTGCGGCAACCGATGTCACGATTGTCATTCATGCTGTTGCGGGCGTGAAAGCGTTTATCGATCCCGGAAAAGTAGAGTCGCGGTCTTACATACATGGATCGAAGATTGTCATTGCCGGAGCGATAGTTGCGCTGGCGGTTGTTCCCGATGCGTTCTTGTTCTGGATACTATTGCCACACCGTCTATGGTGGTTGGCCTTGGTGCTTAACGTGCTTGACGTGTGGGCGGTGTTGTGGCTGTTCGGAATCTATGGGACGATGGCGCGCAGGCCGCATTCGATTTCTTCCGAGCGCGTGATTCTGCGTAAATTCTGCAATCAGTCGAGCTGGAGCCGGGACAGATTCGTGCCGTGCGCAGTCTTGGGATCGTCAAACGTTACCAGATTCCGCGCAAGCGCGGAGATGGATCGGCGGTGCTGACGTTCGGTGGAGTGCCCGTTGTCGAGATAACGCTAGACGGAAAGGCGGTGGAGCGTAATCACCTGCTTCCGGGTCCGCGGCAAATTCAGCGCATATTCGTCGCCAGCGACGCTCCAGACGCCCTCTGCAGCGAGCTATCGCAGCTCGCAGGCGCCTAAGATGGCGCTTGGTCTCTTGGCCGCATTTCGGCCTGTCTCACGAATGTGTCGCGCTCGAAGTTGCTCCACGCTTTTGCTCGGACGACGTCGTGAATGTGCTCAAGCGCGTGTCGCGAGCGCGGCATTCCGAAGATGATTCGCTGCGATAACGGCACCGAAGTCGTTGCCAAGCCACTGGATCAATGGACGTTCTGGAACAAGGTCGTGCTAGATTTCTCCCGCCCCCGGCACACCAACGGATAACGCGTTCATCGAATCATTCAACGGCGGCGTTCGACGCGAAGTGCTCAACCCGTCGTATTTGGAGACCCTCAGACAAACGCATGCGAACCTAGCCGTGCGCCAGCTCGCGGGCGTTGCTTCGTGAGGATTTTGGGGCGGTCATAGCACGAATATTGGTGACGAGGCCCGTCGATGCGACCATGGCGATGTGGACGATCGCGAAGGCGCAGAGCGCCCAGACCAATCCGAAGTGCCAGAGTTTGACGCCGCCGATGAAGGGCGCGCCGAGCGGGCGCAAAGCATGGATGGGGAGCATGGCGGTTCCGGTGATCACGATGAGCGGTGAGATGACGAACAGCACCATCGTGTACGCGATTTTCTGTAACGGGTTGTATCCGTCGTACGATGGCGGCGTTTTCCGTAGCCCGAGATAGTACAGTTGCATTGGCAGCGCCTTGCGCACGTCGTCCCCGCGAAGAACGAGCCGCGAGAAGTGGCCGCTGCGTATCCCCCAAACGATGTAAGTGATCCCGCAGATCGCGAAGAGTGCGGCAAATACGTAGTGCATGATTTTCGGCTCGAACGGTATCGCCAGCCATGCGGGCAGGTGCGGCAAGACATAGGTGTGGCCGGATATGTTAAATTTCGGTGAGTGATTGAAGAGCGCGGCGCCGCTTCCGAAGAGCATGATGAATGCCATCGTCGTGCCCCAGTGTGTGAGGCGGGTGGTAAGGGAGTGGTGCTGCGCCGTGTGTGCGTGTGCCATGCGACCACGGTACCCGCGAAAGCTGCAGGTTTACTGATAGGAAGATGAGCGCAAGAAATGGATGGCGCGGCGCGACACGATGCCGTAAGCTACAGCTATGTTGGATACCGAGGCGTGCTGGGAAGCCGTACGGAGGCGGGACGCCTCGCAGGCCGGGCAGTTCTATTTTGGGGTTACGACTACCGGAATCTACTGCTCGCCGCACTGTTCTTCTCGAGAGCCGCTCCGAAAGAACGTCCGGTTCTACGAGTCGGCGCTCGATGCCGAACGCGATGGGCTGCGTCCATGCAAGCGCTGTCGCCCGTTAGAAACGCGCGATCTTGTAGCCGAGCGCATGCATGCGATCTGCCGCTTCATCGAGGCCCACAGCGACGATCCGCTCCATCTCGAAACGCTCGCGCAGCAGGCAGGCATGAGCCGCTTTCACTTTCAGCGCACGTTCAAGGCAGTCGTCGGCATTACGCCAAAGCAATATCACGATGGGCTGCGCGTGAACGCGCTGAAAAGCGCACTCGAAACCTCAGGCGATATCGCGGACGCGGCATTCGATGCCGGCTACGGCTCCACGAGCCGCGTCTACGAACGGGCTGCCGCGCGCCTGGGAATGACGCCGGCCCAATACCGTCGTGCGGGGCACGGCATCACCATATACTTTGCCTGTATGGAGACGCCGGTTGGATTGTTGATGCTGGGAGCGACCGACCGCGGATTGTGCTTCGTCCAATTCGGTGAAACCGAAGTCGAGCTGGAAGCGCTGCTTCGGGCCGAGTTCGAACGCGCCGACATACGGCCGATGCAGGAGCCGCGCGATCCGCAGTTCGATGCGTGGACCGATGCGTTGCGCGCGCATCTCTCCGGAGCGCAGCCGCACGTCGATCTACCGACGGACATTCGCGCTACGGCATTTCAACAGCGCGTCTGGACGTACTTACAGCGAATACCTTACGGAGAAGTGCGTTCGTATGCGGAAGTTGCGCGCGGTATCGGGCAACCGGCCGCGGCGAGAGCCGTTGCGCGAGCGTGCGCGAGCAATCCGCTGGCCATCGTTATTCCATGCCATCGCGTGATTCGCGGGTCGGGCCAGTTGAGCGGTTACAAATGGGGTGTGGAGCGCAAGCGCGCGCTACTCGATCGCGAGAGCGCTCTTCGCCGCGTAGACTTTCGTGAACTCGGCGCCGAGTAAGAAGATCTGAGCCGAGTAATACATCCACAGCACCAGTACGACCACCGAGCCGGCCGCTCCGAAGGCCGAGGCGGTTCCGGCGCGGGCGAGATACCAACTGAGCGCCGCTTGACCGATGGTAAAGAGTACCGCGGCCACCAACCCGCCGAGCACTGCCGGTCGCCAGCCGATCGCCGTATGCGGCAAAAATTTGAACGTCGCCGAGAAGATCGCGGCGATTGCGGCGAGCGAGAGCACGGAGCCGGCGAGGGCGATCGGAACGCCGATTATCGGCAAGGCGGAAGCCCCGGTTCCAACCATAGCGGCGATGCCGGTACTGATTGCAAGCGAGAGCATCAGAACGACCGCAGCGGCCGCAATGAGCGCTAGTGCGACGAGTCGATCCTTGAGTGCCTCCCACCAAGGCTGCTTCGCGTGTCGCACGTGCCATAAGTCATCGAGCGCTCCCTGGATCGCGCCTAACAATCCGGTAGCCGCGAGAACGAAGACGAGCCAGCTTAGAATTCCCGCGACGACGCCGCCGCTGCGAGCTTGCTTGAGGGTCGCGCGCAGAACGCCGTCGACGACCAGCGCGCTCTGCGCTCCGGCGCCGTTGGATAGCGCCTCGGTAACACTGCTGCGTAACCGTTGCTCGTTGCCGCTCCCGCCGACGACGAGCGCGGCCACTTCGAGGAGCACGATCAACAGCGGCACCAGGGCGAACAGCGTGAAATATGCCAGCGCTGCGGCCTGCCGGGAGATATCGTCCTCACGATACGCGGCAAATGTTTCGCGCAAGAGCGTAGTAACATAGCGAAGCTTGCCCATGCTTGAGGGTTACCCGAAAACCTCCCGGCTCTATCGCCAAAGCGTTATTTTCGCGGCCGGATGGGAACACGATCTGGTACACAGACGCCAGAGGAGCACCAATCGAATGAAGGCTGTAGTTTTTAATGGAGTCGGCGACATCGGCGTCCAAAATGTTGCGGACCCAACCATCCAAGACGATCGCGATGTGATCGTCGCACTCACCAGCAGCGCGATTTGCGGCACCGATCTCCACTTCGTCCGCGGTTCGTTTGCGGAAATGGAGCCGGGGACGATTCTCGGCCACGAAGGGGTCGGCATCGTCGAAGAAGTCGGCAAGGGCGTGCGCAACCTGCGCAAAGGCGACCGCGTCGTGATCCCATCGACGATTGCTTGCGGTAACTGCGTGTACTGTCGCGCGTCTTACTATTCAAAATGCGATGTGGCTAACAAGCAAAATCCCAAGGCGACGGCGTTCTTCGGCGGCCCGAAAGGCAGCGGCGGATTCGCCGGCTTGCAAGCCGAATACGCGCGCGTTCCGTTCGCCAACGTCGGCCCGGTTAAGATCCCCGACGACATCGGCGACGACGACGCGATTTTGCTCTCGGACATCTTTACCACGGCATACTTCGGCGCGGAGATGGCGTCGATCAAGCCGGGTCACACCGTCGCCGTGTTGGGCTGCGGGCCGGTCGGGCAATTCGTAGTGGCATCGGCGAAAATCCTCGACGCGGGCCGCATCATTGCGGTGGATTGCGAACCGTCGCGACTGGAATCGGCGCGTCGTCAGGGCGCCGAGACGGTCGACTTCGCCCGGGAAGATGCGATCCAAACGGTACTGGATCTTACGAACGGCGTAGGTGTCGACTGCGTCATCGATGCGGTTGGAATCGACGCGCAAAAGGAACGCCCGAAGAGCGATGCGGGCTTTAAGCCCGGAGCCGCGCCCGGAGCTGCCCTGGAGTTTGCGGTCGGCATGGTTGCCAAGGCGGGGCACGTCGCGATTATCGGCGTGTATCCGCCGACGATGATGCAATTTCCCATCGGCATGGCGATGGGTAAGAATTTGACGCTTCGCATGGGGGATTGCCCGCACCGCCGCTATTTGCCCAAGGCGCTTCGAGCCGTGGAGGCGGGCACCGTGCGTCCCTCGCGTATCCTGTCGCAAAAAATCGGCTTGGATGGTGCGATCGACGCGTATCGCGCATTCGCCAATCACCAAGACGGCTGGTTAAAAGTGGAGTTGTTGCCGCGCTCGTCGTCGGGGGCGGTACAGACGCGCTCGGAGCGAGGCGAACTCGTTTCGGTATAGCCGCGAGGGCGCGCGCGCAGGTGCGCCGACCCTCGCGTGCAAGGTGCCGGCAATGCGCGCCTACTTGGCGATTAACGAACGTTCCCGGCGCGGCCGTACGCTAGCCGATAACGTACGCGAAGCACTTGCCGTTCACGGCGTCGACGTCGTTGAAGGCGATGGGGCGTTGCGAACTGGCGGCTTTGATTGCGTTATCGGCGCCGGCGGCGACGGAACCGCCGCCGGACTGATTGCGACGGCCATCGAGCGAGGCGTCCCGCTGGGCATCGTTCCGCTGGGCACCTTCAACGAACTCGCGCGCACGTTGGGAATTCCACTCGATATCGAAGGCGCGATCCACCTCATCGCGAGCGGGCACGAACGCAGGATCGATATCGGACGCGTCAACGGAGCGTATTTCGTCAACGAGGCGAGCATCGGTATATCGAGCCGCATTACCCGCCTGCAGACGCCCGAGCTTAAGCAGCGCTTCGGTTTCGTCGGCGTGCTGGGCACGGCGTTTCAAGCCTTTCGCCACGCGCGGCCGATCCACGTGCTCGCCTACGACGATCGCGATCGCTGCGAACGCTTTAGGACGATCCAGCTCACGATCGCGAACAGCCATCGTTTTGGAGGGCTGGTCTCGGTCGAGGCGGCGGCGATCGACGACGGGTGGCTCGATCTCTACAGCGTCGAAATTGACACCGCGCTCGAAGCCTTCCCGATTGCGTACGCGATGATTCAAGGAAAACCGCACGCGGTACCGGGCTTGCGGACGCTTCGTTCCGCGCGTTTTCGCATCGAAACCAGGCATCCGCATCACATCGTTGCCGATGGGGAACCGGCCGGTTTCACCCCGGCACTCTTCGAGGTGCTGCCGAAGGCGCTCCGCGTCTTTGCGCCGCAGTAATCGACATGCAATATCGTACGCTCGGCCACTCCGGCCTCAAACTCTCCGTCATCGGCTTGGGCTCTTGGTTGACCTTCGGCAACAGCGTCGATCGCGATACCACGCGCGCGTGCGTTCTGCGCGCTTGGGAACAGGGAGTCAACTTCATCGATACGGCCAACGTCTACGCGCGCGGTGCCGCCGAAGAGGTGCTCGGCCCGATTTTGCAAGAGCTCAATCGCGATGCGTTGGTGCTCGCAACCAAAGTGTATTTTCCCATGGGCGATACGGTGAACGAGCGCGGGTTATCGCGTAAGCACATCCGCGACCAAATCGATCGTTCGTTGCATCGGCTGCGCGTCGACTACATCGATCTCTACCAATGCCATCGCTACGACGAAACTACTCCGCTGGAAGAGACCGCCCAGATGATGAACGATCTGGTGCGCGACGGGAAGATTCTCTATTGGGGTACCTCGGAGTGGAATGCCGATCAGATCGCCGCAGCGGTAACGCTCTGTCGCGCGCGCGGATGGGCCGTACCGATCAGCAATCAACCGCAATACAGCGCGCTGTGGCGCCGCATCGAAGACCGCGTGCTTCCGACATGCGAAGCGTACGGTTTGGGGAACGTCGTGTGGTCCCCGATCGCCATGGGCATCCTCTCGGGAAAATATCTCGACGCCAAGCATCCTCCGGCGGGGACGCGCGCGGCTGGGGCTAGCGCCGATATGATGGATACCTATTTTACGCAACCGGTGCTCGACGCGGTACAACGATTGGTGCCGCTCGCTAAGCAGGCAGAGGTTTCGATGGTGCAACTCGCGTTGGCGTGGGTGCTTCGGGAGGCCGCCGTCACGAGCGCGATCGTCGGCGCGACTAAGCTCGCGCACATCGACGATAACGTCAAGGCCGGCGATTTGAGCCTCGATCCGGCCATCTTCGAAGAGATGAATCGCATTTTAGCGCCCGTGCTTCCGTACGAACCATATCTCGCGTAGCCGCCTTATTTTACATAGCCGCGTTAAAGCAAAATCAAAAGGGGATGGCCATCGGCCATCCCCTTTTGACTTGCTGCACTCTATGGGGTAGGGGTGTCGGGGCGGCGTCGGTGGAGGACGCCGCCGCCCCAATTCATCTCGTGCGCGTTTCGCACGGATGAAAGCTATGGCGCGACTAGTTCCAGCGAACGATCGAGCTGGAACCGGTGACGTTAGGACCCCATCCGGCGAAAGAGCCGCTCCCCGAAACCGACTCGATCACTTGGGTGAACGAAATGACGGGGCGCGCTTCTTCGGGTTGAGATTCCACGATTGGTTCAACGACGGTACTCACGAAAATGTTCCTTTTTGTTGGCACGAGTTGTGCCTGCGTGCTTAACTCTACACACGCCTTTACCGGGCCTCTATGCTTTTTGTTTCAGACGAAAAGCCGCGTCGTCGTTGCCTAAAGCGTTATAGCGCGGCGGTCTTGCGTACCCGTATTAGGTTCCCGCGTCGGCGCCCGCTCGGAAAACGTATTTTACGATGAAGCGCTCCAGCGTATAACTTGCCGCGGGAGTGCCATAATTGATGTAGAGGTCTCCCGAAGGCAGGGCGATGTGGTAACCTGCCGCCACGTTGAGGCCTTGTTGTGCCGCAAACCCGCCCAGTCCGTTGATGTCTCGCAGCGAGAGCGTAAAGTTGCTGTTACGGCCCGTGTCGATGCCCAGCGAGATGCGTCGCAACCACTGCGAATCCACAGCTCCGGTAGCCAGAGTGCGCTGAAACGTCCCGTCGTACTCCAGGCCCAGCGTGAGGCGCTTCCCAATGGGATGCGATGTCGTCGCGGTATACAGGTGCACGTAGTTCGGGTAGAAATTGCCCCATTGCGCGCTGACGTCGATCGGTGTGGGCGTACCGTCGCGATAGCCGATCGGGATGAAGGCGAGATTGAACGGGTCGGTCTCACCGTTGCGATAACACGGAAAACCCGTAAACGACGAGCGTCCGACCGTTGGGCCCGTGCAATCGTTCTTCGCGGTCACATCGTAGCTGCGAAGCAGTCCGACGGACGTGCCCGCACCATCGATCGAAAACCCGTTGTTGAAGGTCGCGCTCAAGGTCGCGCTCGAGTCCACTTCGTGGAGGGCTCCGGAGCGATCGAAGAAGCGGTCGCCGACCAGGAAGATATTCCACGATTTCGCAAAGCGAGTGCTCCCGTTGAAGGCCTGAAAGCCCTGAAAGCCGTGGATATCCGAATTGCTCGTAAAGCCGTCGATCGGATTGTAATTCGGCGAGATATCGACGTAGCCGAACAGCGTTTCGTGATAGGTCTTGTGCACGTCGAGAAAGGCGTCGGCGCTATGCGCGATGCCGCCCGGCACCCACGTGCCTCGTTCGAACGCGCCGTTGAAATTGTACACGAAGCCGTTATGGAGGTTGCGCCCTTTCACGCCGTACTCCACCGTCGCGTCGCTTCCGGCTACGCTGTGGTGCGCGAAGACGCCGTCGGTGTAGTACGCGAAGGTCTGGTCCTGCAGCGCATGCTTGTAGCCGTAGGCGATGTCGTCGAACGTGTTGCCGCTGGTTTGGTCGTAGCCGCGAAAATTCAGGACGCCAAACGACTGCTTTCCGAAGGTTCCCTCGAGCTTTTCGCCGCGATCGAACGGCCCGACGCCGGGAGAGTAAAAGACCAAATTTTCGGGGCCGTTGAAGTTAGAATACGGATCGATCGCCGGATTGATGAAGGCGGCGCCTTGCGAGAAGAACGGACGGTACTCTTGCAGCTGACGCCGGAATTCTTGGGGTGCGATGGTCTGTTGGTCGATCTCCACGTTGGAGAAATCGGGGTCGAGTGTGCCGACGAAATTGATGGTCGGCGTCACGGGATAGCTTACGTCCACGCCCAACGGCCGCACGCGTTGGGGCAGAAAGGAGCCGTCGGCCTGTTGGAAGAGGTTGCGATCGTTGCCGAGGCTCTCCAGCCCGTAAATCTCGGCTCGGGGTTTGGGGCGGTTGGCGGTGTCCAGGCCGAGCTTGATGCCCTCGACCTTCGGCCAGAACTGCTCGTCGGCGAACGTGGGCCATCCGTTGCCGCCGTCCTGCATCAACCCGGCATAGGCCCAGGTATAATGCTCGGCTACCGCCGCCACGCCGCGGACGAAATTGACGTGCCAGGACTGCGTGCCCTGCGACGTTCGCAAGACGCGCAGCGGAACGATCATGACGGCGCTCCAATTGCCGCCCTTCCGCGTGGCGGCGGCCCGCCAGCGCGGACGGTACCGGGCGTTCTCGCTCGCCTGCTGGTAGCGCACGCCGGCGGGCGTGGTTTCGAAATAGTAGGTTTGGCTGCCGCCGCTCCCGGTATCGATGCCCACGCCCACGAAATCGTCCAAGCCGAAACCCACGTCGTTGGTGCTCTGCGTGGCGACGATCGGCGTTCCACTCTGCTCGGCTTCGAAACCGATATAGAGGTTGTGCTCGTCGTAGAGCAGGTACGCGATGGTGGCGTGCGCGGCCGGGGCCCGGCGGGTGATGTTCTCCCAAGGCCCGGGTTCGGGCACCTTGCCTGCCTGCCAGGCCGGGTCCGAGAGGGTCGGGTCCAAGGCGAGCGGATGGGGAGCCTTGGCTATCGAGAACGAAAGAGTGGCGGGTACGGCAGCCGGGGCCGCAAGAGCGAAACTTGCCGCCGCGATGGCCGTACAGATCGTTAGTAGGAGACGTCGAACGAACACAGGTTCGAGCATCCCTCGAAACGGTCGCGAGCGTCTTGAAATTCGAATCAAAAGTTTCTTGGCTGACAAGGATTGCGTGCGATGAGTCTCTACGAGTTCGGCCCGTTCCAACTCGACGCCGAGCAGCTGTTGCTGTTGCATGAGGGCGCTCCGGTGGCACTCGGCCCGAAGGTGGTCGAAACCCTGCTTGCATTAATCGAACATCCGGGCGAAGTCCTTGCCAAGACCGCGTTGCTCGACCGAATCTGGCCCGAAGGATTCGTCGAAGAAGCCAACCTCGCACAGAATATCTACGTGTTGCGCAAGACCCTTAAGCCGCACTGCGCGGTCGATCCGATCGAGACCGTGCCGCGCCGCGGCTACCGATTCGTCGCATCGGTGCGCCTTGTGGAATGCTCCGAAGCCGTGGCGCCGAGGGTTGCCGCGATCGAGCCGGCTCGGCGAGGCCGGCTGCCGTCCCGCGCCATTTTGGCGCTCGCCGCGATAGCCATCGTTGCGATCGTTGCCGTCGGGGTACTGGTCACGTCCGCGGTCGCTCGGCAGCCGGCGCGGCCGCAACTCTCGAGTTCCGGCGCACGACTCTATGCGATCGGCCGGTACTATTGGAATTTGCGCACGCGCGGCGGCGTCGAAAAAAGCCTCGCGTACTTTGCGCAGGTGATCGATGCGGATCCGCACGATGCGAGCGGGTACGCGGCGTTAGCCGAGGCCAACGCGACGATGAGCGACTATCACTACGGGCCGCTCGCGTCCGGCGTCTATCTCAACCGCGCTCGTGCCTACGCGGGCAAAGCGCTGGCGCTCGACGCCGATAGCGGAGAGGCCTATGCGGCGCTCGGGTTCATCGCGATGCGCCAGGGGAAGTGGACGCAGGCGCTGCAAGGCCTGCGGCACGCGCTCGCGCTGGCTCCGTCGTACGGTCCGGCGCACGAGTGGTACGGCATCGCGCTGCTGCGCAGCGGCCACTTGCCGGCCGCGTTTCGCGAACTGAAGACGGCCGCCGACCTCGACCCGCTCTCGGTCGCGACGACGGCGTGGCTAGGCTCGGCGGCGTATCTCGACCGGCGCTATAACGAGGCCATCGCGTACTCGCGCCAGACCCTCGATCTCGATCCTCATCGCTGGGACGTCTATCAGACGATCGGCCTAGCGTACGAAGCTCAACGTCGTTACGCGCGCGCGGTCGTTGCCTTCGAGCGCTTCGGAGCCTCATGCGCGGACTGTCGGGCGGAAGCCGCAGCCCTACTGGCGCACGCCTACGCCGAAGAACATCAATTGACGCGGGCGCGTTCGGAGCTGGCGTACGCGATCGGCCACGACCGTAACGTGGACCCGGCCGATCTCGCGATCGCGCTCAACGCGATCGGCGAGCGTCGGATCGCCTTCTCGTGGTTGCGCCGCGTGCATGGAAGCATCAGTTGGACCGCGATCGCCAACGATCCGCGCTACGATGCCATGCGCGACGACGCGGGCTTCCGGCAACTCTCCCAAGGCGCCGGATAGTGCCGCGGCTTCCGCAGAGCACGCACGACGCTGCGAGCGGCCCATACGGGCCGCTCGTTTCGGTATTGAGCGAGCGCCCGGAGATCGCCCGGACGCTGGTGCGACACGCCGACGCCCTCGCGGGGTCGGGCAGCGTTTCTAAGCGCATCAAGGAGCTCTGCGCGCTGATGGTATCGTGGTTGAATGCGTGCGATTACTGCACGAGCTGCCACGAGGATTTGGCCGAACGGCTCGGCATCGACCGCGCGACGCTGGACGATCTGGGCGACTACGCGCGCAGCCCGCACTTCGATGCAGCGGAGCGGGCGGCGCTAGCCGCCGCCGTATCGCTCACCCGCGAACCGCGCGCACTGCCGGATAATTTATGGAGCGACTTACGGGCGCACTTCGATGCGGGCGAATGCGTCGAGATCGTCGCGACGATCGGCTTTTACAACTACGTCAATCGCCTCGGGAACGCTCTGCAGATCGGTGCTATGCTGGCATAACGCCGACGCGTGCCATCACTCGTTCGCTCGTGATCAACCGCGTGCCGGAAATGCGATCGTGGAGCATGATGCGACGCGAAAATGGGCTCAAGAACGCGACCACGACGAAAAGCGGGCCGATCGCGACGAACAGATAGCGCAGCAGCGTCCTGAAGATGCCCGGGTGGCGGTAATCAACGGTGACGACACGCAAGCCGGCGATCATCATGCCGAACGTTTGCCCGGCCGTGGAGACCAGCAGCACGAAGTATAGAGCGATCCACAGCGAAGCGAATGCCACCGTCGCTGCGGCCGCCTCTGCGACGAGGTTACGGATCGTATCGCTGCTTCGCCCACCATCGCGAGGAATCGTGATCTTCGTACCGTTCGGGAGTTCGATCGTTTCAGCCTCAGACGATGACGTCTTGCTATTCGCCGGTGCCGCCGTTTTCGTGATGGAGATGGGAGCCACCGCCGCCGAGACGCTCTTCCCGTCGCGGACGATGAATGGATGCAGCGAACCGATCAGCGCGCTGACGAGAATCACGTCGACGGAAAGCGCGAAGAATCGGCGCCACCAGCCGGGGCAATCGGCGGGGATCACGCGGGTCGTCCCCGGCGCCGGCAGCGGTTCGCCGGCAACGTCGCGTAAAAACCACTCTTCGGCCAGCGCATAGGCTTGGGTTCCGATGAAGCGACGCATCCATTCGATGCGTTTGGTCGCATATGGTTCCGAGCCGAGCCATTCGCCCCAGCGTAAGACGGCGTCGTTCTTGATCTCCGTGGCTTGTTCGGCAAACTGCGTCGCATCGATCTGACGCCCGAAGTGGTGGAACGCGCTAACGATGATCGCACGCGCGGCCGCATCGAGCGATCCGCACACCAGCAGCCCGACCTTGTCGCACGTGAGGTCGCAGCGGCGTAGCCACGCGCCGAAGACGAGCGCGACGATTGGATTTTCTTTACCGTTGACGCTGAGCAACGAGAGAAAGCGGGTATGGCCCGCCGCGATATGTCCGAGCTCGCGCCCGACGACGAATGCTAATTCATCGTCGGAGAATTGCTCGATCCAATTGCTCGAGATCACAAGCGAGTAGGGCTCGCCGAAACCGAGCGCCGCGACCGGCACGAATTGGTCGTCGCGTACGAAGACGAGCGGCATGGGAATTTCGAGCGCGGCGCAGGCGCGCTTCACAATGGAAAAGACGCGCGGATATTGTGCGGCATGAGTGCGTACGCTCGATCCCAAGAGTCGTCCGCGCGCGAGCGTCACGTAGACCATCGCGATCACGATAAAGAGCGCTACTTGCGAGAGGCCGACCGACTCGTGCAGAAAGAGCCCGAGGCCGGCGGCAGCGGGCAGCGCGAAGAGCAGGGTTAGCCCGAAGGCCAGGTGCTCGCGTGGGTCACGAAGCGATGCCGGGCCGGTGAAGAGGGGGCTGCGCACGCTGCGTTCTCGGCCGTTGGTTCCGGCGTTTCCTTCTGAAAACGGTCGGGAGTGCCGTTGGCGAGCTTCACGCCGCGACCGCCGTTGCGCTTTACCGCATACATCTCGCGATCGGCTCGATCGATGAGGTCGCTCGGCGTATTCGCGCAGCGCGGAAACGTGGCGACGCCGATGCTTGCGCTAATGGCGATCCGATGCCCGTCGATCGTGAACGGTTGGTCGAAGCTATGCAAGATTTTCCGTGCGGCATCGAGTGCGGCTTCGTCGCTCATCAGGTCTTCGATGAGCACGACGAACTCATCGCCGCCGAGCCGCGAAACGGTATCCGTGGGCCGAACGTGCCGCATGAGATGCTCGCCCACGGAGTTAATGAGGCGATCGCCCAAGGCATGGCCGTGGCTATCGTTAACGACTTTGAAATCGTCCAAGTCGATGAAGAGTACCGCGCACCGCAGATTGTACCGTCCGCACCGAGAGACCGCCGTTGCCAGCCGTTCTTCGAGGAGGGTGCGGTTGGGCAGGCGCGTCAACGCGTCGTAGTGTGCGAGTTCGGCGAGTTCGGCCTCGCGAAGCTTGAATTCGGTAATGTCGATCAGCGTGCCGATGCGTGCGAACGGCAAACCGCGATCGTCGTACAACGCTCGAACGCGTTCGCGGACCATCCGAATACGTCCATTTTCGCAGAGAATGCGGTGGTCGTGCGTGTAGGCATGTTCTTCGCGAAGCATCGCTTCGATCTCACGGGCCGTTACGTCGCGCTCGTCGGGATGATCGAAATCGCGCAACGACGACGTCACGCCGCCGCGGTTGGTGCCGAGCAGTGTGGCTAAACCGTCGGAGATGCTGAACCCGCCCGTGCGCAGATCCTCGCTCCACGTTCCAATTCCCGCCGAGCGTTCGGCGACGCCGGCAACGTCGGCGTGAAAACGCGCGCCGAGCCCCGGATTGGGCACCGCCCGGCCGCAGACGCCGACGATCGCACCTGCCGGATCGTACAAAGGTTCGAGTTCAAAGTGGTAGAGCGTATCGCGGACGCTGCTTTCGAACGAGAGCGATTCGCCGTCGAGCGCCCAATGGTGGGCGACAACCACGCTGCCTAACGGTTCGTCGGTACCCCAGAGATCGCTCGCGGAGAGTTGGGACGCCGTGCTACCGATGCCCACAAGGTTGCGCAGCCGAGCCGTTAGCGACGTAACCTGTAGATTTGTGTCGGTATTCCAGACTAATGCCTGGTCGTGCATCGTTGTCCCATCTTTTACGCGAGCGAGTCCCCAGTGCACTCATCCTAACGCGCACCCGCCCGGCGGCTCATCCGTGGAAACCCGTAACTTGCCGGACTAGGGGTCCCGGGTGTAGGAATTCGCTCAAAACGAGAAAGATCTGACCTCTTTCGAGCGTGGATTTGGCACTTGACGTGAGAAATACAAACACTCTTTTTTGAGAAGTCCCGCCAAGCTGGCCTGAGGCCAATCTCTTGCGCCTCCAGAGGCAGTTGACGGCGGGGATTTTGCCGTTTTAAATACGAACATACGTTCGAAATCAATCGCCCGGCTGTCCCTTCGTGTTGCAACTGTTAAGTAGCCATTGTGGTTGACGCGGTCCCCTTAGCGGTGCGCTATCCCCCATCGGTAATCGGCGAATCGCTGAAAGATCGTTGTCGTAGCACATCCGCACCCGGCGAGCATAAAGGCCTTCGTGCACACTGCGACGCGGCTCCGGACAGGCGCGTGCACACGAAAGCACCGCACTAGTTCCGATCCGCTGCCTGAGATGCGATGAGCGTGCGTATCGTAGCGAGTCTCTACCTTGGAATTGCGCGCCTCCCCCCCAAAGCCGGTCTGATCGAGGACGTTCTCCACAAGCGCCCCACAAGAAATCGCAGCTGTCCACCTGATGCCCTGAGGGTTTCCACAGTTGCCTTGGCTCACTATTTGATGTACGCTCGTTACCCGAACGTGTGTTCCCTTTGCATACCTTCAGTAGGTATGGGGTGCAAAGGGGCGTATTCTCTGAAGATGGGGATCGGAGCAGTAAGCGAGCTCGTTGGTCGATCTCCGGACGCGCTGCGCCGGTGGGAGAAAGCAGGCCTTGTCACTCCACTCAGGGACCGCCACGGCCGGCGGTCATACACGCCAGATCAAGTGGCGCGTTGCAGAGAGCTCGCGCGTTTGGCCCCGCATGCCCAGCGGCGCTCTACGAAGCTTGCAGAGGTTGCACGCGAGCCTGTTCAACTCGCGCTGTTCTGACCGTCTGCATTTTCAGATCGACGAAGACCGTGGATTCTAGCTCGTTCAAAACGCTAGCCGAGAATCTCACCGGTACCGGTATCAAGGGCGACCTGGACGCCGCGGTTCTCGATCCGATACTCGAGAACGAGGCGCGAGAGATCGACTGCTCGCAGTTCAACGAGCTGTTGCTGCTCGCGCACAAAGACCGAGTTGAGGCGCCTTTTTTTAAGCACTTCTTTCAGCGTGGCGGTGTTTGTACGATCGGGAGCCTGCGCTACTCGGTACAAGATTTTCAAAAGCTCGCAATGCTGATGTACGGCAACTTCGCGTTTGCCTACAGAACCCTGTCGCGCATAAAGAAACTCGATCGATTTATGAAAACGATCGAGTGCGTGAATCAGGATCCAGATGCCGTAAAGCAACGCTTCCTTGATCGCGCAGCGAAGCTGGTCGATATCGATCTGATCGATCAGATCGATACGCCGTACGTTGGGTACTTGTCATCTGTGCAGTTGAGCGCCGATCAGAAGCGCTGCGCACTGCTCCTAGACGCTTACGCCACCGGCAACGCTGAGCAGTGGGCTGAGTATACGCAGGACGTTGAGGCCCTGGCCAGCCCTGAGGAGCGCCCGTTTGCGCTGCAGGTGATTACGGCGTATCGATCTCAGAGCGGAGGCAGTACGGTATCCGATTTCGCTGCGTTCCTTAACGGCGCAGAGCAGAAACTTGCTGACCTCCAATCTCATGCCGATGACGTGCGAAACACGGCGGACAAGAATCAAGATATCTACTTAAGTTGGGATCACATGGACGTCTATTTCGCCACGTCTATGCGCAAGGATTGGGAATATCGCGATCTGTTTCGCTTTATCGACGAGCTCACGGAATCGGCTGAACTCAAAGAACTTAACCTTCGATACTTCGACCCAACCCAGAGCTTCACAAAGAATCGCATTCATAAAGGCCTAGTCGAGTCGCTGATGTTGAAGCGCGCGGCTTGCACGGTGTACTCGATTCAGGACAACGATACACTGGGCAAAGATTCCGAGCTTGCCTCAACACTTGCTCAGGGCAAGCCTGTAATTGCCTATATACCGCTCATCGATATTGGCGCCCGTGCAAGCGAACTCTTCGCGGGCGACCTCGGCATGATCAACGGTCGACTGAATGTGGTGCTATCTTCCGAAGAAGCCCGCGAGCGCTTTAGCAAACAAGCCGCATTGAGTGAACCCGCCAGATGGCTTCAGGGATTTGTACTTGATGAGGTCTGGCGTTCGCTTCCGGACGAGGAGCACGCGAAGAACTTCCGCGCACAATACGATGAAGGCGTCCGCCTCCTGTGCCGCTTTGTCGCGGAAGAAGAGCATAAGCTCTACAACAAGCGCGCAAAGATGTTGAGCAAAGATCACCCGCTAGCTATTCAAGTCAACCTGGAAACCGGCGTTGCAAACGGGCTCCTGGTTGTTCGCACCATAGGCGATTGCGCGAAGTTGCTGCACCGCATTCTCATATCGGACATGCGCTTCAATGTCGTTGAGGACGCCGACATGTGGTCGCTTGTCGAGGAAATCAGTCAGGGCCAGTATCGCGTCGTCACTAAAGATCCCAAGCTTAGCAACTGCTTTTGGAATTTCTACCTACGCGGTAACAACGAAAAGGAGTAGACACTAATGTACCAGTCAAAAAACAATTCGATCCTGGGCCTTGAACGCTTTGAAGATCAGGAACGAGGCAACTATGATACCGCTGCTTTTGAAAAGGAGTTCTCGGAGCGCCTGTATGCGCCGGGTGGCAAAGAAATAGTTGAGCAGCGCGCGAGAGAGCGAGCCGATCGTCGCAAGGCGGACTAGTTAGCAGCGCTCGGGTAAGACAGCACCATTGTGGTTTGAAGCGTTACCTGCCGGACATCCGTGGACCTCGCTTTGGTACGGCTACATTCTCTGCAAACAATGCGGAGGGATCGCAACAACCGAAGGGGCTTGCCCCGCTTGTGGCGACACGGATACGCCGTATTCGGGACCAATCACTCTTCACAACGGCCCGATGGTGGAGACGAAGACCTTCATGGGTGCAGAAGGCCGGTTTGAGGATTGGATCTTTCTCAGGATGCTCGAACGCGAATGGAGTCGCCGCCTCGACCCCGAGGATTACGTATCAGACAGCACGATCGAAAATCGACCGTCTCCGCGAGCTGCGATCGTGGTCACATTTTGGACATACTTTGAAACGCGCATAGAGCGGCTGCTACGTGGGGGAATGCGCGAGTTGCCGGAGCCGGTAGTCGAGGAGCTCTTGTCTCGAAACACCGGCATCGGCCGCAGGCTCGATCATCTCTATCGTGTACTTTTTCAATCGACGTACCACGCGGATCTGGACTTCCTTGGATACGCCGACATCGCCACTCTTCTCCGGCGCATTCAGGATAGCAGAAACCGATTTGCTCACGGCGAGCCGGGAGCGATCGACGATGATCTGGTGGCTGAGGTTGTTTCGTCCCTCAAGAAAGAGCATGAAGGCTGGATAGCCGTTTACAATAGCCGAGCCGCGCGTATCTAGGCCTAACGCGCGAAGCTTATTTTCGGAATCCCAAGAAGCGGAGGAACCGCTCAACCCCGCTTATTTCGACACTCTCGGGAACGCTCTCGACCGCCGGAGTTGCCGGGTCACCATAGTAAGCGTTCTTCTCCAATTCCTCGCGAATCCGCGCCTGTGCGACTTCCTCTCGCGTCCACGTTGGAGCCCATTGCACAGCGCTATTTGTAATATAGTAGTGGGAACGGCACGCGAGATCCCAGCTCCCAATGGACGGGAAAATACTAATCGAGTCGCCGTCAAACATGAGTTTCCAGTCCGTCGGACTGAAAGGCGTCACAACCCTTTCGCCGCATCCGCACATGCAAAGATGACTCGCCGTAGCATAAACCATTGAAACGTAAATCACGCCCTCCTTGAGTTCCGTGGGCATGAACTCCACGAACTCAAATGCAGCGCGATTTCGCTTCATTCAATATCGTCCTCAAGCATGTTGCATACAATTGAGTACGTCGAGTTGCGCTCCTTTTCGGTGTCTCCGTAAAACCCGTAGAACTTCTTCCAGCGCACGACGGCGAGAGCCGCATTCAAAGAGTTCAGGTCGCCAACCTGAATATTCGTGTCGTACGGATCATCTTCGTCTAGGCTCTCAAAGGCCATATAACTTCTGGCTTCCTCGCGACGACCGTATTCGCTCAGCGTCACGCTCAAAACGCCGCTAAGCGACTCGCTACCCCGAACGATGCCCATACCGACATCAATGAACGGCGTTCCGGCACGCTCGAGGGCATCAACAGCAATCTTCTTTTCTGGGCTTGGATCAAAACATAGGAAAGCGAAGTCTACGCCGTCGAGCAGGTTTACATTGTGGGGACCAAGATGCTCGGGAAAGGCCACGACTCTGCGTCGCATTTTTGAATAGACGCCGGCGAAGTATTCTGCCTTGTTCGGCTGCTGCTTGAGCTCTTCGAGTGTGACTGCACCCGGCGCACGGAATACATTATGATTTGCCAACGTGTCGCCATCGATTAAGCGGATCTCCCGAACGAAGGTCTTCGCCACAAGGTCGAGGACGAACGATCCGGTCCCACCGAGGCCAACAATTGCGACCGAGGAAAGCGCAAGCTTCTCCGATAGCGGGTTGATGTCCGAGCGCGCCGAGCTCGTGTCGATATACAAGAACGGATAGTTTTCGTCTTCGACCTCCTCCACGCCGAAAACGCGAGCGGTGACGTCCTCGATCTGCACGGCTTGACTCGTGAGCAACGCTTCGTACGCCGTGACTTTTTCGAAGTAGTCGAGATAGTAATCACGGTCCGGTTTCCGGGAAAACGAGAGCGGCGCGACCAGTCCGTCACCGAGATCCGTGGGCGTCTCCTGGTGCACTAGCTCCGTCATTCTGGAGCCGTCCGCGTGGCACGGATACGACCCGACAAAGTGCATCTCGTGCTTGTCCGGCTTAGCCGTCTGATTGCCCACGATGTTGAGCTTGGAAACCAGCGACCCTCGCGCTACCGCCCTTTGCTCCGTGACGTATGGGATCTGATCAACAACGAGGTACCCCTTGTGAAGCCTCAAGGCATACCCCGCGTCTCTCAGTCTTCTGAGGTCATCGCTATGATTTATAAGTTCGGACAACATCGAAGATGGTTCCGTCCTTACGGATAAACACCGATTCGTTAGGATGCAGATGGCCTTGATGTTTCGGACGCACGGCCCGCTTGTAGGTAACCGTGTAGCGAACATCCTGAGCTTGCTTGGGATTCGGATATGCGATCTTTACGATTTCGTCGAACGAAAGCCCGCGCATGTGCACGATCGTTGGATCCCCGTTGACGATAATCCGATAGTCGCGCTGATGAGCTGCGCTATAAAAGTGCGGCACATCGACGATCTCGACTTCGTCTGCGTCCACCAGTCGGCGGTCCGGCTCATCGCCCGGATCCTCGAGAACGAGATCGCTAGCCGGATCGAAACCATCTACATGCTGGGCGATAATCTTCTTGATCTCGTCGACCTGCATGCGTTCTTTTGGTGCTACAAGATGCTCGGGGTGCGTGCTAAACCGAAATATGAAGCCGCCATCTGCTTGGGTGTCACTCGTGGTCATGTCTGGCCTTTCATCTCCAGTTGAAGGTCTGCGGTTAGTACCGGCCACCTAGGGGTTACGCCACTTGTCGGGCGACCCAACGTTGGTGCGCCGGACGCGCTCGACATGCAGCGTGCCCCTGGGCTCTATCTCTCGTGCGCGATCGATAGCCGCCTGCTGCGTCGGCTCGACGGCGCTCGCGCGTTTGGAGTTGGGGCGTCGAATTGCGTAGTCACCCTCTCCTCGCTGCTCGATGTACAAACTCTTGTCTTTCACGATCACTCCTATGGTTATCCAAACTTGAGCAACCCGGCGGCGACCGGGCCCCTGCGTTCGCCACTGTCAGCTTACTAGGCTTACAGCATAGCGAAAAAAATTTAGAGCGTCAACTGCCCACTCTCTGGGTAAAGGGCGTCAAGTCGGATCCGCGCCACTACCGGATTCACATCGAACACCCGCGCCAACGTGTTCACTGCCTCGTTGCGCCGATCGTTCGCGACAGCTTTCACGCCGAGCGATCCGCTCGACATCAGCATCGGCTCAAGCGCTCGATCCACGAGCCCGCGCGGTAATAGAAGAGAACTCATCGCGAGGTTCGCTTGGTGCTCCCACCATTTCCCATCATACTCGCCCGGCTTGCGATTGTACGAACCATCCTCGCGACAGAGCAGCCGTTGCTGATCGTCGACTGCCCCCTCAAACATCGACCGTGTCTCCGCCCCAAGGACCAGGAGATGCGTATGCAAGAGCCCGTGTCCCGCTTCGTGGGCAAGCGTCGTCCGGATTCGACGCTCCGAACTCAGATAGCCGTCATCGAGCGTCTTGGAAACGACCACGGCGACAACGCCCTTTAGTCCAAATTCGGTGAAGCCAAGCAAGCCCTTGGGGAGGTCATCGTAAGCAATGCTCACGCTAAATCGCTTTTCGACAAAGCGGTCGATTCGAATCGCTGACGGCATCTCGGGGTACAGGCCAGCGTTATGCAGTTCGTCCCAGCACATCTGCTCGATAGTCTCGAGCGAGTAGTACGGTTTCTCTTTGAACGGCCCGGCCGCGGTGCTTCGGACCTTCATGTCCTCTTCCGACCTGCGCGTTTTTCGAGGTAGGTGATCAGCGCCTCAGGATCGTTGTCTTCAAGAACGCGCCGGAGCAACACACCATAGGCTGGATTGGCGGCTGCGGCCCGCTGCAAATCCTTGATCGGGGGACGGCGGTCAAACTGCTCAAGCTCTTTCTCGGTCGTCCCCAAACGCTTTGCCAAGTCTTTGAGGACCGGCGGCGATGGGTGTCGCCGGCCGAGTTCCACATCGGAGAGAAACGCGGCCGACGTCCCGACGGCCTTAGCAAGCTCGCGCAGCGAGATATCCTTGTGCTCCCTAAGCTCCCTGATTCTCTCGCCTAATGTTTTCATCGTTGGAGTAAGCTTACGTAAGCAGGTGGCTGCTGTCAAACCGAGCCTTTGGCCGCGAAACCAGGCGTCGATGGCCCTGTCCCGCCTTCTTTTCAAAAGGGTACTAGAACTCAGCGATGACAGAGTTCGGCCTTGCTCACCAAGCGTATCTCGCCCAAAAGCCCGGAGAGGGCGCTTGAAGGTCATTCGCTCGACGACTTTGAGCTCGACGCGGAAATGCGGTGGCTCCTCCGATAGAACTGAACCCGCGAGCATTTCCCTTGACCAAGGCGCCGAGCAGGATGCCCTTGGATCCCGCTCGACAGCTGTGGTGCAAGCCCACGACTACGCGGCTTTGCTCTGGTCGCCGAGATCGGCGAGGATTTTCTCGCGCAGACCCGCGAGCTGACTCTGAATATCCGAGCGAATCGCGTCATAGTACGCAGACGCCTCGTCAACGACGGCCTTCATGGACGTCAGCTTACGCTTGCCTTCGCTGAAGCGACGCAGGCTCGTCCCCATGGCGTCAACGTGAGCAAGCAGCGCACGAAGATCGAGCGGTTTCCCAGGTTCCATCCGAGCCCGGATCGCTTTCCATCGTGCCATCTCAAGCGCGATCGACACGCCGAGCAACTCGAATTCGTTGTCGCCACAAGGCGGTGCGCAGACGATGAACTTGTCGTCCCCGACCGGAATGATCAGCGATGAGCCGCGCGTGATATCGGTATTAGTTGTAACGCCGATCCCGAACGCTGCGCCACGGTTGCGCATTGCGCTAGCGATTTCGCGCACCAGGGCCGGCAAGCCGATTTGGCTGTCCTTTGCTTCGAGCACGAGCCGCAACCCAGCGCCACCGGCGGCGGCTTTGTCGACCTCGATCGTGATATCGCCGATGTCCGTCCCTTCCAAACCAGTTACTTTGGAGGTGCGTTCAACGATGTCGTGTCGCGGACGGGATTCGTCGGCAACGTAGGCCTCAAGCATATCTTCGAAGGCCACACCCTTGCCGCTCGTCTTGCGACGCACGGCGCCGGCAGCGTTGCGAGCCTGCAACTCAGCAGCGATTCGCTCGAGCTGAGCATGCATCTCCACGTCGCGCTTCTCGATGACAGTGAGAATCTTCGCTAGGCCGCTACGTGGATTGCGGATATCAAGAGCATCGGATAGCTTGGTTGTCTCCTTTGCCACGCTATCAACCAACGCGGAATGCAGTTTGCCGAGCACGCTCGAGGCTTTACCGGGATCGAGCACCTTTACGAGATCGGATTCGATCGTCTTGAGGACAGTTTGGAATTTCTTTGGTAGGTCATCAGCACTCTGCCTCGCTTGTTTCGAAACCGTTTCGAGCAATGTCTTTGCGCTTTCTGAGGAGGCCTTCACGACGTCGACAAAAACCATCGTGTCGGACTGGCTCGCGGCGTAGGCGAGCGCCCGGGCTCCGAGCTGAAGCATGTTATGCAGCGCTTCAGCCCGCTTCGGTGACTCGAAGCCGTTCATGTAGGTGACGACGCACTCATCACGCGTCGAGAAATGCTCGATCGTGAGGCTGCCTTTGGCAATCTGAATCTTAGGTGTAGGCACGGTGGCCCCCTTAATTAGGACTTGACGGCGGGCCGCGTGCTAACCGATAATCGCCTCACATCGACCAGATGGGGCGAGCGGCGCAAGCGGCTCGCTTTTTTTGTCTTGCTGACAGAGCTGCCGGTGTCAGCTGCCGGCGGGCTTAGCAGTGAACTGCAATACTTGTCCGGCATCGTAACTCGATGTCTGCGCGAACGCAACGCACGAACCGGTAGGGTCAAGCCTACAGGCCTATAGTGTTGCGATAGAATGAGAAGGCGATTTTGTGCTGAAACCGGTATGGTTGCCGATACCAGTCTAGTGAGCTTAAAAATGCGAAGTCAGCAAAAGAAGAAATCTGCGTCACCAGAAGCGGGACCTCTCCCGAGGCTGCCGTATAGAGGCGCGCTTAGACCCGGAAACCTCTACAAGAACCACGGACTTTTCGTATGCATTCCGTCGTGGTGGCAAACGTTTTTATTTCGAGTCCTCAAACCGAACGAGCTGGCCGTGTATCTGCACATATGCAGCGTCATCGAACTCAACGCGAGTTTTCCGGTATCTCTCGGCACCATCGCCCACGACCTTGGCCTCTCCGGCCGCAACGATGTGATTAACGCGATCAAGGCTCTCGAAGACCTTGGCTTTATCATTCGCGAGGTCGGCTACGTAAGCGGCAAATTGGGCGCGCTTCCCCAGAGCGTCTTTCAGCGCCCGAGCATTCCTTACACGATAGCCCGTCTCTTGGATCAGGACATCATCGACGCCAGTTTGCGACCGACGGCCAAGGGCGTTAAACGAGTTCGTGCATCGCGGAAAGTGAAAACTGAAGCCGACCAGCTCATATTCGCGGCCCGCAACGGGCTCGAGAAACTCCTCAGTGAAGACTTCGTGGAAGCGCTCGAGCGTAGTCCGAAGAACGCAAAGGCGCAGAAACGTCGCAAACTGATTACCGCGTTGCAGGCGGTTGTCGCCGAACTTGAGGCGCCCCCAAAGCCCAAGCGTCGCCGCAAGGCATCTGACGATAAGTAACTACGCGCTATCGCGACCCTGAAGCAATGTCGGCGCTACGCGCACGATGTCGGCATAGCCCTTCCTGAATAGGTGATCCTTCAGTACCGTTGACGGCTTGCCGTAGTCAGTGTTCGCTCCCAGCGGAAACAACTCACGGCGCCCAAAGACAATAAACGAATCCTTCGCACGCGAAACCGCAACGTTAAGCAGCGTGTGCTCCAGATCGAAGAAAAATGACCCGCTCCACTTGTCGTAGACGGTCGAGAAGAGGATAATCTCACGCTCGGCTCCCTGCAGTGCGTGGACCGTACCCATCGTGATCTTCTGCGGATTAAGCAACTCTTGCTCACTGTGAAGAAACGTCCGCTCGTCACGTAGTAGGGCCGCCTGGTTCTTAAAAGGTGTAAGCACGGCAAGGAGCTGCCAAATTTCCTTCGGCGGTTCTCCCGGCGTCGAATAATGCTTCTGAAGCGCCGGGCCGTACTCGCAAATAAACTCAAGGATCGTTTGGGCTTCCTTGGCATTCCGTCGGTTCGCATTTTTGCCGAGTACTTCAATAAACCCAAACGGAGGCACGATCGATTCTCGCTCCTTACCGCATGGCTTGAGCGCTCGATTGCCCGTGTACCACACCTCATTGCAGTAAGCGATGATGCGATCGTCGCACCGAAAGTGCTCGCGGAGCACCATTCCTTCGAGATCGTCACTATCGTCAAAGTAAGAGGCTGACGAGGCCATCCGCATCAAGCTGCCCTTGAACCGTTGCTGCGCCGCCTGGCCGACCAGCATTCCGCGGTCAGCGAACGCCGGGACCGCGGCGGCGCCCGTCTCGCGCGCGATCATCGTGCCAACGACGTCTGCATCACTCGAATCAACCGGGGGTAGCTGATCGACATCCCCGACAATGAGCCCCTTGGTCGCGTAGGTAAATGCGTAAGCACCTTTGTCAGGCGAGGCTTGTCCAGCCTCATCGACGATGAGCGTATCGGCGAATTGCCACATCGGCTCGATAATATCGCCGCGCTTGATGTTGAATGCGTACGGAACTTTGTCGAATGTGGCCACGAAACACGGGGCAACCATCGCGACGAGGCGATACGCCTCGACTCGCTGACCTTGTTGCCGCCAGTTGATACGATTGGCGTTTTTTGGATCAAGTGCGAGGAGAAACTTTGCCTCCCACCAGTGCATAGCGATTAGAAATGCCTTGGAGCGCAGCGTTGTGTCGATCAAACCGTCGACCTTGTCGAAGGATGGCACCGCCCTGAGCCCTAGCGATGGAGCGTAGGCTTCCAACGATCGCGATGCCGCCACAAACGTTTCTTCCCTTTCAATAGCAAGATCTTCCGCCGCGTTGGCAGCCTGTTGTTGCTCTGCCCGGGTTCGCTCGTCTGCGTCAAGCCTTGCTAGCCGCTGCGACCGGCGTCGCCCGACCTCGTCATGAATACGCTCCCGCCGTTCGTTCACAGCTCGCAATCTTGCGCCGTCAGGGACCGTGAGTTGCCTCATTTCCTTTCTCAAGCGCGGGAGTTCGGAAGTGACGGCCTCGGCAAACTCGCGCATGCCGCGAATGTCCGCGGCTTCACAGTGACCAAAACCTCGTTCCTCGACCAAGACCATGAGCCGCCGCAAACCACGGCGCGCGCGTTCTTGCACCCAGGGAAAGTATTGAGCGACGTATCCCCACAACGTCGTCGGTGCGCAAAATGCCTCGAGTTGTTCCTCGATTTCTCGTAGCGTACGCTCTTGCTCGGCGAGGCCTCGGGAGCGTTTCTCACGCGCGTCGGCCTCTTTGCGAACCTCATCTGCTATCTGTGCTTCGATGCGTCGGATTTCTCGGTCCTCAGCTTCGCGCGTTGATTGCTCTTCGAGACGGGCGCGCTCCCTATCTGCATTGAGCTGTGCGCGAGTCACGTCAGCGTGGGCTTCAGCCGCGTCAACTTCATTCGAAGCAACAGCAGCAGCCTCATCGATGGTTTGACAATGTCTTGCGCCGAGTTCATTTCGAGCGAAAAAGAGATCGTCGGCAAGGTCGCAGTATTTCGTAATCGCAGCGACATTCGTCACAAGTTGTTCGTGGAGAGCATCAGCAACCGCTTGGATGGAGGGGAAGGATTTCCCCAAATGGGTTTCAGCCTGGGCCAAAAATGCGTCTCGCGAACGCTGATGCTCGCACAAGCGGAGAATGCTTTGAATTGGCATCTCGGCGCCTGTGCGCTCGATCGCGGCAACGCTATTGGATAGTAGTTCGTAATCTGCGTCATTCCGCAGCACGTCGCCACGAAATTCGCTCGGCAAACAGACCAACGACCCTTTCGCCTGGTCAAAGGCCGCTTTGCCTGTGGCTGCGCGAAAGTACACGCCAAGTCGCCGACCGATAGCAGGGATCCAGCGGTCGGCTAGAGGGTCCTCTACCTTTTCTGTGGCGCTTCGGAAGGCAGAGATAATGTTGGACACCGCTTGATTTGTCGCCGCGCACGCGAGGTACAATGGCGGCTGCGTTTTGCCTGCAAGTGCCGCAGTCACCATTTCGGATGCTACGACGCTCTGCAACAGCGTCGTCTTTCCAGTGCCTGGTGGCCCGTTCACTGCCAATACCTCGCTGACAGGTGTAGCGAGGTACGCAGCAAGTGAGTCGCGCTGAGTCCGCGTCAACGGAAACCCGCTTCCCATTTGTCCAAGGTGCGCGGCGTATTTCAGCTCTTCGATCGGTCGGCGGTGTGTCTTCAGACACGCATTTGCGAACAGCGGCGCGATTCGCCCTTGTTCCAGTTCCGCATCAATGCGTTCGTACTGCTTCGCAATCGCAAGATTCATCGGCATGCTGGCCTCCATGCGAATCCAGCCGTCTTGAAGCGCGAAAAAGTTCGCGAGATATTCCGGCAGTGATTTCGCCTGGCCCGATGTTTCGCGCCATAATTCATCGGCTAGGGCGGCCAACGCAGTCCAGTCCTCGGGCCAACGTTCACGGGTCCGAAGTGCACGCGCAACGGCGCGGTAGTATTTCTCGGCGCTCCCAAGGGGGAAACCGTTCCCAGTTCGGCGCGTTGGATCGAGACAGCGACGCCCAATCCAGACTGGAGGCAAGTCAGTGGTAACATCTGCGACTGAGAGGATACCCCGTCGGTCAATCCGGGCGTACCCAAAAAGAACGTGCGTGAGATCGCGTTCGCCTGGCAACTCGAGACCAAATGGCGAAAGCACAACGTCGACGAACTCTTGTAGCGGCTCATCGAACGGGCGTTGCTCTTTGAGCGCCTTCTCTAGACGCTTCTGGCGCGCAGCGTCGACTCGGGCAAAGCACCGGTTGACGAACGTGAGCGGGGCAACACCTTGCGTAAAATCCGCCACCGTAAACGCGTGACGGATAATTCCGGCACCCTGAAGCTCCGTGTCTTCGTCGCGTTCATCGCGCTCGTCGGTCAAGCTTTCTAGGGCCGACGCGATTTGCGAACGACGCCAATAGTCGACAATCGTACGTAACGTTGCCTGCGTGACCGCATCCATCTGATTCACCACCCGATTACAAAAAATTCAGAGCCCTGCGTGCTAACAGCGCATAGTGGCTTCTGTTCGCCGTCTGATGCAGGCGTGCCCGCAGCCGGGAGCCCTTTGAAGCCAGGCTCACAGAACAGTGGGACATTCGTCTCACGGGCCTCAATCAGGGTTGCGAGAAGCCTCCTCGCGCCGCCGCTGCTTGAGCTGCCTTCCTCGGGGCGAGCTGGCAACGCTGCCAGGTCCACTTGATGCGTAACGCGCTGGGACATTGTCCGAACCGCGAACGCACCGCATTCGCGGCGGCGATGAAGTTGATCTTCTCTTCGACAGACATCGTTGACGCTCGCCGGCGTCGTGGCGACCTTGCGAAACGCTTCGCGAAGACCGCCGCGAAGGCGGTCGCATGCGTGGAAAACGGTTTCGACAACACCATGGCCGTGATGGCACCGCCCGAAAAATACCGCCGCCGGTTGCGGACCACGAACATGATGGAACGGCTCAACGAGGAAATCCGTAGGCGCTAGCGAGTGATCCGGGTATTACCGAACGAAGCCTCGGCAATTCGCCTGATCGGCGCGTTGCTCGCGGAGATGAGCGAGACGCGGCAAGAACGTGTTTATCTGCAAGAACGTGTCTATCTAGAGATGAGCGACTACCACGAGTGGGCCGCCGACCGAGATCAACCCACGAAAGAGCGCACGAGAGCGGCGTAACCGCTCAAGCTACACGAACCGAATTTAGAGCAGCTTTGGGACTTGACTCGAAAATCTGGACATTGCCGTCATCTACTATGGCTGGCTGCCAGCATTCCTCACCTCTAAAAGCTTACTATCAATAGGGCGAGCCCGAACCGTGGAGGCCCCGATCTCGGACCCCGCGGAAATCGCTTTTTCTCATTTCGAAAAAGCCAGATTTCTCAAATCTAAGTACCGTTTCTCATTTCTAAAGAATTCCCACACCGGGGGTGTTGACAAGCGGTTCGACTTAGCATATTGTACTAGTGTACTAGTACGACAGATGATTAGTACGAACCGAAAGGAAACACCGCCAATGACCCGCTTCATCAACCGTCCCGACGCCGAGCTCTGCCGCGAGGCTCGCACCCCCGTCCGCATTCCGGACCAACTATCGTCGCGTCTCTTCCAAGGCTGGGGCCCGAAGTTCTAAGCCCGTCATGCCAGCCGTTCTAACGATCGATCCCCGCAGCGGCGTGCCGATCTACCTCCAACTGATCGAACAGGTCAAGCGGTCGGTAGCCCTGGGCATCCTGCAGGCCGGCGAGCAGCTTCCCACGGTGAAGCAGCTCGCGCTGGATCTGACCGTCAATCCGAACACCGTCGCCAAGGCGTACCGCGATCTCGAGCGCGAGGGAGTGATCGAGACCGCCCCGGGCCGAGGCTCGTTCGTTCGCGCCGACGGCGCCGAAGAATCGAGCCGCGCAGCAGCCGACGACGTTGCCCGCGACGCCATCGAGCGCGCCGTACGCGAGGCCAAATCGGTCGGACTGCGCCGGTCCGAAGTCCGCGATCTGCTAGAACAGGCGCTCAACCACTGGCTCCCGGAGGAAGCATGAGTACCATCACCATCGATCGCATTCGCAAATCGTACGGTTCGTACACGGCGGTCGACGACTTCTCGGTTGAAATCCCCGCCGGAACGGTCTTTGGATTGCTCGGCCCCAACGGCGCCGGTAAAACGACCACGTTCAAAGCCATGCTCGGCTTGATTCGCCTGGACGGCGGCTCCGTGCGCTACGACGGCAAGCCCCTCGTTCCCGCAACCTTCGAACGCATCGCCTACGTGCCGGAACGCAGCGTGCTCTACGATTGGATGACGGTCACCGAGCACATCCATATGACGCGCAGTGCGTTTAAGGGCTTCGTCCCCAAGATGGCTCTGGAGCTGCTTACTCAGTTTAACGTCGATCCGCGCAAGCGGGTTCGGCAGCTTTCGAAAGGCATGCGCACCGCAACGATGGTTGCCCTCGCCGTCGCGCGCCAGGCGGATACGCTTATCCTCGACGAGCCCACCAGCGGCTTGGACCCGATCAATCAGCGCCACGTGCTCAATCTCATGATCAACGAGTCCGCCCGCGGCGCGACGATCGTTTTTTCATCGCACCAAATCGGGCAGGTCGAGCGCGCCGCGGAGCGCATCGCCGTGATGGATCGTGGCAAGCTCGCACTCGAAGGAACCGTCGACGACCTGAAATACGGTCGCAAAATCGTCGAAGGCATCTTCCCCACGAGCGACGTTTCGCTCGAAGAATTCCATCACGACACGCGCCTATTACGCGTCGATCGCGACGGGCGCATCGTACGCCTGCTCACCAAAGAAGACGCGACGGCCTTCGCAGCCCGCCTCGAAGGCATGGGCGCGTCCGGCGTGCGCATCGTCGATCTCAATCTTGAAGACATCTTTCTATACGCCGTATCTCCGGCGCTGCAGACTGCAGACGTCGTGGAGGGAGCCTAGTATGGTCTACGTCCAGTGGTTGCGCGTTCGCAACGTGCTCAAATTCACGGGTATCATCTTCGGATGCATTTTTGCCCTCGCGCTCGTGCTCCATTTCGCGCTCGCGCGCTTTGGATCGTACGATGCGATGATCAATGGCATATCGCTCGATCCGGGTACCACGACCCAGCACGTGCTGCTATTCGACGGCACGAAGCGAACGATCCTCGACAACGCTAAAGATCATACGCATGTCGTCATAGACGACCACGGCTACGCGGGAAAGCAAGTGACGATCACCGAGCCTTCCAGCCGGCAACGCGCTACTCACGAGCACGTGACGATGGGTAGCGTTAGCGTCATCAGTTCGCGGAACGGCAAAACGGCAACGACCGTTATCGACACGAACGCTCCCACGGACTTTAGAATCTACATCGCTTTCGCCGTCACGGTTGCCTTTATTCTAGCGACGATACTCGGCGCGCCGTTTGCCCGAGAGAACGACGGCCATTTGGAGATTGCGCTCACCAAACCCATCGCGCGAGTTCCTTTGGCGCTTCAGATGATGGCCGTAGACGCGATAGGCATCATCGGCGGGTTCGTGCTGGCCATCGTGGCGTTCATCGCGATCAATACGATCTTCCAGGTACCCCATATTGTCGTGGGCGGCGACTCATTACTGGTTTTCGCTAGCGGCATGGTATTGACTCTTGCATGGTATGCGTGCTTGGCTGCGGCGAGCGCGTCGCTCAGACGCGGTTACGGCGCCGTGCTGGGCTTTGCATGGCCGGTGGCGCTGGCCGTCGCGTTGCTGGCTTTACTACCGTTAGGCGGATCGCTGCTCGGCGAAGCCTTGCACGGCATATTCCGCGTCCTAGCGTTCTTTGATCCGCTTTCATATGCGAGTTTCTCGGCTGGAAATGTGTCCCCGGACACGCAGACGTTGTCCGCAGGAGCTACGATCGCTACGAGATTGCCCTATACCACCATACTTTTGATCCTATACACCGCCCTGGCCGTCATCCAGTGGCGTCGCGTGGAGGCATAAATCATGGAAATCCTCGGCACGAATTTCTCGATCACCCTCGGCTCGTGGCGCATGCGCTTCTGCATCGCCGTCGAAGACGTCGACGCCCCCGAAGCTGAGAAACCGCCGGCGCCGCATCGCGTACGGATCGTACGCGACGACGAATATCAGCGTAGAAACGCATAGGCTAACGCGAAATCGGCAAAGGGAGCGGTGATTGGGGAACGTGTGATTTTTGTGCAATCGACAGGATGTCGAACTTCCTTTGAATGTTGCACAAAAACATACGAGTAGGAAGCGCGCAGATACCGTGGTTTGGTGTCAAGCGGTGGTGCCCTCAACGTAGGGCTGTCGGCTCTTGAGGACCGCGTAGGCGATCGTGAGCATCTTCCGCATGAGAGCAGCGACGACGAGCTTTCCTCGCTTTCCTCG
>Ga0307373_10001187_pt1 | contig 48982 bp, 47 predicted proteins | sample OX2MG_FD_202534 | JGI IMG/M metagenome (GOLD analysis project Ga0307373, IMG submission 202534) | Soil microbial communities from Risofladan, Vaasa, Finland - OX-2 | ecosystem: Environmental > Terrestrial > Soil > Coastal area > Acid sulfate soil | place: Finland: Risofladan, Vaasa | collected...
CCCGATCCTCGACGGCTATCTGAGCCTGCAGACCGACAATCACGGCGGCACGGACGTCTACTTCAACCCCCACGACGGCACGAACAACGGCTACGCCTATCTGATCACCGACGTGGCGGGCATCGCCCCGACCAGCCTGGGACTGAGCGACATCGTCTACTCGACCTCGACCGGGACCGGCGGAACCACGCCGCCGACCACTACGCCGCCGACCACGACGCCGCCGACCACGGGCTCGACCGGTGGCGGCTCGGGGGACCCGGTGCTGACCGCGCCGAACGACAACGGCACGACCCTGACGGCCGGCTCGGGCGCCTACACCCTGGTCGCCAGCCATGGCGCCGACACTCTGGTGGGCGGTTCAGGTCCGGACACCTTCGAGTTCCCGGTGCTTCCCTGGAGCCCGAGCACGGTGGAGAACTTCCTGCCGGGCACGGACCACCTCGACCTCTCGGCGCTCTTCACGGCGGCCGGCTATACCGGGACCAACCCGATCCTCGACGGCTATCTGAGCCTGCAGACCGACAATCACGGCGGCACGGACGTCTACTTCAACCCCCACGACGGCACGAACAACGGCTACGCCTATCTGATCACCGACGTGGCGGGCATCGCTCCGACCAGCCTGGGACTGAGCGACATCGTCTATTCGGCATCGACCACCTCGGCCGGGGCGGGCGGCTCGACACCTCCACCGGCGACCGTCGTCTCGACCCCGACGGTCGTTTCGACGCCTCCGCCCGTCACCTCGGCGCCTCCGCCCGTCACCTCGACGGCGCCCACGGTGCTCGCCGCCCCCAACGACAGCGGCACGACGCTGACGGCCGGTTCGGGCGCCTACACCCTCGTCGCCAGCCATGGCGCCGACACCCTGGTGGGCGGTTCAGGTCCGGACACCTTCGACTTCCCGGTGATCCCCTGGAGCGCCGGCAAGGTGGAGAACTTCCTGCCCGCCACGGACCACCTCGACCTCTCCACGTTGCTGAGGGCGGCCGGGTACAATGGGACCAATCCGATCGCGGACAGGTACGTGAGCTTGCGCACGGACCACCACGGCGGCACGGACATCTACTTCAACCCCCACAATGGCACGAACCACGGCTTTCCCTACCTGATCACCGACGTCCTCCACGTTGCGCCGTCGGTGCTCGCGGCCAGCCACGACCTGCTGTTCACCTGAACCAGCGCGACTGCCCGAGCGAGCCGCGTTGGTCCCGAGTTCTCCGCCCCGATCACGCGTGATCGGGGCGCGCATCGCTCCTCGTCGGACGCGGCCACGGCATGGAACGGCCGCTGCGCCTCGGAACGCCCGATCGAATGCCATGAAAATGGTGCGCCATCGCGAACGCATCCCTGTCGTCTGACAGCTCTACCGACAGGGCGCTGGAACCCAGCGCAGCTTCGTGAGTCACTCTCGGACAGCGCTCGATCAGCACCAGTGGAGGCTCGCGATGACGGAATCCCAGGCGAGAATGATCGTCGGGTCGCTCCCGGTTCGCGACGAGGGCCTCATCTACGACTTCGGGATGGATCTATGCCAGGACACAGATTTCTACCTGAAGAAGGGCTTTCGCGTGATCGCGGTCGATGCGAATCCCGCGGTTTGCGAGGCGGCCTCCACCCGTTATGCCAGCGAGATCGCGAGCCGACGGCTCGTGGTCGTCAACGCGGCCATTTCCGAAGGGACGCAGCCGCTAGTTTTCTATGTGTGCAAGACGCTGAGTGCATGGAGCACTGCTTCCCCGGTCCTGCGAGATGATAAGGTCAAGCTCGGCGCGGTGTTCGAGGAGATCGAAGTCCCATCGGTGCGCAGCGGTGATCTCATTGAGCGGTACGGTACGCCTCACTTCGCCAAGATCGACATAGAAGGATTCGATCTGATCTGCCTGAAGGGGCTTCTGCCGGCGCCCGTCAAGCCGACTTTCCTCTCGACGGAAGTGGACTTCTACAAACTGGATGAGCAACTCGCCTGCCTCGTGGAACTCGGCTATCGGAAGTATGCGCTGGTCGGCCAAACGTCGGCCCCTCGGCAGAAACCGCCCCGCCCGGCGCGCGAGGGGGCCGATGTGGATTACACCTTTGCGCACCACGCCAGTGGTCTCTTCGGCCGAGAACTGCCGGCGGAGTGGTCGTCCTGGCGCGGTGTTCGCACGCAGTGCCGATCGATCATCGGCGAGTACAGATGGTCCGGCATCCTGCGGCGTCTGGAGGCGCTGAAGTCGCTGCGGCCGCTCGCCGACCGCATGCGAGCACGGTATTTCCCTCTCGCCCTGGACTGGTACGACATTCACGCGTCCTTCTGACGGGGCGCGTCGGTCAGGTCAGGCTCGGCCGCTCGCGCGCCCGGGTCGGCAGGGTCTGGCGGACGTCGTCGACGAGTTGCCGGCCGGACGTGACACAGAGCACCGCGACGAATGTGGCGGCTCCCGCGCCGAGCGAGGCGAGGAGCTGCAACCAGGCCTCGCCGCCCACCAAGAGGGAGCGCGTGAGCAGCACGGCGCACACCATGATCGCGCTTGCCGCGAGCGGCCGGGCTACGTCGGCGACCAATCTCGCTGCCGAGATGCGGAGTTCCGAGGCGAGCACGGCGATGTAGAAGGGCGAGATGATCGCCGCACCGATTGTGACACCCGCGGCAGCGCCTTCGAGGCTTGAGTGCGCTCCGGCGAGCGCCCCGGCGAAGATCGACACTCCGCACGCGAGCGAAAGGCGGAACTGCCGATCGGCCCGTCCCAGTCCCATCAGAACTGCGCTCGCAACGCTGTAAAAGCCGACGAAGATTCCTCCTGGGGCCAGGATTGCGAGGGTTTCGGCTGCGCCCTGCCACCGCGGCCCCAGAAACAGGCGGACTACGAGATCAGCGACTACACCGAGACCGCAGAATATCGGTGCAAGAACTGAGACAACCATGCGCAGTGCACGCGCCGAGGTCTTGCCGGCCTCGGCGCCGCTAAGGCGCGAGACCGCGGCGAAGGTCGCCAAATAGAACGGGCCCGAAAAGACGAGATCGGGAATCCTGATGAGCTGCGTCGCCATCGAAAAGCGGCCCACGGCCATGACGCCAAGGAGGGCGCCGATCACCAGGGCGGGCGCACTCTTGCCCGTGAAGTCGGCTACGTTGGCGCCGACGTTATTGAGGCCGAACGAAAGCAGTCCCTTGGCCAACGCCAGATCGCAGGTCAGCCGCGGCCTGAATCGCGATGCGCCGAGCACCCAGGTCGCTTTCGCGAGCCAAAGCGTCAGTTGCTGGACCACCAGGCTCCAAGGACCCCAGCCATGCAGCGCCGCCAGGATCGCCGCGCCCGACGAAAGACTGACCGAGATCAGGTCGCCGATCGCGAACAGCGCGAAGTGGCGCGCCCGGGAGATGCGGGCGTTCGCGACCGACAGACAACTGCTGAGCACCAGGATCGGGCAGAGCGCCAGCATGAGTGGCGCTACGCGAGGCTCGTGGAACAGCCAAGACGCTGGCGCAGCGAGCAACGAGACGCAGACGGCGATACCCAGGCCGATCATGACGCAGAGCCAGAACACCGTCGATTCCAGCGCAGGGCTGGGATCGGCGCGGCGCACCAGCGCCGCTCCCATGCCGGCGTCGGAGAGCAGGTTGGCGAAAAGGATGAACGGCATCGCCAACGACACCAGGCCATAATCTTCTGGCCCGAGGAGTCGGGCGATAACGGGTAGCACGAGCATCTGTAGCGCCAAGCGTCCGGAGCTCACGGCGCTGAGGGCGATAGTGCCGAAGAAGGCGCGCCGGCCGAGCGCGCGCGGATCGGAGGGCGCCTCGCAGACGCCCTGCCCCCTGAACAGGTCCCTGAACACTTGCCGGCTACCCGTTTCTACGCCGCACTCGTCTTGGCGTCTCGTTCACGTGAACCTGTAGGCGCGAATGTAAGCTATGGAGAATTTGGCGGGGAAGACGGTCGACTGGTCAGGGGGGCCGGGCCACTTCCCGCCGACCGCCAGATTGGCGATCAGGTACATCGGCTCGTGCATGTCCGCCGGGGTCGGGTGGCGCGCGACCTCCACCCCATCGACGTACCAGACCATCCATCGCCGGCCCCAGCTCAGCGCGAAGGTGTGGAAGCCGTCGCCGGAGAGCCTCGCCTTGGTGGTATGCGACGGCTCGGTCTTGCTGTGGGTGGAGCAGTAGATGGTGAGGGGATCGCCGATGCTCTCCATGATGTCGATCTCCGGAGGCCAGGACATGTCGGCCGGCAGCAGCCAGATCGCCGGCCAGAGGCCCTTGCCGCGGGGCAGCCTGGCCCTGGCCTCGAAGTATCCATAGGTCTGCGCGAACGAGGGCTGGCTGGAGATCAGGCCCGACAGGTAGCGCCGGCCCTCGAGCTTGGGGAGCAGCGCCGGCGGCGCCGGGCGCGCGGTGATGTCGAGCACGCCGCCGGCGACGGAGAATGGGTCGAGGTCCGGTGCGCCGAGCTTGGCGCCATATCGGGGGTCGACGTAGACCTCGAGTTCGCCGTTGCCGGCCAGGGTTCTCTTGTCGAGCCCCGGATCGGGGGTGTCGCCGAATGCCGTGCGCCAGACATGGTCGAGGCGCGGGTCGGCGCTGAAGCGGCGGAAATCCGTGCTGAAGGTGAGCGCGATCGGCCGGCCGTCCGGCGCCCTGGCGAGCGGAGCAGAGGCGGCGCGGAGCGGGTGGGCCGAGGGGCCCGCGAGCGTGGGCGCAGCGAGCGCCAGCAGCCCCGCCAGCCAGACGAGCGCTGCGAGGCGGCCGGCGGCGAGGCGCTGGGCTGGCATGGACGCGGGCCAGCCCTACCGGCCGCCGGCGGGCAGGTAGTATTCCTTGAAGTAGCTGAAATAATCGCTGCTGTCGCAATAGCCGTATCGCGCCTGCTGTTTCGCGTTCACCTGGGTCAGGATGACCCCCGCGACATCGGCGCCCAGTTCGTGCAGCACGTCGAGCCCCGATTGGGCCGCCCGCGTCGGCGTGCGGTTCCACTGGATGACGTAGAGGACGCGGTCCGCCTTGGCCGCCAGAACCCGCGCGTCCGCCAGGCCAAGCACCGGCGGCAGCTCCAGAATGATGTGATCGAAATGCGGCCCCAGGTCGTGGAACAGCCGGTCGACGCGGCGGTCGGAAAACAGGTCGTGCGGGGCCTGATCGGCGCTGGTGGTGGGCAGAACCCAGGCGCCGGAGGGGTTGTCGCGCACCAGCGCCTCTTCCAATTTCGCCTTGCCGCAGATCACTTCCACCAGTCCGGCCGATCCGTGCCCGATGATCTTCGAAAGCCCCCGCCGGCGCAGATCGCAGTCGATGATCAGCACTCTCGAGCCGGCGAGGGCGAGCGAGCGCGCCAGCGACAGGGCGGTGATGGTCTTGCCTTCGCGCGGCAGCGAGGAGGTGATGCCGAGGAGCTTGGCCTCGGGGCGGGGGCTGCGGAAGGTGAGGAACGCCTGCAGATTGCGGAAGCTCTCGGCGAACCCCGAATACCGGTTGGTCAGGAGTTCGTCGGCCACCAGCTGATCGCGGCGGCGGCCCGGGCCCGGCTTCACCTGGACCAGGGGGACGACGCCTGCGAAGGGGACGCCCAGCCACTCCTCCACGTCGGTGCGGCTGCGCAGCCGCCGATCCCAAAGTTCGGTGATGAAGATCGTGCAGGCGCTCGCCATCAGGCCGAGCAGCACCGCCAGAGCGGCCCCCAGGCGCATGTTCGGCGAGGCCGGCTTCAGCGGCAGTCCGGCCTGAGAGTCGATCAGCGCGTCGGGCTGCTGCAGCGAGCCCTCGGCGGCGACGTCCTTGGCGCGGTCCAGATAGGCCTGATAGACCTGCTTGGCGGCGTCGGCGCGCTGCTGCAGCGCCACCAGGCCGACCTCGGCCTGACCGTTGGCGACGAGGCCGCCCTGGGCGGCGCCGAGGCTGGCGAGGAGCGAGTTTTCCCTCTGCGTGGCGGCCTGGGACTCGGCGCGGACGCTCGAGAGGATGCGGTTCAGTTCGGCCTGGATGGCGGCGCGGATGTCGTTCAGCTGCGCCTGGGCGCGCTGCACCTGCGGATAGGCCGGCTTGAACTGGGTGGTGAGCTGGGCCAGCTTTTCGCTGGCGTCCGCCTCGTTCTGGCGCAGACGCATGATCGTCTCGGAGTTGACCGCGGCGCTGACGTCGGCGCCGCCGCTGCCTTGGCGCACCTGCTGCATGGCCGCATCCAGCCGCGCCTGCTGTCCGGCCGCGTCGGCCTTGGCCTGGGCGATCTGCTGGTTGAGGGTGGTGACCTCCTGTTCGGCCATGGTGGCGCCCTCGGCGCTGAACAGGCCATGGTCGAGCTTGTATTGGGCGACCTGAGCCGCGGTCGATTCCGCGGCCTCGCGCAGGGGCGCCACCTGGGAATTGAGCTCCCGGTTGGCCTTGGACACCTCGGCGATCTTCTGATCGAGCTGCTGGCGCAGGTAGCTGTCCATGTAGGTGTTGGCCAGCAGCTCGGCCTTGGCGGGCGAGCGCGATGCAAAGCCGACCTCGACGACGTAGGTCAGGCCGTCGCGCTTGACGCGCAGATCCCGCAGGACGTTCTGCGTGACCGCCGCGAGCACGCGGCGCGACGGGGTCGCCCCGGCTGGCGTCGCGGCCAGCCCCGAGCTGAATTCTGGGTCGTCGTAGAGTTTCAGGCGCTCCACCACCCGCTGGGCCAGCGCCGGCGACTTCAGCACCTCGACCTGGGTGTCGATCGCGCTGGTGTCCGGCGGCAGCCCGGACTGCGGCGGTTCCGAGGAGCTGGCCAGATTGACCCGGGATGGCTCTATGACCAGGCTGCCGGTGGCGACGTAGGTGCGCGGCATGGTCAAGAGAATGACCATGATCACGGCGACGACGGCCGCGCCCACCGCCAGCGCCGGCCACAGCCTCTGCATCACCACGCCGAGAATCTCCCTGGGACGGGATCGCTCGGCCATGGGGGTGCGCTGAAGCGGCCCCATCCCCGACGGCAATTGCGGCGTGGTCGCGATAAGACTGCTCATGCGAATCTCGAAGCTGCTGGGGCGCCGCGAACGCGGCCGGTGGCGTCGACGGATGATTGGTCGATGATGCGGAAGTCAGGGCAGGGTGGGCAGACCCGAGAGTGAGACGTCGCGCGCAACTCTATTGCTCTCGGCTGGAGGCCCACTCGCCCGCCCGAGAACAGCGTCTGCGCTCCTTGGTTCCCGAAGTTCGCCAACGGCCTCGACCTAGGGCCTCAGCCAGCCGAGGGCGCCGATCATGGGGGAAAGGCCCTCGAGGGTGCGCATGAACGCCTTGCCGCTCGAACTCGGCACGACGATGATGTCGCTGGCCTGGATCGGTGGATCGGCCGCGCGGCCCTCGCGGATGGCGGCGAGATTGTAGGTGGTCCTGCTCAGCACGCCGTTGGAGCGCCGGATCAGGAACACCTGGTTCTTGGCCGACTTGGGATCGGCCCCCTTCGCCAGGGCGACCGCCTGCAGCAGGGTTGTAGGGCCGGCCAGGGGGTAGACGCCCGGATCGATGACGGCCCCGTCGACCGTCACCTTCTGGCTGACGGCGTCCTTCACCGTCACCGTGACCTGCGGGTCCTTCAGATAGGTCGCTTCCAGTCGCCGGGCGAGCCTGCCGGAAAGCTGAGCGGGGGTGAGTCCGCCCGCCATCACCTGGCCGATGAGCGGCAGCAGTATCTTGCCGTCGGAGTCCACCTGGACCGTCCGCGTCAGGTCGGACACGTCGAAGACGTTGACGTCCAGGGTGTCGCCGGGGCCGATCCGGTACTCGGGCGCGGGAACGGCGGCGGCGCTGTCGGACGCCTCGCCGCGGGCGGCGGGGGCCACGGGCTTGGCCGCCGCCGATGCGGTCAAGGCGCAGATGGCGACGGCGGCGAGGAAGAGCCGCGTCCGATCTGATGCTGGTGTCACGTTCGCCTCCCGCGAGTCTGACCATCCGATGCGGTTCCGGCGAGACTGAGCCGATCCGCCGTGCGCACGCTTCGTCAAACTCGGCCGGGCCGCCGGTGTTCCGCTCCAGGCCTGGGGGGGCAGGAGGAACCGGGCTGCTCCGGCGAAGTTACGTGCGCGGGTCGGTTCGAGATTTGCGTCGAGGTCGAGCTTTGTCCACCGCATCACTCCCGCGCGGGCGCCTGGCCGATCCAGGGGTTCCGGTCGCCATCCGGACATCCCGCGGGGTCGAGGCTGCGGCGGCGTTCGCAATATTCCTGCCCTTGATGTTCGTCGGCCAGATAACCTCGGCCGCGCCGGCGCTCTCCTTTGGATTCACGCTGATCTACGTCTGGATTCGCCGGCGCGAGTTGGCCGGCGTCCTCAGGCAAAACTGGCTGCTGTTGCTGATTCCCGCCTATGCCCTGGTCTCGGTAATCTGGTCGGGCTATCCGGGCATCACGGCAAAGCATTCGTTCGAGCTGATGCTGACCATCCTGGGCGGCCTCATGCTGTCGGCTAGCCGCCATCCGGCGTCGGTGCTGACGGGCGCCGCGGCCGCCTTCGCCCTGTTCCTGGGCGTCTCGTTCGCCTACGGCCACTCGGTAGGGGTTGGGACCATGGGCCTGTCCGACCAGGAGCTGCGCGCCTTCTCCGGCCTCAACGCGGGCAAGAACCTGCTCGCCATGACGGCCGCGATGGGCCTGCTGAGCGCACTCTTCGTGTTTTGCCGCTCGGTGCGCCGGCTGTGGCTCATAAGTGCGGCCGTCTCTGGCGCCGCTTTGGCGATGGAGGCCTATCTGGTCGTCGCCGCCCGCTCCGCCGGGGCGAGCATTGCCGTCGTCCTGGCCGTGGCCGCCTTCGCCGTGATGTCCGCGCTGGGAGCGCTGGGACCGCGCGCCCGCGCCTTCGTCACCGCGCTCCTCGTCGCCTGCCTGGCGGCCGCCGGGCTCGTCGCCGAGGCCTTCGCGCACGCCATTACCTCGGACGCGCTGCAGATCTTCCACAAGGATCCCACCCTCACCGGCAGGGCCTACCTCTGGTATCGTTCGCGCGACATCATCGCCCAGCATCCCTGGCTCGGACGCGGCTTCGAAGCCTTCTGGGTCCACGGCAACATGGACGCCGAGGGCCTGTGGCAGTACGCCGGCATCACGAACCGTGGCGGCTTCAATTTCCACAACACCCTCATCGAACTCATGGTGACCTTCGGTTGGGTGGGGACGTGCTTCATCACCGCGGTGTTCCTCGTCGCCTGCGCGGCGTTGCTGCGGCGGTGTATCCGCGAGCCGTCGCTGGTCAGCGGCGCCTACATTGCCTTCGCCGTCTTCCAGATATCGAGAATGCCCTTCGAGAGCCTGACGCCGAGCCCGGTAGACCTCGGCACCCTGCTGATCTTCATCGTCCTCGGCTACGGCTTCGCCCAGGGCGAGCCGAGGCGCATGAGCGTCGCTTCAGCTGGCTCGGGCGCTGCCTTGGCGCTCCGCTTCCGGCGCCCGGCGCTGGCGCACCGGCCCCGTCTGCAAGGCTGAGATAGTTTACGCAGGAGGGTCGGAAGTCGGGGCGTTGCGGCCCTGCCGCGGGGCCGCCTTCGGCTTTGGCTCGATGATCAGCTTCCAGGCCTTGTCGCCGCGCAGCCATGTCCGCGCGGCCTTCTGAACGTCGGCGGCGGAGACGCGCTCCAGGCCCGCCTCGGCCGAGCGCAGGATGTCCAGCCGGCGCGGATCGGCCTGGGCGCCCGAGAGACCTGCGAGCCAGTACGCGTTGGTCGCCGTGGCCTTTTCGAGTTCATCGATCTTGGGTTTCTTCGCGCGTTCGAGTTCGTCCCTGCTGACCGGCGCCGCCTTCAGACTGGCGGCGATGTCGTCGATGTCGCTGAAGAACCCGCCCAGCTCGCCAGGCGGTTCCTCCACCTGCGCGCTGATGAAGCCCCAGTGCGGCCAGACGGTGCTGGCGCTGTAGAGCGCCCTGGGCGAGTAGGTGACGCCCTCCGCCAGCCGCAGCTTGTCGATCATGCGCAGCTCGAGCACCTCGCCCAGGATGGCGTCGATCCGCGCCCCCTGTGGATCGGCGAAGTAACCGGTGGTCGGCCAGGCGATGTAGCCGATCGCCTGGTCGGGACGGCCGTCGTCGGTCTCGACGAGCGGCGTCGGCGTCGGCGCCGGGAACGCGGGCGGGTGCGCCGGCGGCCGAGGAGCAGCCGGGGCTGGCCGCATCGGCAGCGCGCCGAAGGTTTCGGCCACCGCTTCGATGGCCTTGTCGACGGTGATGTCGCCGACGACGATCACCTCGATGGGCCCAGACGCCAGGGCCGGCGCCAGCTCCGATTCCAGATCTGCGGGAGTCTCCGCGCTGATGTCCGCGGCGGTGGGAAACGTCCAGCGGCGGTCGCCGGCGTGCATCAGTCCCGCGAGGTCGCGGTTGAGCACGCCGGAGTCGGTCGCCTGGAATTGTGATTCCAGCGTCTCGCCATAGGTTTTCATCCGATCGAAGGCGGCGGGTCGCCAGCCCGGATGGGCCACATAGGCCGCCAGCACCTGCATCTGCGCGCCGATGTCGCTGGAGCGGGTGTCGCCGGTGAGCGCGAAGGCGTCGTCCTCCGCGCCGAACCCCACGGCGTATTCCTTGCCGGCCAGCGCCCGCTCGGCGTCGTTGGCGCTGATTTTCGCAAAGCCGCCCTCGGCGAACGCGCCGCCGGCCCAGGTCAGGGCCTGATGGTCCGGCGAGAGGCCCTCGAGGCCGTCGCCGAAGCGCACCTTCACGAGCACCTGGTCCTGGCGGAACTTGGTGGGCTTGATGGTCAGACGCACGCCGTTCTGGAAGCGGATGAACACGGTATCCAGATCGAGGATGTCCTTGCGCTCGGCGATCTTCCCGGGCGTGCCGAAGTCGGTGTAGGGCCAGTCCACCTGGCGCGGCTTCGCCGGCGGCGTGACCGGCTGGGCCTTGGCCTCGTCGAAGGCGATGCGCAGCGCCTTCTCGCCTCCGTCCACCGCCTGTCCGGACGAGAGGAAGATCAGCGGGCCCGAGCCCTGGAAGACGCGCTTCAGCGCCGCCGATACGGTCTCCGGCGCGAGATTCTTCGTCACGGTTTCGAAGAGGGCCAGATCGTCGGCGGGACTGGTCTGGACGGTCTCCTCGCCCAAGGTCCCGGCGATGGCGTCGGCGAGCTGGGTGGTCGGGCGGGTCGCTGCGCCGGCCGCGGCGAGCTTCAGCGCCGCCTCCTGCTCGGTGATCTCGCGCGCCAGCTCGTCGGGCCGCACTCCGTACTTGACGGCCCGGCGCACCTCGGTCTCGGCCGCCGCGAGCGCCGCCTTCCAGTGGTCCGGCTGCGCGTCCGCCAGAAGGCCGGTGACCTCCTCGGTGCGCAACTCGTCGCCGCGGAAGGCCGCGGCCGCGATGAAGGGCGGGTTGTCCGCCCGCGCCAGGGTCGCCAGGCGCCGGTTCAGCACCGCCAGTCCCAGCCGCTCGATCCACTCGCGCTTGCGTTTGGCGAAGGTGTCGGCGGAAAGGTCGGGCGCCGTCACCCAGGCGAGTTCGACGCTGGTGGGCGCGCCCGGCTCGACATCCACGTCGTAGGCGGCGCCGCGCCGCTCCACCCGGCCGAGGTCCGGATCGGATCCCGCCGGCCCGACGCCGCGCCAGTCGGAGAATCGCGCCTTGATCTTCGCCTCCATCGCCTTGGGGTCGAAGTCGCCGACCGCGATCAGGGTCGCGCGCTCGGGCCGATAGTAGCTGGCGTAGAACTCGGCGATCTTGTCTCGGTTGGCGTTCTGGATCACCGAGGTGAGACCGATGGGAAAGCGTTTCGGCGGCAGCTGGCCGGCCATCAGGAAGCCGATGCGGGCCTTGGTCACGCGATAGGAGGGGGTGTCGCGCATGCGTTGTTCGGAGAGGATCACGCCGCGCTCCTCGTCCATCGCCTTCTGGGCCAGGGTGAGGTTGCCGGCGGTCTCGCGCAGCAGCATCAGGCCGGTATCGAGGGTGTCCTCGTCGGTCTTGGGCAGGTCGAGCTTGTAGATCGTGTTGTCGAAATCGGTCTGGGCGTTGGTGTCGGGGCCGAAGGCAAGTCCGTGCCGCTGCAGGATTTCCACCATTTCGCCGCGGTTCGGCACGGCTTTCGAACCATTGAACGCCATGTGCTCCAGGAAGTGAGCCAGACCCTGCTGGTCGTCTCGCTCCATCAGCGAGCCGGCGCCGATGTAGAGGCGCAGCGAGGCCTGCCCCGGCGGCGTGGCGTTCCTCATGATGGCGTAGCGCATGCCGTTGGGCAGCGCGCCGAAGAGGATGTCTGGATCGGCCTTCAGATCGGACTGGGCCTGCGGCCACGCGCCGAGGGCGAGTTTCGGCGCCGGCGCCGAGTGGCCGCGCGCCTGGTCGGACGGCCGCGGCGTCAGCTTCGGCAGTCCGAAAGCCAGCGCAGGGGTCGCAAGCGCGGCGATCGTCAGCGCGGCCAGGGCCGCGCACGCAAGTCTGGTCATTCAGCCTCTCGAAGGCTTCGCCGCCCCGTATGGCGACGGAACATGCACGGCGGCGGCGCCCGCATCAAGGCGGCCCCGGCTCGAGCTCTGCAAGGTCGTCGCGCTCCATGAACCGACACTGGGTCTTCGGCTGCGGCAGGGAGACGCCGCGCACCTGCACCGATGCGCTTGGCCGCGGCGTTTCATCTCTGACCAGGAGGAAGGTGTCGGCCGGGCCGCGCCGAGCCCGGGGGGCTGGGGGGGCTGTTCAGGTTCCGGGACCAGCGTTGATCGCCCGACCGACGCTGGCCTTCTCGCAGGCGCTTGCGGCGTGGAAAGGACCGGACTTGGGCGCTTTGGCGCCGAGCCGCTGTGCTCCCGGCGCTACAGGGCCGGCCAGATCGTCATCCTCGCCACCTGGGGCTCTTGCTCTTGGCGCCGGCTTGAACGAAAAAAGCCGCGAACCAGTGCTTGGCGGCCGCGCGACCTGGCCGTTGGGGAGAGGGGAAGGCCCGCGCACGGCCTCGCGGAGGTGATGAGCCTCCGTCGCGGAACGCCTTCATAAGAGCGCCGGCGAGGGCGGTCCCGGACGGGGTCGCCCTTTTTGCCGTCCGGCCGCGGCGCCCGGAACTCAGTTGCTCGGCGTCGAGACGTAGAAGCTGCCGGTGTTGCCGACGGCGGTGGCGGTGGAGCGCACCGAGCGGGCGCCGCTGGCGAGGTTGAGCTGGGCCGTGGCGCTGACGCCGCCGAGATTGGTCTGGCTGTTCTGAACCGACATCACGCCGCCGCAGGCCGAGCAGGCGAAGCCGGTGGCCGCGTTGCCGGTGGCCGTCGAGGAGACCGACGCGTCGAAGCCGACGTTGCCGGCGGACGAGAAGCTGGCGCTGGACTCGACCCCGCCGGTCCCGTTCAGCTGGACGTTGGTCAGCGTGGTGCTCGGGCCGGCGTTGGCGGCCATCATCGAGTTGCCGACGCCATAGGCGCTGACGGTGGCGCCGCCGAACAGGAACGAGGTTTCCAGCGCCTGGGCGTTGACGAACGACTGGTTGTTCTGCGTGGCGCTGACGTCGAGCGGACCTTGGGTGTTGGAGGCGCTGAGATTGTTGCCTGTGGCCGTCGCGCCGGTGGTGGTCACCTCGCTGTTGCCCAGGTTGACGAACATCGCGCCCTGGGTGACCTGGCCGGTGTTGGTCTGGCTGGCGGCGAGGGTCTGGCTCGATTGACCGGCCGAGGTGCTGTTCAGGGAGTTGCCGGCGCCCACCGCCGAGAACGAGCCCTGGTCGGAGACGTTCCCCAGCACCGCTCCGCCATTGGCGGTGACGCTCGCCGAGTTCGTCTGAGTGACCGAGGCGTCGATGCTCGAGTCGGTCGAGCCGAGATCCTGGCCATTGGCGATCGCCTGCACCGCTTCCTGGGTGTCGGTGGTCTCGGCGTTGGCGCCGTTGACCTGAGCTTCGGCGTCCACGCTCGGCGAAGTGTCGGACTGGACGAAATTGCCGGTGAGCGCTCCGCCGCCCGAGATGGTGGAATCCACCGAGTTGCCGGTGGCGTCCACGGTCAGGCCCAGCGTAGCGACCGATCCGCCGTCGGCGATGGTGACGCCGGTCTGGCCCGTCGAGCTGTCGCCGGTGACCGCCTGGACCGAACCCGCGTCGCTCTGGTTCGACTGCACGTCGAGACCGCCATTGACCACCGAGCCAAGGAAGCTGTTGCCGGTCGCGGTGGTCGTGGCGGTCACGTCGCTCGTCGCGGTGACGACGTTCAGCGTCTGGGAGGCATCGACATCGACGCCCTGGGTCTGATTGTTGGTGACCGTGCTCTGGCTAGTAGCGGTCGCGAACCATAGCACGGATATCGGGATCGCGGCGATCGTTCCAACGATTCGGGTCCTCGCGTGTCGCGGCATTGTTGGTTCTCACATTGTTGTAGGCGGGCACGTAGGCCCCGGTGAGGCCCGTGGTGACGCCGTCGCCGAGCGGGTCCGTGTGCATGCAGGCCTGCGGCCCCGGCATGCCGTAGAGGTTGGCCACCATCTCCACCGTGGCGCGCTCGATGAGGGCGCGCACGCCAAGCTGCAACGGCTCGAGCGCGCCTTCGCCGCCGGAGATGTCGAAGGCGTTGTTGTTCCAGATCTTGAAGAGGCCGATCCCGACCTGATGGGCGACGATCTGCTTCTGGTAGGAGATCACGTCGACCACCTCCAGGGTGCGGGTGTTGATGAGTCTCAGGTCGAGCCCGATGTTCATGACGAAGGTGGACCCGCCGACCTGACCCTTCAGATCGTTGGTGTTGAGACCGCCGCCATCGAAGTTCGCGCCGTTCGAGCGGATGTTGAAATTCAGCTCGGTGATGCCGCCGGCGACATAGAAGTCCGAGCCCGGCACCTGGCCGGCGAGGATGCGGCGATAGTCGGCGGGCCGTTCTCCTCCGGGCACGGGATGATCGGAGATCAGCTTGTTGTTGGCATACTTGAGTTCCAGCTCGGAAACCGAGGTGTCGTAGCGCTCGACGAGCGGCATGCCCGCCTTGGCGAAGGCGGTCATGGCCATCAGAGAGGCGCCCTGGGTGAGCTTGCGCCCGGAGCCGTCCGACTCCCACTTGCCGGTGTAGTCGCCGATGCGGCCGATGGCGATGCGCGGCGCGTTGATGTTGTGCGCCCGCGCCCATTCAGCCTCGCACACCAGCGCCGCCGAATAGGGGGTCGGATTGGCCGTGACCGGCGCATTGCCGGTGGGGATGGCGTATTGGCCCGACGGTCCAGCCACCGGGCTGGCGCACGCCGTGAGCGCCAGCGTCGCCGCCGTGGAGAAGGCGGCCACGCGCTTGCCGGCCCTGATGGTGCTATTGAGCATTGTTGACGCCCCCGCTCAGCGACGAGCTCGCGCTGACGGCGCCGCTGTTGGTTTGCTTGGAGTTGACGATCACTGTGTTGTTGCTGCCCTGGGTGACCACCACGAGATTGTTGCCGATGGCGGTCGAGCCGCCGCCGGCGCCGACCCCGGCGACCTGGTCGAAGACCCCCGATGCGCCGGCGCTGGCAAAGACGCTGTGGTCCGCCCCCGCCTGGATCACCCCGTCGACGACGACCAGATTGCCGTTGGCGTCCCTCAAGGTCGGGTTCACCGGCTGGTTCTCCTGACCGGCGGCGCGGCCGAAGCCGGCGTTGTAGCCGGCGGAATTGGCGTTCATGGTCTGGGCGGAGGCGCCGCTGGCGACGATCAGCCCGGCAAGCGCGACGAGCGCCGCGAAACGACGCTTGCCAATCAGGATGGGGACGGCCATGCGCTAATCCGCTCCGCGACGAGACGACACGGCGCGGCCCCAGCAACCGCCGTGCCAACCAAGGGGCGGCGCTTACTTAAGGGGGAAGCTCTCCCCAATTGGTTAAGGGCTGCGCGCTTTGCGCCGCTTCAGCGCAACCTGCGTCGAAGGCTTGGGGATCAGGCGTGGACGAACGACAGATCGACGGACCCTGGCGGCCAGGGGAGGCGCGCGAGCCCATCATCCGCGCACCCTGGACCATCGTCGTGCTGTGCATCGGCCTGGTGGCGCTCTACGCCGTGCAGAGCCTGACGCACCTGGATGTGGCTCGCAGCCCACTGGCGCTCTCGGCCACCGGCCTGGAAGCCGGTCGGTGGCTGCCGCTGATCACCTCGCTATTCCTGCACGGGAGCTGGCCGCACGTGCTGATAAACGCCGTCGCGGCGCTCGCCTATGGTCCGCCGGTGGCGCGACTGCTGGGGACCGATGTGCGCGGCGCCCTGGTGTTTTCGGCCTTCTATCTCGTCTGCGGCGTGGCCGGCGGCCTCGGCTACGTCGCGCTGAACCCGCACGATCCGACGCCGCTGGTGGGGGCCTCGGGCGCGATCTCCGGGTTGCTGGGCGCGGCGTCGCGGCTGCTCGAAGGGCGCGGACGGATCGGCCCAATGTTCGGCTCGACCGTGATCGGCATGGCGATCGCCTGGACCATCATCAATGTCGTCCTCGGCGTCTCCGGGCTGACGCCGGGGGCAGGGGACATGAAGGTGGCCTGGCAGGCGCACGTGGTCGGCTATGCGGCGGGGGTGCTCCTCATTGGCGTCTTCGCGCGCCTCGCCGGCGCGACGCAGGCGGCGTTCACGCATTAGCGCGTTGATCTGCCGGCCAATCGGCGCGATTCTCCCGTCCAATGGGAACGAGGGAGGAAATGCAGCCATGCTTGTATCCCAGATATTGAAGCAGAAGGGCGATGCGGTGTTCACCGCCGCGCCCACCGACAGCGTGGCCGCGGCCGCCGCCCTGCTCCAGGCGCGACGGGTGGGCGCGATGGTCGTCCTGGATCAGGACCAGGAAGTCGTCGGCATCGTCTCGGAACGGGACATCGTGCGGGTGGTGGCCGAATGGGGCGCTCGTGGCCTCGAGTCTCCGGTGGCCGATTGCATGACCTGCGACGTCATCTTCGCCGAGCCGCAGGAGAGCGTCGATTCGCTGCTCGGCCGGATGACCGACCGGCGCATCCGGCATCTGCCGGTGTGCAGCGCGGGCCGTCTCGTGGGCATCGTCTCCATCGGCGACCTAGTGAAGAGCAAGATCGCCGAGACCGTCGCCGAGGCCGAGGGCCTGAAAGCCTATATCTCCGCCTGAGCGGCGGCGCTCACGGCCCGGGCAGGGGCGAGACGCCGAAGAGATAGGGATGGGCGGCGAGCAGCGCCCCCCAGACCGCCAGCGCCGCGATGATCCTGGTTGCGCCGATCTCGCGCAGCTTCAGCGTCTGGCGGCGCTGGAGGATCGCGGCGAACGGAACGGCCGAGGTGGCCCTGGCGAAGGCGTCCCACTTCTCGCCCAGGGCGCGGCGGCGCTTGGCGTCGATGCTGGCGGTCCCGAGGATGGCGAGGAGCAGCAGCGAGCCGAACAGCACCAGGCTCGCGAGATCGCCATTGACCATCAGGTGGCCGGCGGCCCAAAGGGCGACGCCGCAAAGGAACGGATGGCGCGTGATGCGCAGCACGCCGCGCACGGCGTCCCGGCGCTCGAGCGCCGCTTCCTGGCGCACGCTGGTCGGGTTCGGCGTCGTCAGTCCCGGCACCACCAGCAGGAAGGCGGCGAGGCTGACGACGAGCTGAATCCATCTCGTTGCGGGCGTCGCCGCCCAATAGAGCGGATCGGCGCCGCGGTGCGCCGCCGCATAGGCCACGCCCATCCAGGCCAGGGTGGCGATGCTGGCGAGAGAGAAGAGGCCCATGTAAGGGCCCTGACCGATGGCGCCGGCCAGCGCGTCGCGCAGGCGCGTGCCCGAAATCAGCAGATGGATCGCCAGGAACGCCGCCGCCGCGGCGATCAGCATCGTCATCGAGACTCTCCAGCGGGTGCAGACGCAAAGCGACATGGTTCCGGCGGGCGCACGACGTCAAATCGGCAGATCGTCATCTTCCTGCTCGAAGTCCTTCTCGAAGAGATCCGGCACGTCGGCGCGCTGGCGCGGCGGTGGCGGCCTCGCCGCCGCAGGCGCCGGGCGAACGGCCGCCGTTCCGGAGCGCCTCAGCACCGCCTCGATGCGCGACAGCCAGCGATTGGCCTCGGCGATCGCCGCCGCGGCCCGCGTTGGCGCGCCGGGGCGTCCAGCGGGCGCCGGCCAGAGCTGGAGTTCGAAATCGGGATGCTGCGGGTCGTCGAACAGCAGCCGCAGCGACACTTCGCCGATGGCGCCGCCGATGCGGTCGAGGGCGCGCCTCGGTTCGCCGCGCAAGACCCGGGCCGCCACCTCGCCATCGAGCGCCAGCTCGGCGCCCATCAATTCGTCCAGGCCGTAGAGCAGGCACCATCCGCCGCTGTTCCAGGCGACCGCGATGCGTCCAGCGCCGAAGCTGAAGGCCGCGGCGCGGCCGCGGCCGTGGGCCAGCAGGGAAGCGTCCGCCGGGGCGCCCAGGACGTTGCGAAAGGCACGGTCGAGCCGCCGCGGCTCGGCCATGAACCAGGCGCAGGCGCCGACGACGAGGGTCGCTGCGACGCCCGCGATCGCGACGAGGAGCAGCCAGCGCAGAATCTCGCCCATACAGGAAGAGCCTAGCGGGAGTCTGCGCCGGCCGCGAGGACTGGGCGGCGCCTTTCAGGCGTGCCCCGGGTGGCGAATTCAGAGATCCAGTTCCGCCACGACCGGCACGTGGTCGGAGGGCCTGTCGCTTGCGCGGGCGTCACGATGGATCACGACGCCCCCCAGCCGGTCGGCGGCCTGGGGCGAGAGCAGCAGGTGATCGATGCGGATGCCGTGGTTCCTCTGCCAGGCCCCGGCCTGATAATCCCAGAAGGTGTAGCCGCCGGGCGCGCCGCCGGCCTCGACGTAGCAATCGGTCAGCCCCAGCCATTTCAGCGCCCGGAAGGCGGCGCGAGTCTCTGGCCGGAACAGGGCGTCGCCCGCCCAGGCAGGCGGGTCGTCGGCGTCTTCCGGCTCGGGGATGACGTTGTAGTCGCCGGCGAGCGCCAGCGGCTCCTCCAGCGCCAGCAGCTCGCGCGCATGCGCGGCCAGGCGCTGCAGCCACCGCAGCTTGTAGGCGAACTTGTCCGTTCCGACCGGATTGCCGTTGGGCAGGTAGATGGAGGCGACGCGCACCGGCCGAGGACCAGCAATCACCGCCTCCAGGTAGCGCGCATGATCGTCGCCGTCGTCGCCGGGCAGGCCTCGGCGCACGTCCTCGAGCGCCGTCTTGGAAAGGAGGGCGACGCCATTGTAGGCTTTCTGGCCGTGCACGGCGACGTTGTAGCCCAGGCGCTCGAACTCAGCGGCGGGAAACTTCTCGTCGATGCACTTGATCTCCTGCAGGCAGGCGACGTCGGGCGCGGCCTCGCGGAACCAGCCGAGCACGGTTTCGAGCCGGGCGTTGATCGAATTGACGTTCCAGGTGGCGATCCGCACGCGCCGCCCCTCAGATCGAGAAGCTGACGCCGCAGCCGCAGCTGGATTTGGCGTTGGGATTCCTCACCCGGAATTCGGCGGCGGCGAGTTCGTCGGCGAAGTCGATCTGCGAGCCTTTGATCAGGGCCAGCGAGACCACGTCCACCAACGCCGTGGCGCCATCGCGTTCGACCCTCAGGTCGTCGTCCTCGGCGGCGTCCACTAGGTCGAACCGGTATTGGAATCCCGAGCAGCCGCCGCCCTCCACCGCGACGCGCAGCATCAGCGGCCGGCCCTCTTCGGCGGCGATGGCCTTGAGGCGCCGGGCGGCGGCGGGGGTGAGGGTGACGGCGGGTTCGCTCATGGCTTTGGATTCGCTTTGGCCCCTTATATGAGAAGCAGGGGCGGTTCGGCAAAGGCGGGAAGCTTCCATGGTCAGCGAGGCGCCGGTCCGTCCCAGGGCTGCATTCGCCGAGAACCCGCTGGCTTCGAAGGGCAGGCGCCATGCCGAGCCCGAGAGCCGCACCCGTACGCCCTTCGCGCGCGACCGTGACCGCATCATCCACACCTCGGCGTTCCGGCGCCTGAAGGAGAAGAGCCAGGTCTTCGTCGCCCATGAGGGCGACCAGTTCCGCACCCGACTCACCCACTCCCTCGAGGTGGCGCAGATCGCCCGCTCGATCGCGACGGCCATGGGGCTCGACTCGGATCTGGCCGAGACGATCGCGCTGGCGCACGACCTCGGGCATCCGCCCTTTGGCCACGCCGGCGAGGAGGAACTGGAACGCCAGATGGCCGACCACGGTGGCTTCGACCACAATGTGCAGACGTTCCGGGTGGTGACCGAACTCGAGCGCCGCTACCCCCGGTTCATCGGCCTCAATCTCACCTGGGAGACCCTGGAGGGCGTGGTCAAGCACAACGGGCCGGTCGGCGCCTTGCTGGAGCGGCCATCCTGGCGCGCCATCGTCGAGTTCAATGCAGGCTACGACCTGGAGCTGGGCGGCTGGCCTTCGGCCGAAGCGCAGGTGGCGGCGCTGTCGGACGACATCGCCTACAACAACCACGACGTCGACGACGGCCTCGAAGCGGGGCTGTTCCGCCTCGCGGAACTCGAGGACGTACCGCTGATCGGCCCGATCCTTGGCGGAGTGCGCCGCGACTTTCCGGAGTTGGACGAGCGGCTGACGCGGCTCGAGGCGGTGCGGCGGATGATCGGGTCGATGATCGACGGGGTGCTCGCCGAGACCGACCGCCGCGCCCGCGCCGCCAAGGTCGCGAGCCCTGACGATGTTCGCTCCCTTGGCGCGGCGCTGGTCGCCTTCTGCGAGCCGATGAACCAGGAACTTGCCCGCCTGCGCGCCTTCCTCTTCGAGCGCATGTATCGGCACTGGCGCGTCAATCGGACGCGCAGCCAGGCGCGCCGCATTCTTGCCGACATGTTTGGGCTGTTCATGGCCGAGCCTGAGGTCCTGCCGGCCGATTGGGCGGCGCGCATCCACGGCGAGAGCGAGGCGGGACGCGCCCGCATCGTCTGCGACTACATCGCCGGCATGACCGACCGGTTCGCCATCGAGGAGCATCGCAAGCTCTTCCAGCTCGACGTGATCGGCTAGTGTTCCGCTGCGGAGGGGCGCGGCGGGGTTCCCTTGCTGAATCCGAACCCGGCGCCGGGCTGAGGCGATCGGGCAAAATCCCACTAGACTTGCGCATCGGCGTGCGATTCGCCCCGGAGTCCTGAATGAGCGACTACGACCGCGGCCCGGAACGACCCGAGCGGCCGCTGGCCTTCGACCCGCGCCGGCCGGTGCGGGGCGCCGGGCCCGTGCCGCTGACCCTCATCGTCAGCGCGGTGGTGCTGCTCGGGCTGATCGGGGCGGCGGCCTATATCTACCGGGGCGGCATCGGCCGTGCGAAGGCGCCGCCCGTCGAGGTGGGGGCGCCCCTCGGCGACTTCAAATCCCCCGCCCCTCCCGGCGCGGCGGCCAACGACGCTACCGCGGGTCTCGTCATCTATAGGACGGGCGCTCCACCGCCCCAGGCCAGCAACGCCGCGAGCCCCGTCTTCGCGCCGCCCCCCGAGCAACCGCAGCCGCGACCGGTGGAGGCTGCCGGCGCGCCGCCGCCTCCGCCGCCGCCTCCAGCCGTGGCGGTGCATGCAGCCTCGCAGCCCTCCGCGCTCGGCGCGCTCGCCGACGCCGTCGCCAACCGACCGGCGTCTGAGGGCGCCGGGTGGGCGCAGATCGGCGCCTTCTCCTCGCCGGCGCTGGCCAGGAAAGGCTGGACCGCCATCGCCCGCTTCGCGCCCGCCGCCATGGCTGGCAGGGGCGAGAAGGTCGAGCCGGTGAAGAAGGGCGGGGCGACGTTCTACCGGACGTACATCACCGGTTTCGAGTCAGGAGCGGCCGCCCAGCGCTTCTGCGAGCGCCTGAGGGCGGCCTCGAGGCCGTGCCTGGTCAAATGAGCCGCGGCGGTTTGGCGGCCGACCAGACCCGATGAGCCAGGCCCTTCAGCCGGATCTGGATCTCGAGGCCGCCGAGGAGGCAGCGCGGGACGGTGAGGCCCTGATCCTCGACCTGGACGGCTACGAGGGGCCGTTGCATGTCCTGCTGGCCCTGGCGCGAAACCAGAAGGTCGATCTGCTCAAGCTCTCGGTGGCCAAGCTTGCCGACCAGTACCTCGCCTTTCTTAGGGAAGCGAGGCGGCGGCGCTTCTCGCTGGCGGCCGACTACCTCGTCATGGCCTGCTGGCTGGTCTACCTGAAGTCCCGCCTCATGCTTCCGAGATCCGGCAAGAACGCTCCGGAAGAACCCGTCGAGGCCGTGGCGGAGCGCCTCGCCTTCCGCTTGGCCAAGCTCGACGCCATGCGCAAGGCCGCCGAGGCGCTGCTGCAGCGTCCGTTGCTGCGGCGCGACGTCTTCGTCCGCGGCGATCCGGACGCGGCGAGGATCGTCTCCTCCACGCGCGTCGCCGGCGATCTCTACGAACTGATGGCGGTCTATGTGAGCCAGAGGCGGCGGCAGAACGGCCGCCGCTATGCGCCGGCGCGGCCTCGCGCGTACCCGCTGGACGACGCGCGCGAGCGGCTGCGCAGCCTGCTGCCGGAGCTGGCGCGCTGGACCCCGCTCACCGGGCTCGCGCCGCTGGCCACCGTCGCCACCGGCCCGAGCCGGGCCTCCTTCGTCGCCTCGACGCTCTCGGCCAGCCTCGAACTCATCCGCGAGGGCGATCTGGAGGCTCGTCAGCTCGAAGCCTTCGCCGAGGTCTACCTTCGCACCAGGCGGGCGGCGTGAGCGGGACCGCCGAGATCGAGCGCATGATCGAGGCGCTGCTCTTCGCCGCCGCCGAACCGCTGGGGGCTGCCGACCTGGCGCAGCGCCTTCCCGAGGGCGCCGACGTGGACGCCGGGCTCGAGGCGCTGCGCTCGCTTTATGCCGGCCGAGGCGTCACCCTGGCCGAGGTCGCCGGCCGCTGGCGTTTCCAGACCGCGCCGGATCTCGCCTTCCTGATGACGCGCGAGCGCGAGGCGCCGCGTCGGCTGTCCCGGGCCGCGCAGGAGACTCTGGCCATCGTCGCCTATCATCAGCCGGTGACGCGCGCCGAGATCGACCAAATCCGCGGCGTGCAGGCGAGCCGCGGCACGCTCGACGTGCTGCTGGAGATCGGTCTGATCCGACCGCGAGGACGGCGGCGCACCCCCGGACGCCCGGTCGCCTACGCCACCAGCGACGCCTTCCTGGAGCACTTCGGATTGGCCAGCCTCTCGGATCTGCCGGGCGTGGCCGAGATGAAGGCCGCCGGACTGCTCGACCTCGACCTGTCGGCCGACTTCAGCATCCCCGACCCCGGCGCCTCCCGCCCGGACGAGACCGCGGCGGACGACGAACCGACGTCGCCGCAGTTCCACACCGACTATCTGGGCGACGACGTGGTCTGAGGCGCCTTGCTCTCGCCGTTTCGTTGGCGCCACCGTCCGCTCGGCCTTATATAGCCGCCGACGGAACATCCTGCGGCCCGGCGATTTGACGATCGCAGGGCCGGTGACGGTTTGGAGATTTCCACATGGGCTCACTCAGCCCGATCCACTGGCTGATCATCGTCGCCGTGCTGCTGCTGATCTTCGCCCGGCCAGGCAAGCTCTCCGGCTTCATGGGCGACGCGGCCAAGGGCATACGCGCCTTTCGCGACGGCCTGAAGGCCGACGAGCACGACAAGCCGCCGGCCGCGGAGCCGCAGCCGCTTCCCCCGCCCAGTCCCGAGAAGGACCCGATCGTCCGCTGATCTAGCCTCGCCCTCGCAGCATGTTCCCAGAAGGCCGGCTCTTCGACTTCCTCATCGTCGGCGCGATCGCGCTCATCGTGGTCGGACCGAAGGATTTGCCCGTCCTGATGCGCAAGGCCGGCCAGTTCATGGCCCGCGCCCGCGCCATGGCGGCCGAATTCCGGGCCAGTTTCGACGAACTCGCTCGCCAGTCCGAGCTGGACGAACTGCGCCGTGAAGTGGACTCGCTGCGCGCGGCGCGGCCGCTGGATTTCGCCGCCAGCCAGATCGGCGCCGGCGAGGTGTTTTCGGACATCCATCAGGGACTGGCCGACGCCAATCACGAGCTGACCGGCCCTGCCGTCGTCGCGCCGGCGCTGTCGGAGCCGCCGACGCTCGCGCCGGCCGATGAGGCGGTGGTCGCGCCCAAGCGCCTGTCGAGGTCAAAGGCGGCGACGCCTTGAGCGTCATAGACGACGAAGCCGAAATCGAGGCCTCGCGCGCGCCGTTGTTCGATCACCTGGTCGAGCTGCGCCGGCGTCTGATCGTCTGCGCCGCGGCGCTGGTGGTCGGGTTCCTCGCGACGTTCGTCTTCGCGACACCGCTGATCCACTTCCTGCTGCATCCCTTCGCCATCGCCGCGACCTTGGCCGACATCCGCAAGGCGCACGGCGGCAAGCTGGGGAGCCTGGACATGCTGACGGCGCTGCTCGGCCAGCATACGGCCGGCGACCTGAAGTTCATCTCGACAGCGCCGCTCGAGGTGTTCTTCGCAAAGGTGAGGCTCGCCGGCTTCGGCGCGATCGTGGTCAGCTTCCCGGTGCTGGCGTGGCAGATCTACGGGTTCGTCGGGCCTGGACTCTACCGGCGCGAGCGACGCGCCTTCCTGCCCTTCCTGATCGCTTCGCCGGTGCTCTTCTGCATGGGCGCGTCGCTGGTCTACTTCGTCATGCTGCCGTTCGTGCTGTGGTTTTCGCTCAACCAGCAGATCCTCGGCGGCGGACCCGGCGATGTGTCGGTCGAGCTGCTTCCCAAGATCTCCGACTACATGTCGCTGGTGACCACCCTGGTGCTGGCCTTCGGACTGTGCTTCCAGCTGCCGGTGGTGGTCTCGTTGCTGGGCATGGCCGGGCTCGTCAACGCCAGGATGCTGCGCGCCGGCTGGCGCTACGCCATCGTCGGCGTGTTCCTGTTGGCGGCCGTGGTCACGCCGCCCGATCCGATCAGCATGCTCTCGCTCGCCCTGCCCATCTGCCTCCTCTATGGGGCCTCGATCCTCTGCGTCGACATCATCGAATGGCGGCGCAGGCGCGAAGAGGCGGCCGCGGCCTAGAGTCTCAATCCACCTTGGCGGTGGCCAACAGCTCCAGCCCGTCGGCGGCGACGGCGGCCAGCGAACGCAGCCCGGACTCGGCGAAAACCTCGAGCGCCGCCCGGAATGCGAGGGCGGCCGAGGCGCGCTCGCCGGCGTTCTCGCCGGCCAGCTTCAGGCGCGCGGCGTAGACCTGGCCAAGCTGGACCTGCAGCATGGCCCAGGCCACGGGATCGGTCCGATGCGGCGCCGCGGCGAGCTCGGCCTTGAAGGCTGCCTCGGCTCTGTCGAGACAGTTCAGGTCGCCGGTGAGTTCGGCGCAGCGAGCGAACGCGAGTCCCCGGCCGCTCGCGACCTCGGCGCGGAGCAGCACGCCGTTCGCGCCCTGGAGCACGAGGTCGGCGCGGTCGTAGCAGGCGATCGACTTGGCGAACGCCGCCTCGCTGGCGGTGACCTCGCCGAGCTGGGAAAGGGCTTGGCCGAGTGCGGCCTGGCCGCGGGCCCAGTCGAGCGGGCTGTGGTCGCGACCGAGCCCGTCGAGTTCGCCGGCAAGCTCGCCGACCGCTTCCGCCAGGCCCGCGATATCGCCGCGCAGTTCGGCCAGGGCCGCTTTGGCCGCGCCGCGGGCGAGGGCGACGCGAGACAGCGTCAGCGGTTCGTAGGCGCCGTCCAGCCGCTCGGCTGCGGCGCTGAGATCGCCGGCGGCGGCGCGCAACAGGCCCTCGTCGTGGAGCCGAAGGCCCGCGCCGGCAAACAGCTGGGCGCGCGCGAGCCGCGCTTCGGCCCCGGCGAGCTTCAGCATGGCTTCGCGCCGGCCCGCCGTTTCCAGCAGGGCGATAGGTTCGTTGAAGGCGGTGGCGGCGATGCGCACCTGGTTGATCTCGCCGGCGGTCGTGGACCGACGCGCCGCGACTTCGGCGAGCATGGCCCCGGCCAGCACGGCGGCGACGCCGCCGGCGCGCCCGGCCTCCTGCGCCGCGCGTTCCGCCGCCGCTTCCAGGCCGCGGTCCCCGAAGAGCTCGGCCCCGACCAGGGCGGCCCGACCCTGCTCGAGGCGCGCCCGCGCCCAGCCTTGCTGGCGATGGCAGCCGCGATAGGCCTCGGCGGCGCGCTCGGCATCGGCGGCGGCCTTTCGCAAGGCGGCGGCGTCGGCGCTGCGCCGGGCATACTCGCGCCACACGATCGCCGCCTCTAGCAGCCGACGGGGCCGATCCTTGGCGCTGATCCGGCCGGCGGCCACGTCGGCCGCCTGGGCTTCGGCCCTCAGCATGCGAAGATCGATCAGCTCGAGAAGCGGGGCATCTCCGCCGGTGAGTCCGTCCTTGATCGTCGAGACGCCCCGGGGGGCGCCCAAGAGGCGGCGAAGTTCTCGGCCGAACTCGAACATGGGGCCTCCCACGCAGAGGCCGCGCGCCGGATTGGCGCAACCCGGTGGGCCTCCAAGGCCCGCACAGCAAACCCGGCGCCGAATGGTTTGCAAGAGGTTAATGGCGCGAACCGGGCGGCGGTCGCCCGGATGCATGTCCGGCGGCGCCGCTCCGCCGGCCGCCGATCAGGGCATGTTCAGTATATCAGAGAAGTATTCGGCCAAGGCGGATGGCATGCGGGCGTCCACGCCGCAAGCGTCAGGTCATGAAATGAATATCGTACCAATGCCTGATCCGGGCAGATGATCTATGGGGGGAATTGCTCTCACGATCCCATCACGCAATCGTGTGCCTCCAGCGTTGCAAGCGCGTGCTGAGACTACATTTCACATTTAGCTTTGCGTTCATCGCTATGGCGGCTATGGACTGTCGATTGTCGGCTCGCCCTCGGGGTCACGGGAGGGGCGCGCCAGGTTGGGACCGTGACAGGACGTGGACTTCGGCGGGACGTTTTTGCGTCTCACTCCTCATCGAGCCGGGTCGGCGCATGCGACGGGGTTCCTGTTGTCCGATTTGTGGCGTTGGGCCGCCGCTGCGGCGAGCGGCGTCGTTGCGGTCGCGATCACCTCGAGCGCGGCCTCGCAGAACGGGCGCGACGCCGTTCCAATCCGCGTCGCCACGGCGACTGCGCCGGCCGTGGCGACGCCAGTGCTCCAGCGCCCGGGACTTGCCGGCCCATCCTCGATCGCCCAGCTCGTTCGTCTCGTCGAGACCCGCCCTTACCGGCTGCGTGCAGTCGACGCCAACACGCGCTGCATGGCCAAGGTCGTCCGCCACGAGGCCGGCAATCAGCCGCTGCGCGGTCAGCTCGCCGTGGCCGAAGTCATCGTCAACCGCATGAAATCGGCGACGTTTCCCGACAGCGCCTGCGCAGTCGCCAGCCAGCCGGGGCAGTTCGCCGCCATCGCCGGATATCACGCCGTCGAGGACGGCAACACGTGGCGCACGGCGGTGGCCGTGTCGCGCCTGGCGCAGTCAGCGCATGCGCCTCGCGTGGTTCCGGGCGCACTCTTCTTTCACGCCGCCTATGTGCGCCCGGGTTGGGGACGCAGGCACACCAGAATCGCGCGGATCGGCGATCAGATCTTCTATCGCTGAGACGCCGCCGCAGCCGCGCCGCCAACAGGTCGGTGGCGCGCCTATCGCCACGCCTCGAAGACCTTGTAGCGCGGGTCCTGCCCGATCGGTCGCACCGTAGCGAAGCGCGCGCGTAGCGTCTGTTCGTAAGGCAGGCCGACGTTCGCGACCATGCGACAGACGCCGCCCGGCTTCAGGGCTCGGGCGGCGGCGGCGATGAACGCCTGGCCCAGACGGCGGTCCTCGTCGCCGCCAAGGTGGAACGGCGGATTCATCACCACGAAATCGAGATTGCCCGGCGGCGGTGCGGCGGTGACGTCGGCTTGGATGAAATGCACCCGCGCATCGGCGACGTTGCGCCGGGCCGCTTCGATGGCCCTTCGATCGAGGTCGACGAGGGCCAGGCTGGCCACCTCGGGCGAAGTCAGTACGGCGAGCGAAAGCACGCCGACGCCGCAGCCGAGATCTGCGCCGTCGCCGGCCAGATCGTGCACGTGCTGGGAGAGCAGCCCACTACCTGGATCGATCCTGTCCCAGCTGAAGAGGCCCGGTTGCGACCACAGCCCGAGCGCGGCGGGTCGCTGCGGACCTCCGTCCGCGAGCGGCGCCGCGAGCGCGAGTGGTCCGCTCGGACGGCGGCAGAGGCAGACGCGGTGGTGGCGCCGCGCCGTCTCGCGGACCGTCACGCCCATCGATTCGAGTTCCTTGCGCAACCGGCCGCCGCCTCTGTTGCGCGGCGCCAGCGCCACCAGTTCGCCGCCTGGCTTCAGCGTCCTCAGCGCCTGAGCCAGTACATAGCGCCGCTCCAACGCCCCCGCAGGGGCGGCGACGACGATGCCGTCCAGAGCCCCGTCGGCCAACTCCTCCAGCAGGTCGGCGCCCGGCGTGAACGGCGACAGCTGGCGCGCATCCGCGGGCGCGCTGGCCAATCCCGGCGGCGGAGCGCCATAGATGGCGCAGCCCATGGCTAGGCCCGCTCCCGGGCCCGCTCGAAGACGAGCTTCGGAAAACGCTCGGCGACGTAGCCGATCTCCCAGCCGGACTTGGCAAGGAACACTGGCGAGCGGTCGATGTCCTCGGCCATCGCGGTGCGGTGCCGGTCCGAGAAATCCTCGATGTCGGCGCGCTCGCCGGCGAGCCAGCGCGCCTCGGCGTAGGGCGCCGGTTCGAAAACGACGTCGAGGCCGTATTCGCTGGCCAGACGGTCGGCCATCACCTCGAACTGCAGCTGGCCAACGGCGCCGACGATGAAATCGGCGCCCAGGATCGGCCGGAAGAGCTGCGTCACGCCCTCCTCGGCGAGGCTTTCCAGCGCCTTCTTCAGGTGCTTGGCCTTGAGCGGGTCGGTCACCCGCACCCGGCGCAGAATTTCCGGCGCGAAATTGGGCAGCCCGGCGAACCGCAATGCGCCGGCTTGCGAGAGACTGTCGCCGACACGCAATGTCCCGTGGTTGGGGATGCCGATGACGTCGCCTGCATAGGCCTCCTCGGCGAGTTCGCGCTCGGAGGCGAAGAACAGCACCGGCGAATTGACGCTGATCTGGCGTCCGCTGCCTTCAACCTTCAGTTTCATGCCTCGGCAAAAGCCGCCCGAAACCAGGCGCAGGAAGGCGATACGGTCGCGATGGCCCGGATCGATATTGGCCTGAACCTTGAAGACGAAGCCCGCCACTTCCGGATCGCCCGGCGCCAAATGGGTCTCCCGCCCGGCTCGCCGCGCCGCGACCCGCCCAGGCGGCGGGGCGTAGGCGCCCAGGGCTTCGAGCAGTTCGGCGACGCCGAAATGGCGCAGCGCCGAGCCGAATAACACCGGGGTCATGTGCCCCTCCAGGAAGCTTTGCGGGTCGAATGGCTTGGCGGCCTCCTTCACCAGCATGGCGCCTTCCTCGAGTTCGCCCTGCTCGTCCGGATCAAGGGCGCGGGCGATGGCGCCGGAGTGCAGCGGAATTGGCGCGGGCGGACTGTCGGCTTGGCGCTCGAACGGCAGGAAGCGCTCGTTGCGGAGATCGAGCACGCCCTTGAAGCGGCCGCCCGACCCCGCTGGCCAATAGAGCGGCGCTGGGTCGAGAGCGAGCTTGGTGGCGATCTCGTCCAGCAGGGCGAACGGATCCTGGGCCTCGCGGTCCATCTTGTTGATGAAGGTGACGATGGGAATGTCGCGCAGGCGGCAGACCTCGAACAGCTTCAACGTCTGGGGCTCTATTCCCCGAGCGGCGTCGAGCACCATCACCGCCGCATCTGCGGCCGTCAGCGTCCGATAGGTGTCCTCGGAGAAGTCCTCGTGGCCGGGCGTGTCCAGGAGGTTGAACATCAGGCCGGCGTGGTCGAAGGTCATGACGCTGGCGGTGACCGAGATGCCGCGCTCGCGCTCGATCTTCATCCAGTCCGAGCGAGTCCGCCGTTGTTCGCCTCTGGCGCGCACCGCGCCGGCGGCCCGGATGGCGCCAGCTGCGAGCAGCAGATGCTCCGTCAGCGTCGTCTTGCCGGCGTCGGGATGGCTGATGATCGCAAAGGTGCGCCGGCGCGCGGCTTCGGCGGCTGGAGATGTGGGCATGCGCGCGAGGTAGATGAATTCAGAGGTTCGGGAAAGCGGCGATGGCTATCGGCGCTCACCCCGTCGGGGGCGCGGCCTCGTCGTAGAAGCGGACCAGGTCGGCCTTCATCTCCTTCAGCGCCTCGGGATTGAGATAGACCATGTGGCCCGAGGGAAAATAGGCGAAACGGACGTTTTGCGCGAGCTTGGGGCTCAGCTGCATGTGGCCGAGGTCGTACTCGGTGCCGAAGAACGGCGTGGCGAGATCGTAGATGCCGTTCAGCGAATACAGCAGCAGGTGGGGGTTCTCGCGCATCGCCTGGGAGAGGTCGAGGGCCACGTCGGCCTGGTCGGTCCCGCCGCCGGCGCCGCCGGGCGCCCGGTGGCGGTAGTCCCAGGCGACGCCCGGCGCCGAATAGGCGACGCGGTAGGCGAGGTCGGTTTGATACTGGAGATCTCGGCTGAGGTAGTCGTGGAACGCCGCCACGAACGCGCCGGTGATGCCGGAGTCGGAGGGATCGTAGCCGGGGGTGGCGCCGGCGGCGTCCATGTCCACGCCGGTGAAGCGATCGTCGAAGCGTCCGATGGTGAGGCGCCGGTCGCGTAGCAGCTCCTTGCGGAATCGTCCCGGCGTGACGCGCAGATCGCTCTGCAGCAGGTAATCGACCGGAAGGCCTATGTAGCCGGAGAGCTGCTGCGCGATCCGGCGCCGCTCGGCCTGGCTCAGGGTCTGGCCTTCCGCGAGCGCTTCGGCGTAGGGCCCGCGCGCGAAGTCACGCACCTGGGCGAGGAAGTTGGAGAGGTCCGCCGGCGGGTTCGCGAGCTTGTGGTGGTAGGCGGCGGCGGCGGCGTAGCTGGGCAGGTAGTTGATCATCTCCTGATCGAAGCCGGGTTGACGGCGGCCATAGTTGAGGATGGAGGAGAGCAGGATCACGCCGTTGAGCTGCACGCCGTCCTGCTGCAGGCGGTAGGAGAGCCCCGCTGAACGCGTGGTGCCGTAGGATTCACCGAAGAGGAACTTCGGGGCATTCCAGCGGCCGTTGATGGTCAGCCACCGCTCGATGGCGCGCGCGAAGGCGTCGATGTCCTGGTCGGTGCCCCAGAATGCCGCCAGCGGGGTGTCGCCGAGCGGGCGCGAGAAGCCGGCCCCGACCGCGTCGAGAAACACCAGATCCGACTTGTCGAGCAGGCTCTGGTCGTTGTTCACGATCTGATACGGCGGCCCGTGGGTCGGCGCGGGACTGTCGGTCAGCACGCGCACCGGTCCCAGCGAGCCCATGTGCAGCCAGACCGAAGACGAGCCAGGACCGCCGTTGTAGAGGAAGGTCACCGGCCGGTGCGGATCGCCCGTGGTGTAGGCGACGTAGAACATGCTGGCCGTAGGCTTGCCCTGGTCGTCGCGGATGGTGAGGGTGCCGGCGGTGGCGACATAGGCGAGTTTCTTGCCGTCGATGACGACATCGTGGCGCGTGACGCGACGCACCTCGGTGATCGGCGCGGTGACGATGTCGGCGTCGGTGAGCTTGCGGCAACGCGCCAGTTCGGCGCGTGGATCGCGTTTCGGCGCGGCGCCCGTCTCGCCTGGCTGCGGGCTGGCGCCGCCACCGGGGCCCAAGTCGCAATCGCGGCCCGCACGTTCGCCGCGGCTCCTCGACTGCTCCAGGGTCTCGGACCAGGTCGGTGCGTGCGAGCGCTCTGGCTGCCGATGCTGGGCGGACGCGGCGGGCGCCTGCCGGGAGAGCACGCGGTCCGGTCCGGCATCGGCGGTCCGGGCGGCCCCGGCGGCGGGCAGCGCCAGCCCCAACATCAAGACGCCGACGAGCGCGCCGAGGCGCATGCCGATGCTCCCACTGCAACCTTGGCGGCGGCTATATCACCGCCGGCTCATCCGGGAAGCGCCAATCTGGGCGCTGCGGTTCAAACCCCGCCGGGGCGGCCCTGCAACGCCTGTCGCACCGCAGGATAGGGATCCTCGACCAGGCGGCTCTCCAGGTTGAACACCATGGTGGAGCGCCGGTCGGCGGCATAGGCGGGCCAGGCGCCGAGGGCTGGCGTTCGCGGATCGCCCGATCTGGCGAACGCGAGCCAGGCCTGCGACATCTGCTCGGCCAAGGCCTGCGGAGCCTCGCCGCGGCCGACGAAGCTCCTCGCCGCCTCGACGTTGTCGAACACCAGCGGGATTTCCAGCGCGTGCGGGCAGCGTAGCTTGCCCCGACCGGCCGGCGTTTCCCAGGCCAGCAGATACATGTAAACTGGCGCTCGATCTTGCGCCGCCTTGCGTTCGGCCAGGGTGATCGATCCCAGCCACATCCCCGTCGCGGTCTGCGCCGCCGCCGCCAGATGGCTTGGGGAATAATCGGGAAATGCCTCGCGCAGCGCCGCCAGCAACGCGCCGGCCCTGTCGCCGGCGGCCTGCTCGACGCGGCGCTGAAGCGTCGCCTCGTCATAGTCGCCGAACTTGGGATCGGAGAACAGGAACAGCGTCGCTTCGTCCTTGTTGGTGCCGATCATCACCGGAATGTCGGCCGAGAGCGGCGGCGCGTCGGGGTGGAAGGGGTCGCGCGGCAGGGCGATTCCGTCGATGCAGGGGCTGAAGCCCTGCATTGGATTGGCCGGAACGACCTTGGCGGCGGCCGCCTGGATTTCGGCGCTGCTGAAGCTGGCCAAACTCGAAAGCTCGCCCGGTTCGACACCCAGTTCACGCAGGAACTTCCGCGCGTTCTCACTCGCCGCGTCGGCCCTGACCGCTCTGAGTCCAGGGCCGCTCTGGATGATGACCTTGTGGAAGAGGCCGTGCGCCGGCGGCATCGCCTGGAGCATGGAGACCTTGGCGCCGCCGCCGCTCTCGCCAAAGATGGTGACGTTGCCCGCATCGCCGCCGAAGCCTGAGATGTTGTCCCTGACCCACTGCAGCGCCTGGACGATGTCCAGCATGCCGGCTTGGCCGGAAGACGGATGGCCGCCGAGTTCGGCGAGGTTGAGATAGCCGAAGACGTTGAGGCGATGGTTCACCGTCACGACGACGACGTCGCCGCGGCGCGCCAGGGCGGCGCCGTCGTACATGGCCGCTCCGCCCGAGCCGTTGGCGAAACCGCCGCCGTGCAGCCAGACCATCACCGGCCGCTTGCCGCTGGGGCCCGGTGTCCAGACGTTGAGGAAGAGGCAATCCTCGCTGGTGCCGGGCTGGCCGGGCGCAGGCGGATCGCCGGCGCTGCGGCCGCCGGTGGTCTCGCCGGGGGCGACGCCCACCTGAATCGCCGGCGCGCCGAGGCAGGTCGCATCGGCCGGCGCCGACCAGGCTTGGGGCTTGGCCGGCGGACGGAAGCGCTGCGCGCCCACCGGCGGCGCGCCATATCGAAGTCCCTTGAAGATCGAGAGCGCGCCTTCCGCATAGCCGCGCACCGGCCCGTTGCTGGTGTGGACGATCCCGGTGCGCTCGAGTTCGCGCACGGATGCTTCGACGTCGCTCATGGTCTCATTCTCCCATCATCGCCTGCGCCCTCTCGTCGGGGCGTTCGAAATCGAGCAAAGGAAATTCGAGGGCATTCCGACACGACGGCGGCGGTCGGGCAAGCCGGTTTGTTCCGTTGCGGCCGCCGTGCAGTCAGGCGTCCGGCGAGGTCCGGTCGGCGGCGAGCGCCGGGCGAAGCCGTAGCGGCGAGTCCGGCCCCAGCGCCGGCGGCGCGCGCTCGGCGATGCGCACCTCGGCGGCGGCTTCGTCGGGCGTCGGCGCCAGGCCGAACGGCGTCTTCATCGGATCGAGCCTCACGCCGTCGAAGCTGACTTCGTAATGCAGGTGGGGGCCGGTCGCGAGGCCGGTGCGGCCGACGAAGCCGATGACTTCGCCGCTCAGCACCTTCGCACCCGGGACGATGCCGGGCGCAAAGGCCATCAGGTGCGCATAGCCGGTGGCCCAGCCGCCGGCGTGGCGGATGCGAATGAGATTGCCGTAGCCGCCGTCCGGCCCCGCCCGGGTGACGACGCCGTCGGCCGCCGCCAGCACTGGCGCGCCCTCGGGGGCGGCGAAGTCGACCCCCTGGTGCATGCGCGAGAAGCCGAGGATGGGATGGCGGCGCATGCCAAAGGGCGAGGTGATGCGCAGCCGGTCCAAGGGCGCGCTCAGAACGGGCTCGGGCGCTGGCGCCGAGGCGAGTGGATCGGAGGCTGGCGGTCCCCAATCAGAGTCGTCGCCGAGCGGCACGTAGTCGAGCGGGATCACCTCGCCCGCCTGGGCGGCGCCGTCCGCCGGCCGGGCGGCGGTGAAACGCCAGCCGAGCCCCAGCACGGCCAGTCCTGCCGCGGCGACCGCGAGGCGCAGGAATGGACGCTGACGGGATGGGGCGGGGCGGCGGCGCATCGGAGTTCGCGGCCGAGCTTCGGGGAAGAGGGTTAATGGCCGGTGAGGAGCCGGCTCCCGACTAGAGCAGCGCCGCGATCTTCTCGGCCGGGCGGCATAGCGCGACGCCCTTGTCCGAGACCACGATAGGGCGTTCCACCAGGATGGGATGCTCGACCATGGCGCGCAGGATCTCGGCGTCGCTGACCGTGGGGGCTGTCAGGCCCAAATCCGCGGCCTGCGTGCCGCGCACGCGCAGCAGATCGCGCGGGCGTGCGCCCATCCTGGCGAACAACGCCTTGAGCTGCGCCTCGCTCCAGCCGGCTTTCTGGTAGTCGACGACGGTGGGCTCTACGCCGGCCGAGCGGATCGCCTGCAGTACGGCGCGCGACGTGCCGCACGCCGGATTATGGAAGATCATGACCTCGGGCGCCGTCGTCACTTCGGCCGCCCTCCTCAAAGCGCCAGACGATAGAAGCGTGTCGCCGACCCCGAAAAGAGCTGGGCCTTCTCGTCCGCGGAATAGCCCTTGGCGAACACCTTGAACGAGTTCCAGAGCGTCGCGTAGGTGCAGCTCCCGAGGTCGACGGGGAAATTGCTCTCGAACATCGAGCGATTGGCGCCGAAGGCTTCGATGCAGGTCTCGAGATAGGGTTTCCATTCGGCGGCGAGCTGCGTCGAGGACGCCGGCGGGCTCGAGCAGAACGAAGAGAAGCCGGCGAACGGCATCGCGAGCCCGCCAAGCTTGACGAACGCATTGGGCGCGCGGGCGAGTTCGCCGATGGCGTCGCGCCAGACGCCGAAGCGTTCCTCGCGCCGGCCGGCGTAGCTGCCGATGCCCAGCGGCGTACCGACGTGGTCGAGCACGATGGGCGTCTCGGGAAAGGCGCGCGCCAGGTCGACGAGGTCCGGGAGCTGCGGCTCGACCAGCCAGGCGTCGAAAGAAAGGCCGAGCGGCGCCAGGCGTGCGAACCCTTTCCTGAACGCGTCGGACCGATAGAGCCCCGCCGGGGTGCGCGAGAGCGGCCCCAGCACCGCCGGGTCGGGGTCGGACGAGGCGCTGTGACGGATGCCGCGGAACCGGCCGCCGCCGGCGGCGACGTGGGCCTCGAGCACCGGCGTGACCGCCTCGCCCAAGGCGAGGTCGGCATGGCCGACGATGCCGGCGCAGGCGCGCGCGTCGCCATAGAGGCCGCTGGCGCTCATCGCCGCGACGCCATTGACGAACTCGGTCTCGCCGACCGGCCGCAGCGAGGGTGGGCCATCGGCCCTGTACATCGAGCCGCACTGGAGGAAGACGGTGGCGCGCACGTCGTGCCCGCTGGTCATGTCGGCCAGCAGATCGTGAAACAGATAGCGCGGCGCCAGCCTGAGCAGGCGCTCGAAGGGGTGGCGCGCCAGCGCGGGCGCGCTCGCCGCGGCGCCGGCCGGCCGGTCCCACAGGTGATGATGCGGATCAACGATCGGCAGCTCCGGCTCGAGGATCGGCTCGGGCGTGGTCGGCGTCTCGGTCTGGCTGGGCATGGGCTCCTCCGGCAGGCGTCTTTGCACCGCTCCAGTGCGACTTAGGCCGACGCGCGGCCAAGGTCGAGCCGGCGATCAGGTCGGGATGCGCACCGGCAGATGGACGTAGCCCTTGACGAAATTCGAGCGCAGCCGCACCGGCTCGCCGACGACCTCGATCACCGGATAGCGCTTCAGGATCTCCTCCCAGACGACGCGCAGTTGCATCTCCGCGAGCCGCTGGCCCAGGCACCGGTGGATGCCGAAGCCAAAGGCGGCATGCTGGCGCGGTCGCGGCCGGTCGAGAATGAACTCGTTCGCCCGCTCGATGGCGCGCTCGTCGCGATTGGCCGAGACGTACCACATGGCGAGCTTTTCGCCTCGGCGGATGGTCTTGCCGCCGATCTCGACATCCTCGACGGCGGTGCGCCGCATGTAGGCGACCGGGCACTGCCAGCGGATGATTTCGGGCACTGCGCTGGTCAGCAGGCCCGGGTCGTCCCTGAGCTTGGCGTACTCGGCCGGGTGCTGGTTCAGCGCCAGCAAGCCGCCCGTGATCGAGTGGCGCGTGGTGTCGCTGCCGGCCACGATCAAGAGCACGATATTGCCCATGTAACGTTGCGGATCGCCATCGGCGCGCGTGGCCGGGTCGTGCGCAAGCAGCGAAATCAGGTCGCCGCCGGCCGCCTTGGCCGCGCGCTCCTCCCAGAGGGGCACGAAGCGGTTCATCGTCTCGAACATCTGGAACTGGCGCTGCGTCTCCGCCTCGGGGGTCTCGGCCGGCCCCGAAAGCAGCATGTCGGAGAAGCGCGGCAGCAGGCGCCGTTCCTCGAACGGGAAGTCGAACAGCGTCGCCAGCATCTGGCTGGTGAGTTCGATCGCGACCTTGTCGACGAAATCGAAGGTCTCGCCGCGCGGCAGCTCGTCGAGAATCCGGGCCGCGCGTTCGCGAATCAGGGGCTCGAGTTCGGCGAGCGACGGGGTCGAGAACAGCGGCGCCACCGCCTTGCGCTGGGCGTCGTGGCGCGGCGCATCGAGCGAGATGAAGCTGGTGCGGTCCTCCGAGAACTGCTCCGCCGGGGTGTCCGCGGGCGGAATGAAGAGGGTGATGCCGCCGTGCACGGACGAGGAGGACAGCCGCGCGGCGTCGCCTTCGGCCGCGACGATGTCGGAATAGAGCGTCAGCGACCAGTAGGGGCCGTATTCGCTGTCCGCCGTGTAGTGGACCGGATCCTCGCGGCGCAGGCGCTCGAACCACGGCCAGAGCGTGTCCGAGGTGAAATGCGCGATGTCGTGCACCTGGAACTCGTCCAGCGGCGTGGCGTAGGCCCGCGCGCGCGCCTCCTGAGCGAGCGTCATTACGGTGTCGGCCATCGCGATCCTCCCTGACGCTAGCCAGAATGCCCCTTCGGGTCTTGCGCCGCCATGCCAATTTGCGCTTCAGCTTGGCCCGCGATGAACGGCCTCGCCCGGGTAAGCGACCTGCTTCGCGCGCGACGGCGCGATCGACCGCCGTTGGTGCTGGGGGTCACCGGCGCGGTCGCGGCTGGCAAGAGCACCTTCGCAGGCCAGCTCCAGGCGGCGATCTCGGCCTGGCCGGCCGCGCCTGCCGTCGAGGTGGTCGGCACCGACGGGTTCCTCTTCGACAACGCCACCCTCCAGGCGCGCGGGCTCTCGATGCGCAAGGGTTTCCCCGAAAGCTATGACATGGCGGCCCTCGGCGCCGCCATGGCGGCGGCCCGCGACGGAGCCGCCAGCTTTCCGGGGTATTCGCACCTCACCTACGATGTCGATCCGGCCCTGGCGCGGCGCATCGAACGGCCGGACGTGCTCATCGTCGAAGGGCTCGCCCTGCACGAGCCAGCGGCCGCGGGACTCGACGCCCTCGTTTACCTCGACGCCGAGGAGGCGCACCTCGAGGCCTGGTTCTGCCGTCGGTTCATGGATCTGTGGCGCGCGGCCGAGACCGATCCGACTTCGTTCTACGCCCGCTTTCGCAGGATGGACGCCGCGGCGGCCCGCCGCTTCGCCGGAGAAGTCTGGCGCTCGATCAACCTGCCGAACCTGCGCGAGCACATCGTCGGAGCGCGGGACGCAGCCGATATCGTGGTGAGGAAGGGGCCCGCCCATGAGATCGTCGCGGTGCTAGAGCGCGTCACGCCGGCTTGACAGCTCGCGCCTTTGCGCCTCACCATCCTTGCGTCTTGTAGGGCGCAACGGCGGCTCGTCCGCCGGAAGGGCGATGCCCGCCTACGAACCTGAAACCGCAACGCGCCCATGCCCAATCTCGAGAACCTGAGGAAGCAGGCCAAGCTCTATCTGCGCTGGCATCGCGCCGGGCGCCATCCGGTGGCGGCGGCGATCCGCGCCGCCCTGCCGAGGTACGCCGCCCTGAACGACGCCGAGATCATGGCCAAGCCCTTCAAGCTGGCCCAAGCGCAGGAGCTCGTCGCCCGGCGGCAGGGATTCGAGAGCTGGCGGGCCATGAACGAAAGCCCTCGAACCATGAGCGATGCTCCAGCGGGCGCGCCGGCGCGCCAGACCTATCCCGGCCGGCCAGTGATCACGACCGTCGAGCCGCAGATCTTCGTCACCGACTTCGCGCGCGCGCTCGACTTCTACACCGAGAAGCTCGGATTCTCGGTCGGCTTCACCTATGGCGAGCCGGCGTTCTATGGCCAGGTGGTGCGCGACGCCGCCATGCTGAACCTGCGCTGGGTCTCCGCGCCGGTGATTGACCGCAGCCGCAACCGCGACCTGGCCTCGGCCGCCTTCAACGTCTCCAGCGCCAAGCAGCTCTTCCTGGAGCTGCAGCAGCGCGGCGTGTCGTTCCGCGAGCCGCTGCACCGCGAGCCGTGGCACGGGCAGGGCTCGTTCATCGTCGAGGATCCCGACGGCAACCTGCTGATCTTCGGCGGGCGGACGGACTGAGGGCGCTCAACGTCTGAGCGCCCTCGCCACGGCGGCGTCGAGCGCCTGCAGGAAGCGCGAGCGGTCGGAGCGGGCAAACGGCTTCGGGCCGGCGGTGATCTGGCCGAACGATCTCAGGTGCTCGCCGATGCCGCGCGCGGCCAGCGCCGCGCCGATGTTGTCGGTGGTGAACGCTCGTCCGGCCGGACCCAGCGCTTGCGCGCCGGCCTCGAGGGCGCGAGCGGCCAGGGGCAGGTCGGCGGTGATCACCACATCGCCCGGTCCGGCGCGTGCGGCGATCCAATCGTCGGCGGCGTCCGGCCCCTCGTCCACCACGATGGCGGTGATCCGCGCGTCGTCGGGCGTGCGGATCCAGCTGTTGGAGACCACGAAGACGGCGAGGCGATAGCGGCCAGCCACCCGATAGACCTCGTCCCTCACCGGGCAGGCGTCGGCGTCGATGTATAGACTGGTCATGCGTCTGGCTCAGCCGATGTGCGCCGCGCCTCGAAGCCGATGGGCGAGGTCGATGGCTGGCGAGGGAGCGGCGGTTGGGCGTAGCCTGCCTGCTTCGGCGCAGGAGCAGCGAGCATGGCCGGCCTGAAGGACAAGCGCGGCTTCATCGACAAGGACCGGCTCGATCTGTCGGAGCGCAAGGCGGTGGAATACTGGATGAAGCGCTGGGGCGTCACCCGCGATCAGCTCACCGCCGCCCACCGCAAGGTGGGCCGTCTGACGAAGGACATCGCCGCCGAACTGGGGCGCAAACGGTGAGCGACGACCGCGGCGCGACATAGGCGGGCGCGGCGAGGGCGGCTCTCAGGCCGCCGCCTGGTTCTCCTGAGGGTCGCGCAGCACGTAGCCGCGGCCCCAGACGGTCTCGATGTGGTGCTTTCCGTTGGCCGCGGCGGCGAGCTTTTTCCTCAGCTTGCAGATGAAGACGTCGATGATCTTGAGCTCCGGCTCATCCATGCCTCCATAGAGGTGGTTGAGGAACATCTCCTTGGTGAGCGTCGTGCCCTTTCGAAGCGAGAGCAGCTCCAGCATCTGGTATTCCTTGCCGGTCAGATGCACCCGGATGCCGTTCACCTCCACCGTCTTGGCGTCGAGGTTGACGGTGATGTCGCCGGTGCGGATCACCGACTGGGCGTGGCCTTTCGAGCGGCGCACCACCGCGTGGATGCGCGCGACCAGCTCCTCCTTGTGGAACGGCTTGGTCATGTAATCGTCGGCGCCGCCGCCGAGAGTCTTGACCTTGGTGTCGATCTCGGAGGAACCGGAGAGGATCATGATCGGGGTGTTGATCTTGCCGATCCGCAAGGTCCGCAGCACCTCCATGCCGCTCATGTCAGGCAGGTTGAGGTCCAGGAGGATCAGGTCATAATCGTAGATCTTGCCCAGATCGATGCCTTCCTCGCCGAGGTCTGTCGTGTAGATGTTGAAGCCTTCCGACTTCAGCATCAGCTCGATGCCCTGCGCCGTGGCGCTGTCGTCCTCGATCAGAAGCACACGCATTCGCCCCTCCCCGCACTGGCCACGGTCCCGTCCCGCGGCCGAGCGCACTTCGCCCCCGAAGCTCGCTCGCCAGATTGCCGACCAGTTAATTTAAGACCGGTTAATCCTGAAAAGGTCTGGCAGGCGAATCGTTAAGCTGATTTGCGAATCGGCGACAAGGCGAGCGCGGCCCAGCCGGCGGCCCCGAGATGAATCTTTCGTGATCTGGCGCATGGCCCGGCGTCGCGCCCCGTGCGGCGCCGTCAGGAACCCGCGTTCGGCCACGATGTTGTTCACAGAGGCGCCGCCGCCTCGACGATTTCGTCAAGGAGCAGAGCATGATAGTCGAAAACTCGACCAGAGGCGGCCGCACCCTGGCCGGTGTTGGCGCGGCGTTGGCCGGACTGACCCTCCTCGCGGGGACCGCACAGGCCCAGCCATACAGTCCCTACGACCAGGGCGGAATCGCCGCCGCGCCTGGGGTCACGGTGCAGGCGCCCCGGCGCCATGCCCGGCAGCCGACCACGGGCGCCTGGGTGAGGCTGGATTCGGTGTCGCGCGTCGTGCCGCTGGGCGATCTCGATCTTGCGACGCGCTACGGCGCGCACGCGGCCAGATACCGGATCGAGCGGGCGGCCCGAAGGGTATGCGCCGAGACCCGGCGGCTCTATCCCTTCGACGTGAGCACGAACCGCGGCTGCTACCAGAGCGCCGTGCAGAACGGGCTTGCCCAGGCTCAGGACGTCGCGGGCTATCCGATCCTGGCCTGGGGTTACTAGCTCAGTAGGCCCGACGGGCGAACAGCCCTGCGAAGGGCCGCATGACGGCGCTCCTGTAGGGTAGGCGCTGCGCCAGACGCGCGCACCAGGCCCGTACGGCCGGGGCGCCCGGCGGGTCGATCCCCATGCCGAAATAGCGGTGCATTAGCGCGCCGGCCGGGATGTCGGCCATGGAGAACGCCACGCCCGCGACGAAGGCGCGGCGAGCGAGCCAGCTGTCGAGACGCAGGACGAGTTCGCGGCAATCGTGCTCGAGCCTCGCGTTGGCGGCGAGATCGCGCCGCGCCGCCGGGGTGCGATAGAAGCCCCAGAAGAGGCCCATGATCGCCGGTTGGAGGGCCGTCGCGGTCCAGTCCATCCACTGATCGCAGAGCGCGCGCTCGAGCGGAGCGGTCGGTGAGAGCACGCCTGGCGAATAGGCGGCGCAGAGATACCGGACGATGGCGTTGGATTCCCAGACCCGCACCCCTTGGTCCTCGATGACCGGCACGCGTCCATGGGGGTTCATGGCTCGAAACCAGGGCTCGTCCAGGCCGCCCGCATCGCCGCCGGCATCGACATGGCGGTGCTCACGGTCAAGCTCGGCGAGTGTCCAGAGCACCTTCTGGACGTTGATGGAGTCGGGCCGTCCCCAAAGCGTGATCATGCGTCATTCCGCCGCTCGGATTAGGCAATGCTTAAGCCGGCGCCCCGAGCATCGCGAGGCCGAGTTCGGCCAGGGACGCGAAACCCGTGCGCAATCTCATCGATGCCGTCGAGCGGGTGGATCCGCTGATCGTCTCCGGCCGCGTCGCCGCGGTGAACGGGCTCCTGATCGAGGCGCGCGGCGGGCTGACGCGGCTCGCCATCGGCGCTCGGGCTCAGGTGGTGCGCCGCGGCGGCCAGCTGCTTGCCGCCGAGGTGGTGGGGTTTCGCGAGACCCGGGCTCTGCTGATGCCGTTCGGGACGCTGGAGGGCGTCGCCCCCGGCGCCGAGATCCGCATTCAGCCTGAGGGGGCGGTGGTGCGGCCGACGCGCGGCTGGCTCAGCCGGGTCGTGGACGCCTTCGGCGCGCCCGTCGACGGCAAGGGACCGCTGCCCCAGGGCCTTGCAGCCTATCCGCTGCGCGCGGCGCCGCCGCCGGCGCACGGCCGCGGCCGCGTCGGCGAGCGCCTGGAGCTGGGCCTGCGCGCCATGGACGTCTTCACCACCTGCTGCCGCGGCCAGCGCCTGGGCGTCTTCGCCGGTTCCGGCGTCGGCAAGTCGGTGCTGCTCTCGATGCTGGCGCGCCAGGCCCAATGCGACGCCGTGGTCGTCGGCCTGATCGGCGAGCGCGGCCGCGAGGTGCGCGAGTTCATCGAGGAGACCCTGGGCGAGTCCGGCTTGGCGCGCGCCGTGGTGGTGGTGGCCACCTCGGACGAGCCGGCGCTGAAGCGCCGCCAGGCGGCCTACATGACCCTCGCCATAGCCGAGTACCTGCGCGACCAGGATCTCGAGGTGCTCTGCCTCATGGACAGCGTCACCCGTTTCGCCATGGCCCAGCGCGAGATCGGTCTGGCCGCCGGCGAGCCACCGACGACCAAGGGCTACACCCCGACGGTGTTTTCCGAGCTGCCGAAGCTGCTGGAGCGCGCTGGCCCGGGTCCGGTGCGGCCCGATGGCGCCGTGGCCGGACCGATCACCGGAATCTTCACCGTGTTGGTCGACGCCGACGACCACAACGAGCCGATCGCCGACGCCGTGCGCGGCATCCTCGACGGCCATGTCGTCATGGAGCGCGCCATCGCCGAGCGCGGTCGCTTCCCGGCGATCAACGTGCTGAAGTCCATCAGCCGCACCATGCCTGGTTGCCAGACGCCGCTGGAGCGCGAGATCGTGGCGAGGGCCAGGACCAGTCTTTCTGCCTACGCCAATATGGAGGAGCTGATCCGCATCGGGGCCTACCGGCCCGGTTCGGACGCCGGGTTGGACCGCGCCATCGCCCTGAACCCGGCGTTGGAGTCGTTTCTGGCCCAGGACAAGGACGACTACACCAGCCTCTGCGATGCCTTCGAGCGCCTCGACGCCCTTCTGGAAAGCGCCGCCGCGTGAGGTGGGCCGAACAGCTGATCCGGCTCGCCAGCTTCGAGGTGGAGGTGTTGCAGGTCAGGCTCGGCGCGGTGGTCGAACGCCGCACGGCGGCCGAGCTGCGCCTGGCGGTGCTGACCGCAGAGGGCGAGGCGGAGCTGGCGGTGGCGCGTGCAGACCCGCAGTGCGCCTGGCGCCTGCCCGCGTTCAACGAAGCTCTGAGATCGCGCAAGGTCAAGGTCCAGGGCGAGATCGACCTGACCGTGGCCGAGGAGTCCGGCGCCCGCGACGCGCTCGCTCACGCCTTCGAGTCGCTGAAGAAATACGAACAGATCGCCGAGCAAGCCCGCACCGCCACGATCCGCGAGGCGGCCAAGCGCGAAACCGCGGTTCTGGACGAGCTGGGTCTGCGCCGCGCCGCCGGGCGGCGATGATCAGGCGCCGCGCCTGGATCCCGGGAGAGGCTGGGCGAGCTGTTCGGACTCGGCGGCGTGGCGCAGGGCCGAGAGGTCGTCGCCGATGCGGAAGATGACGACGTAGAACTCGCAGAACGCGCGCCAGACGATCGCGCCGGCGACCGCGATCAGCAGACCCGCCACCAACGCTGCGACCGCCCCAAGCGCCGTTTCCAGGCTGCGCTCGCGGATGGCGATGCCGAGCGAGGCGCCGACGACGCCGAAGGCGCCGATGGCGATCACGCCGAGACCCGACCAATAGACCAGATGGATCACCGGCCCGGTGATCATGCGCTCGAAAGTCAGCATGTCCCAGAGCCAACCGCGGCCGCGGCGCGCCGCGCGATCGCCGAGGCTACGACCAGCACCCATGACGAAGCATTCCCGCGCGGCCCGGCCGCTGACTGGCGGGCATGGCTAGCAGCGCCTGGGCTACGCCGCAATGGCGCCCGCGCCGCGGCTGCGCGGGCGATGGCGCCGCGGCCAAGGACGCGCCGGCGATGCGGATCGCCCGATCGCCGGCCGTGCGTGGCGTCAGCCGCCGGCGCCGCCGCCGGACCCGCCCATCGAGCCAGCGCCGCCGCCCATCGAGCCGCCGCCGCCCATCGAGCCGGTCCCGCCCGTGGCGGCGCCCGGGCCGCCCATCGAGCCGCTCTCGCCCGGGGTTGTTCCCGTCGCGCCCGACGTCGCGCCCGCGCCGGTCGTCGAGCCGCCCAGCATGCTGCCGATCTGGGTCTTGCTGAGGTTGATCGTCGCCGCGCCCTCGCCCGAGCCAAGGCTGGAGGTCGGCACCTGGAACACGCGCGAACCCATGCTGATGTAGGCCATCTGCTGGCCGTTGGCGCCGGTCGTCAGATTGGTGATCTGACCAATGTCTGCGCCGGTGTTGTCCTTGACGCTTTCGCCGACCTGAAAGCCGCCGGTCGTGGCGCTGGTGTTGGCGCTGGTCCCGGTCGCTGCATGAGGCGCGCTAGTCGGAGACGATGCGCCAGGCGAAGTCGAGGAGGACATGCCGGATGCGCCTGCGGACGAGCCGGCGTAGGGCGCGGCGAGCGCTGCGCCCGCGAAGAGCAACAGGCTGGAAGTGGCGATGAGAAGGGGCGCTGAGCGCATGAAGGTCTCCCTAAGAGCTATCCCCCTCGCCATTCGAAACGGCGCCCTGCCGGCTTCGTTCCAAGCAGAGAACGGCGCGGCGCTCAAATCGATCCGACCGTCTTCAGCCGCGCTTTCGGGTGGATTTCGTTCTGGCTCATCACCACGGTCTGGCCGCGGAAACGCTCGATGATGGAGCGCAGGTACGGCCGCACGGCGGGGCTGGTCAGCAGCACCGGTGTCTCGCCGGCGAGGGCCGCGCGCTCGAAGGCGTCGCGGACCCCGCGAATGAGTTCCTGGAGCTTAGATGGCGCCAGCGCCAACTGCCTGTCCTCGCCCGGGCCGATCAGCGCCTCTGCGAAAGCCGTCTCCCAGTCGGGCGAAAGGGTGATGATCGGCAAGCTCCCGTCGTCGGCCTGGTTGGCCCAGCAGATCTGCCGGCCGAGGCGGCCGCGCACCTGCTCGACGAGGCTGACGATCGAGCCGGTGTGGGGCGCGGCTTCGGCGACGCCCTCGAGGATGGTCGGCAGATCGCGGATCGAGACGCGCTCGCGCAGCAGCGCCTGCAGCACGCGCTGCACCGTGCTCGCGGTGGCCACGGAGGGAATGAGGTCGTCGACCAGCTTCTTCTCCTCGGCCGAGAGCTCCTTCAGCAGCTTCTGCACCTCGCCATAGGAGAGCAGGTCGGCCATGTTCTCCTTCAGGATCTCGGTGAGATGCGTGGTCACCACCGTCGCCGGATCGACGGTGGTGTAGCCGCGGAAGGCGGCCTCGTCGCGCAGGCCCTCCTCGATCCAGGTGGCGGGCAGGCCGAAGGCCGGCTCGCGCACGTGCTCGCCAGGCAGCTCGACCTGGCCGCCGCGCGGATCCATGGCCATCAGCCGCCCCAGCCGCACCTCGCCGGCGCCGGCCTCCATCTCCTTGATGCGGATCGCATAGCCCTGGTTCGCCAGGCGCATGTTGTCGAGAATGCGCACCGGCGGCATGACGAAGCCGTACTCGGCCGCCAGCGTCTTGCGCAGCGCCTTGATCTGATCGGTGAGGCGGCGGCCCTCGAGATCGTTGATGAGATTGAGCAGTCCATAGCCCAGCTCGATCTTGACGTCGTCGATGGCGAGGCTCGCGGAGATCGGCTCCTCCGCCGCCTCGGCGGACGGCTTGAGGATCGCGGCCGGCGGCGCGAGGGCCGCCTGGGAGCGCCGCCAGGCCAGCACGCCGGCGCCGAGGGAGAGCCCGGCGAACGGCAGGATGGGCATGCCCGGGATCAGGGCGATCACCCCGGAGGTCGCCGAGACCATGCCGAGGCTGACCGGATTCATGGCCAGCTGCGCCACCAGCGCCTTGTCCGCCGATCCCTCGACGCCGGACTTCGACACCAGGAGGCCGGCGGCGATGGAGATGATCAGCGCCGGTATTTGGCTCACCAGGCCGTCGCCGATGGTCATGATGGTGTAGGTCGAGAACGCCTGCGACAGCGGCAGCTTGTGCTGCACCACGCCGATCAGGATGCCGCCGACGATGTTGATGGCGACGATCATCAGCCCGGCCATGGCGTCGCCGCGCACGAACTTGGAGGCGCCGTCCATGGCGCCGAAGAAGGTGGATTCCTGCTCCAGATCCTTGCGCCGCCGCTTGGCCTCCTCCTGATCGATCAGCCCCGAAGACAGGTCCGCGTCGATGGCCATCTGCTTGCCGGGCATGGAGTCCAAGGTGAAACGGGCGGCCACCTCGGCGATGCGCGACGAACCGCGGGTGATCACCACGAAATTCACGATCACCAGGATCGAAAAGACGATGAGCCCGATCACGAAGTTGCCGTGCATCATCAGCTCGCCGAACGCCTGGATGATGTGGCCGGCCCCGTCGGTGCCTTCGTGGCCGTGGCCCAGGATGAGGCGGGTGGAGGCGACGTTGAGGCCGAGGCGATAGAGCGTCGCCATGAGCAGCACGGTCGGGAACGCCGTGAACTCCAGCGGCCGCTTGATGAGCAGCGAGGTCATCAGGATCAGGATGGCGCTGGTGATCGACAGCGCCAGCAGCACGTCCAGCAGGAAGGCCGGGATGGGCAGGATGAGCAGGACGACGATGCCGACGATGCCGACGGCCAGCGCCACCTCGCCGCGCGCCACCCACCCCCAGACGTCGCGAGGGCTGGGCGCCCGGCCCATGGACGGCAGCGAGAACTCAGCCACGGGCGGCCCGCGGGCGGAAGGTCTCGGCGATGACCTGGCGCCGGCGTCCAGCGCCCGCCGGCTCGCGCGCCCCCGAACTATGCGGCACTGGCCGCGCCCTGCTGCGGACGCGGCACCGCGACGCCAGCCTCGGAATACTCCTTGAGCTTGTTCCTCAAGGTCCGGATCGAGATTCCGAGGATCGTGGCGGCATGGGTGCGGTTGCCCAGGCAGTGGCCGAGCGTGTCCAGGATCAGCTGCTGCTCCACGGCGGCCACCGTCTGGCCCACGAAGGCGCGGCTGGCGGCCTCGGCGGCGATCGAGGCGGCGCGCGCCGTCTCGGCGCCGGCAGGCGCGGTCATCGGCGCTCCGTCCGGAAGCCGGATCGCGAACTCCTCGATCTCCGATCCGGCCGAGAGAAGCACGGCCCGATGGATGGCGTTCTCCAGCTCGCGCACGTTGCCTGGCCAGGGATGGGCCAGCAGGCGCTGGCGCGCGGTTGCCGACAGCGGCCGCTCCGGGACGCCGTTGGCGGCGGCGTAGCGTCGCGCGAAGTGCTCGGCGAGCGCGGCGATGTCGCCTGGCCGCTCGCGCAAGGGCGGCAGGCGCAGGTTCACCACGTTGAGCCGATAGAGCAGGTCTTCGCGGAAGACGCCTTGGCGGACGGCCTGGGCGAGGTCGCGATTGGTGGTGGCGATGACGCGGATGTCCACCTTCACCGGCCGCGCGCCGCCGAGGCGGTCGATCTCGCGCTCCTGGAGGGCGCGCAGCAGCTTGGCCTGCAGCCGGGCGTCCATTTCCGAGATCTCGTCCAGCAGCAGCGTCCCGCCGCTGGCCTCCTCGAACTTGCCGATCCGGCGCGCGACCGCGCCGGTGAACGCGCCCTTCTCGTGACCGAAGAGTTCGCTCTCCAGGAGATTCTCGGGGATGGCCGCACAGTTGACGCAGATGAACGGCCGCTGCGCCCGGCGCGACTTGGCGTGCAGGTGGCGCGCCATCACCTCCTTGCCGACGCCGCTCTCGCCGGTGATCAGGATCGAGGCGTCCGAGGCGGCCACCTGGTCGGCGAGCGCGACGACCGCCTGCATGGCCGGATCGCGCGCGATCATCGGGCGCTCGTCGTCGGCCACCGCGGCGAGCACCGCGGCGATCAGATCGGCGTCCGGCGGCAGCGGGATGAACTCCTTGGCGCCGGCGCGGATCGCATCGGCGGCGCGCCTGGCGTCGGCGCCGACGCCGCAGGCGACCACCGGCACGCGGATTCGCTCGGCCTCGTTGGCGGCGATGAGCGCGGCGATGTCGAGTTCGTAGTCCACCATGAGAAGGTCCGCGCCCTGGCCGGCGCGCAGCGCCCAGGTCGCCGCCGCGCAGGTCTCGACGTGCGCGACCCGCGCGCCGGCGGCCATGGCGAGCTTGACCGCCCCGGCGAGCTGCCCGCTCAGGCGTCCGACGACGAGTAACCGCATGGCTTCAGTCTCCCTTCGACGGCGCTCAGGGCGCCGTGTCGCCGTCCTTGATGATTTCGGTCATGGTGACGCCGAGCCGGTCCTCGACCACGACCACTTCGCCGCGCGCCACCAGGCGATTGTTCACGTAGATATCGATCGCCTCGCCCACCTTGCGGTCGAGTTCGAGCACGCTGCCCTGGCCGAGCTGCAGCAGCTGGGCGACGGAGAGGTGCGCCCGGCCGAGCACGGCCGAAATGCCCACCGGCACGTCGAATACCGGGGCGAGGTCCGAGGCCGTCTTTTCGGCGGGATCGGGCGCCGCGACGGCGACGATGTCGCCGCCGCCGAGTTCGTCGAGCTTCAGCTCGGTCGGGTCAGCCATCTGCCTCTGGTGCCTCCTTCGTGGATTGCGCGTTCGCGACGGGCGCAAGCGCTTCGGCGTGCAGTCCCTCGGCCGCCAGTGCGCCTTCCAGCGCCTCGGCGACGCGGGCGGCGGCGGCGGCCGGATCGAAGGCGGCCGAGCCGTCGCCCCAATCGAGGACGAAGGCCGCGCCCGGCAGCGCCGGATCGGCGCGGGCGATGATCTGGCCGGGATGGCCGACGGCCAGCGCGGTTTCGGCGAGCGCGGCCTGCAGGCGCTCCAGGAGCTCGGGCGCGCATCTCAGGATCAGTTTGGGCGAGGCCTCGACCTCGCGCGCCAGCGCCTCCAGCGCCGCCTGCAGCGGCGCCTCGGGAAAGCGCTCCAAGGCGGCGTCGGCGATCTGGCGCGCGCACGCCAGCGCCAGCGCGGCGGCCCCGGTGCGGTGCGCATGCGCGGCGGCCGCGAGGGTTGGGAAGGCTGCCTTGGCGGCGCCGGCGAGCTGCGCCAGCGCTGCGGCGGCCTGCGCCTCGGCGCATCGCAGCGCGTCGGCCGCGCCC
>Ga0307373_10001188_pt1 | contig 48966 bp, 42 predicted proteins | sample OX2MG_FD_202534 | JGI IMG/M metagenome (GOLD analysis project Ga0307373, IMG submission 202534) | Soil microbial communities from Risofladan, Vaasa, Finland - OX-2 | ecosystem: Environmental > Terrestrial > Soil > Coastal area > Acid sulfate soil | place: Finland: Risofladan, Vaasa | collected...
GAGGGGATGGACAGGGAGGCCGTGATCGATCACGTAGCCGGACACGTCCCGATCGGTCCAGGTGGCCAGTGGGTTGACCTTGATCAGGCCCCGGCCCTCGTCCCAGCCCACGATGGGGGCCTCGGCCCGGGTGGCGGCCTCGGTCCGGCGCAGACCGGTCATCCAGGCGTCCCGGCCCTCCAGGGCCTGGGCCAGAGGGGCCACCTTGCGCAGCTCACAGCAGCGGTCGGTCCCGCAAGGCCACTCACCCGGGCCCAGGGCGGGACCCAGCACCCGGAGGTTGAGGTCGTAACGCCGCCGCACCGTCTCCACGTAGTCCAGGGTCTCGGGGAAGTGGAAACCGGTGTCGAGGAAGACCACCTCGATCTCGGGGTGCTGGCGGGCGGCCACGTCGATCAGCACGCAGTCCTGGAAGGAGGAGGCCAGGACCAGGGAGGCTCCGAAGCGGTCCCGGGCCCAGCGCAGGACCGCTGAGGCCGAGGCGGTCTCGAACCGGTCCGATAACTCGGCCAGCTCGGCTTCATCCACCAGCGTCAGCATGTCCGTCACGGCGTCTCCCCCAGCGGTCGTGGGCCCATCTGAGCATTCCTGAGTATTGCAGTCAACTTTCTCAACATTCGGGCCAACACCTGGGGCCCCAGAAGATTCCCGCCCGGTGTCAGCGTCGGCCCAGAAGCGGGCCGGCCGGCATTAGGGTCCGGCGACTGTGCGGGGCGGACGCAACCACCGAGGCTTCCTGGCCGGCCTCCTGGCCGTGGCGGCCGCCGGCCCCGCTGTCCTGATGGGCGCGGGCATCCAGGCCGCCGGCGCGGCTACGGCCGGCGCCGCGGCCGCCCAGCCGGCCGGCGCCGGGGCCGGAACGGTCGCCTCCCTGTCCTTCCCCCCCGCCCCGATGGCGCCGGCCGGCACCCTGGCCCCGGGCCAGGCCGTGGCCGTCACCCTCACCGCCCTGGACTCCTCCGGAGCTCCGGTCAACGACGCCCTCGTCTATCTGTCCCTGGGCTCGACGGCGGCGGCGGCCGGGACGGCGTCGGTGGCGGGGGTGGCCCTCACCTCCACCCCGGAGCCCTTCACCACCTCCCAGAACGGGCTGGTGGCCATCGCCTATGCCACCGCCGACCCCCAGTGCTCGACCAGCGGCGTGTGCATCCCGGCCGCCTACCCCACCACCGGGGCCGATCAGATCCAGGCCAGTTCGGCCGGTCCGTCGGGTGCAGGAGGCGCGGGCAGCTCCACCGCCCCGGCCACGGCGCAGGACAGTTACTCCTATGCCTCGGCGGCGCCGGCCCCCGACCGCTACAGCTTCTCGCCCGACCCGCTGGCCGGTCCGGGCAGCCTCCAGGCCGGCCAGAGCGTGCCGGTGATCCTGAGCGTGACCCAATCCTCCGGGGCGCCCGAGGCCCAGGCGTCCGTCTTCATCTCGGTGACCACCACCTCGGGCGGAGGCACACCCATCCTGACTTCGACCCAGTGCGTCCAGGAACAGATCAGCACCGCTCCGGTGGCCTGCACGACCGATGCCAACGGAGAGGTGGCCTTGGAATACTCGGTCGCCAACCCCGGCCCGGGCTCGAGCCTGCCCACCACTGGAGAGGACGTGATCACGGTCCAGAACCGGGCCACCGCTGCCAACGAATCGGCTGCTGACGTCTATGAATACGGCGCCGTTTCCTATCAGCTGTCCTCCACACCCATGGCGCCCACCGGGTCGCTGGGATCCAACCAGGCGCAGACCGTGTCCATCACCGTGACCGGGCCGGACGGCATGCCGGTGGCCGACTGCCCGGTGTATCTGTTCCTGGCCGCCAAGGACCAGGCCGCGGCCGGGGCGGCGGCGGCCACCGGAGCCACTCCAAGCCAGGCGAACCCGACCGGGGCCCCCACGCTGGGGACGAGCCCGGCGCCGTTCGACACCGACGCCGACGGCGTGATCCTGGTGACCTATTCCGCGCCGCCGGACCTCCCGGCCAGCGGGATGGACGTGCTGGTGGCCCAGAACCGGGCCTCGGGCTCGGACGTCGCCGTTTTCGATCCGTATTCCTTCTCCGCCCCGGAGTTCTCCTTCTCCCCCGACCCCCTGGCCCCGGGCGCCTACCTCGGCGCCGGCCAGAGCGTGACCACGTCCCTCTCGGTGTCGGCCTCGGCGCCGGCGGTCTACCTCTCCTTCGATCCGGCCCCGGGCGGGGGTTCGGCCTCGGTGGGTGGAGTTGCCCTCGACTCCGCCCCCACCGCCTTCAGCCCCGGCCCCGGGGGCGGGCTCAGCCTCACCTATCAGGCCCCCGCCAGTCTGCCCAGATCCGGGGTCGACCGGATCGTGGTCCAGGACGCCGCCAGTGCTCCGGCCGGGGCCGCCTCGGACCTCTACTCCTTCTCCCCCGGCCCCGCCGGCGGGTCCGGATCGGGGTCCGGTCCGGGCTACTGGTTGGTGGCCTCGGATGGCGGCGTGTTCAGCTTCGGTGACGCCCGATTCTTCGGATCCACCGGCGCCATCCACCTGGCCGCCCCGGTGGTCGGGATGGCCGCCACCCCCGACGGCGGGGGCTACTGGTTGGTGGCCTCGGACGGGGGCGTGTTCAGCTTCGGTGACGCCCGATTCTTCGGATCCACCGGCGCCATCCACCTGGCCGCTGCGATCGTGGGGATGGCCGCCACCCCCGATGGCGGGGGCTACTGGTTGGTGGCCTCGGATGGCGGCGTGTTCAGCTTCGGGGACGCCCGGTTCCAGGGGTCCGAGGGGGGCGCCCATCTGCCCGGAGCCATCGTGGGGATGGCCGCCACCCCCGACGGCGGGGGCTACTGGTTGGCCGGCGCCGACGGGTCCGTCTATTCCTTCGGGGACGCCCCGGCCCGAGGCGGAGCCAACGGCACCGGCCTGGCCGCCCCGGTGGTCGGGATCTCCCCCACCGCCACCGGGCTCGGCTACTGGCTGCTGGCGGCGGATGGCGGCGTGTTCAGCTTCGGCGACGCCGCCTGGTACGGCTCCACCGGCGGACAACGTCTCAACGCCCCGGTCCGGGCCATGGCCGTGACCGCCAACGCCGCCGGTTACTGGCTCATCGCCCGGGACGGCGGGGTCTTCGCCTTCGGCAACGCCACCTATGAAGGGTCAGAAGGGGGCAAACGGCTCAATTCACCAGTGGTCGGCGCCGCGACCACGTAAAGAAGTCAGCCGGTAGCTGTATTTCACTATGAGTGGCGCGCTAGCCTGGCCCCAGTGGCCCCGGGGAGGGTAAGGGTGGAATTCCCCCCAGACGACGCGCGCTCCGTGGCGGGCGCTACCAACGACCTGATCCTCGTCATCGATCGCGCCGGCCGGGTCACGGCCAGCTTCGGCCCCGCCCAGGAGGTGACCGGCTCCCCGGCCGAGGCCCTGAGCGGCACCCGGGCCATCGGCCTGGTCCACCCCGAGGACCGCGGCCATCTGATCGACTACGTGGCCAAGCACCTGGAGCGGCCCGAGATGGCCCAGAAGCTGGACCGCTTCCGGGTCCAGGCCCCGGACGGGACCTGGCGGCACCTGGTGGCCCGGGCGGCCAACCGGCTCCAGGATCCCCGCATCCGGGGCGTGGTCCTGACCCTGTCCGATGAGACCGACCTGCAGGTGGCCATGGGCGCCCTCATCGCCAGCGAGGGCCATTACCGCGCCATCCTGGCCTCCTTGGATGCCGCCGTGCTGGTCATGGGTGCGGACGGATCGGTCGTGTCGTGCAACCCGGCCGCCGAGGTCCTCTTCGGTCAGTCCCGCTCGGCCATGGTCGGGGACCGCCCCTCCGAGGCGCGGGTAGTGGACGAGGAAGGCCAGGACCTGCTGCCCGAACAGTTCCCGACCCGGGTGGCGCTCCAGACCGGCCAAGCCAGCCGGGCCGTTCTCATCGGCATCGAGCGGGACGGCCAACGGCGGTGGCTGTCGGTCGACACCGTCCCCCTGCCCGTCCAGGGTGAGGGCCGGCCCATGGTGGCGGCCTCCTTCAGCGACATCACCGAACTGCGCGAGCAGGCCGAGGGGGCCGCTCGCAGCGCCCGTCGCTTCCGGCGGCTGACGGCCCGGACCGGCAACGCCCTTCTGGTCTGCGAGGCGGACGGGACCCTCTCCTACGCCAACGACAGCGCCATCGACCTGTTCGGCTCCGAACTGCGCGATCTGGACGGGACGTGCTTCGATGATCTGGTCCTGGCCGAGGATCTGGCCAGCTTCAACGCCGCCTTCGATGCCGCCGTACACCGGCCCGAGCGACGCCACTCGGTGGAGTTCCGGGGCGGCCGCCACCGTCCCGACGGCTCCACCACCCACTTCGAGGGTCGCTTCACCAACCTGCTGTCGGATGCCGATGTGGGCGGGATCGTCATCAACGTCGAGGACGTGACCGAACGGCGCCAGATGGCCGAGGCCCTGGCCCACCAGGCTCTTCACGATCCGCTGACCAACCTGCCCAACCGTTCGCTGTTCATGGACCGCCTCGAACACTCCCTGCGTCGGCTGCAGCGGGGGCGGGCGCCGGTAGCGGTCCTCTTCGCCGACGTGGACCACTTCAAGGCCATCAACGACAGCCTGGGCCACAGCACGGGCGACCGGGTCCTGCGTTCACTGGCCGGCCGGCTGCGAGCCCTACTACGCCCGGGCGACACGGTGGCCCGCTTCGGAGGGGACGAGTTCGTACTGCTGTGCGAGGACACCACCGCCGAGGCCGCCCTGGTCATCGCCCAGCGCATCACCGGTCTGGCCGAGCCCATCGCCCGGGCGGTCAATCCGGCCGGGGACCTCAAGGTCACCCTCTCCGTCGGAGTGGCCGTGGCCAGCGATCCCGACACCACCCCGGGCGCGCTGCTGGCCAACGCCGACGCCGCCATGTACCGGGCCAAGGAGGAGGGCCGGTCGAGGGCGGCGGTCTACGACGCCAGCATGCAGTTCGCCGCTCAGGGGCGGATGGAGACGGAGACGTCGTTGCGCCGGGCCTTGGCCGAACAGGAACTCCGCCTCGTCTACCAGCCTGTGGTGCGCCTGGACGACCGCCGGGTGGTCGGCGCCGAAGCCTTGCTGCGTTGGGAGAACCCCCGCCGGGGACTGCTGCACCCGGGTGACTTCATGTCTGTGGCCGAGGAGACCGGCCTCATCGTTCCCATCGGCCAATGGGTGATGGGCGAGGCCTGCCGGCAGGCGGCGGCGTGGACGACGGCCGGCCATCCCACTCCGCAGATCTCCGTCAACGTCTCCGGCCGCCAGCTGAGCGATCCCGGGTTCATCGAGCAGGTGCGCCGGGAGATCGATGAATCCGGCATCGACAGCTCCAGCCTCTCCCTGGAAGTGACCGAGAACGTGATCATGGCCGATCCGGACGGTTCCGCCACCGTCCTGGCCGGGCTCAAGGACCTCGGCGTGCTCATCAGCCTCGATGACTTCGGCACCGGCTACACGTCCCTCGGCTACCTGCGCCGCTTCCCGGTCGACGTGCTCAAGGTCGATCAGACCTTCGTCGGGGGCCTCGGCCACGACGCCGAGGACTCCAGCATCGTCTCGGCCATCCTCGGCCTGGCCGGCAGCCTGGGCCTGGCTACCGTGGCCGAGGGGGTCGAGACAGGAGAACAGGCCGACGTGCTGACGGCCATGGGCTGCACCCACGCCCAGGGCTTCCAGTTCGGGCACCCCGCCTCGGCCGAGGATCTCACCCGCCAGATGTCCGCCTGAGGCGGCCCAACCTCTACCCTGGAGGTAGACGCCGCATCTACGGCGTGCGCTCGCAAAGGAGCCTCGAAAATGGTTCTGGCAAACCTGGCCGGGCCCGACACCATCATCCTCATAGTCGTCGTAGCCCTGGTGTTCCTGTTCGGTGGCAGCCAGCTGCCGAAGCTGGCCCGGGGCCTCGGTTCGGCCTCCCACGAGTTCCGCAAGGGCGTCGAGGAGGGCGGCCAGGATGCGGCGGCCAAGGACGGTGAGGCCAGCGGGACCGGTAAGCCCGACTCGGCCGGCTGAACTGAACCTTCCGGGCCACTGGACCGGGCCGCCCCTGACCCCGCCGTCCGCTGGTCCCGTTCCGTCTCTCCCTCGTGGCTAAACGCTTCATCCCCTTCGCCCTGCACCAAGCGGCCGAGCTCCTGCTGGCCGTCCTGCTCATCGTGGTCGGCATCCACGTGTCGGGCCCGTCCCAGATCTTCCTCATCGTGGGCGGAGCCTTCCTGGTCGTGCTGGCCGTGCTCAGCGACGGCCCGTTGGCCGCCTGGGAACTGCTCAGCCGGCGGGCCCACCGGGCGGCGGACTGGATCGGCATAGCCGTCCTGGCCCTCCTGCCCGCCGTGCCCGGGCGGACCCTCCTATCGGCGGTCCTGCTGGAGTTCTCCGCCTTGGCGGTGTGGCGCCTGGCCGCCTCCACCCGCTTCGAGCCCCGCCCGGCCCGGGCCCGCCCGGCGCCCTCCCAGCCGGCGCCGTCCCAGTCGGTGCCACCCCGGACGGCGCCGTCGCCACCGCGGCCACCCCGGGCGTCGGGCGCGGCCGGCCTCCCCCCCGCCGCCGACCTGGCCCTGCGCCGCACGGCCCGCAAGGCCGGGATCGCCGCCGGGATCGTCCGCCGCCGTAGGATGCGGTCGTGAGCCGCACGACCGTGCAGGTCCCGACCAGACTCCTGGTCTTCGGAATGACCCGGGCCGACCACACCATCGTGCCGAGCGAGGTCATGCCGGTGGCCGAGGCCTGCGGCCAGAGCCCGGACCAGATCCGCTCCTGTCTGCGCCGGCTGGTCACCGAAGGACTCTTCCTGCGCCGGGGTAGCGGCCGGGACGCCGTCTACGAAGCCACCCCGGCCGGCCTGGCCGCCATGGGCTCGACCATGGAACGGACCCGGCTGGCCTACGTCCAGGACGCGGCCGGGCGGGGCTGGGACCGCCAGTGGCGCCTGGTGGGCTTTGCCGTCCCCGAACGCAACCGGGCGGCCCGCGACGCCTTCCGGGAGCGGCTGCTCGCCCTCGGAGGCAGCGCCGTCCAGGGCGGTTTGTACGTCTCTCCCCATCCCTGGCACAAGGACGTCCGGGCCGAGGCCGACCGGCTCGAGCTGTCCGACCAGATCACCCTGGCCACCACCGATGACCTGGAGGTCGGAGGCGAGCGCGACCCCCGTGAACTGGCCCGTCGCCTCTGGCAACTCGACGAATTGGCCTCCCGCTACCGTCGCTTCACCGACACCTACGGCCGCATCCCGGCCGAGCTCACGGCCCTGCGGGAGCGCCACGAGCGCCTGGCCGATGCCACCTTCCTCCCCCTCGCCCTGGGGATGGCGGTGGCCTTCTCCGAGTGCTTCGGCCGGGACCCGCTCCTACCCCCTGAACTGCTGCCCCGGCCGTGGCCCGGCCGGGAGGCCAGGGAGTTGACCGCCCGCTCCCGCCGCCAGGCCCTGGCCCTGCGCCAGGCCAACGGCCTCCCCCCGCTCTTCCGCCTCTTCGACGAGGCGATAGAAGCCCTGCCGTAACTCTGGCGGCGGCCTTTTCCTACGTAGTTTGGGTGGACATGGCGGCTATGACCGAGGGGGGCACCGGGGTCATGGTGCAGGTGGCGGTGATGGCCGAGCCGCTGACGGTGAGGCTGAAGCTGCAGGCCGGCACGATCGGGTTCCGGGCCAGATCGAGCGAAACCACCGTCACCCCCGAGACATCGATGTCGAGGACGTCCCCCGCCCCCATGCTGGCGGTGGCCTGGGCCTGCTGACCGCCCACGTCCACCAGGATCTGACCCGATGAGGTCAGGGTGATGGAGTGCCCGGTGGCTGAGCTCAACTCGGGGGCGCTGATGGTCACGGCCGCCGTTCCGCTCTGAATGGACTGGATGGTGACCTTGCGCTTGTGAATCAACTCCTGGCGGTTGATGGCCACCTTGACCAGGTGCACATGGACGCTCTGCAGGGTGAGCGAGGTGCCGGCCGGGACCTCCTCGAGGGTCAGGTCGACGGTGTCGAACGACCCCCGGCCCAGGACGTCATAGAGGAACGGAAAGCCACCGAGGGAGGCCGAGGCCGAGCTGGCCCCGGTCGACTGGCGGGCCCGGTCCGCCATGGCCGTCTCGGCCACCCGCTTCACCCCGAAGTCGGCCGCCACCGCCGCCACCACGATGAGGAGGACAACCACCAGAGCCAGCCAGCGCAGGATTCTGAACATGTCCGGGCGCACACTACGAAAAGGCTCCCCCGGGTTGCCGTCGGCCTCTCCCCGCCCACTAGATTCCCTCCCCGTGAGCACCTCGACCGGCGCCCCCTCTCGAGCCACGCCCGAACGACGCCGCCTGGGCCGGGCCGGCATCCTGGGCGCCCTGGCCCTGGCCCTGTCGGGCTGCACCTACAACTTCGAGAACTACACCGGGGACACCACCCAGGGCCACCAGATCTTCAAGCTGTTCCAGGGCTTCGACATCACCGCCCTGGCCGTGGGCGTCTTCGTCTGGGCCCTGATCTTCTGGTGCATCCTCGCCTACCGGCGCAAGAGCCCGGACCACTGGCCCAGGCAGACCCGGTACAACATGCCCTGGGAGGTGGCCTACACCACCATCCCCATCCTGATCGTGGCCGTGTTGTTCGGCTATACGGTCGTGACCGAGAACAGCGTGGATGCCGTGGCCGCCAACCCGGCCAACCACATGTCGATCCAGGCCTTCCAGTGGGGCTGGCGCTTCACCTATGACAACCCCCCGGGTTCCACCCAGCCCGTCACCCTGCTCTCCGATCCCAACCACTACGCCACCTTCGAGATCCCCCTCAACGAGGTGACCCGGGTCGACCTGACCACGGCCGACGTCATCCATGAGTTCGACGTGCCCCGCTTCGACTTCGAGCGCTACGCCCAGTCCGGCATCGAGAACACCTTCGACCTGACGCCCACCCAGACCGGCACCTACATCGGGCGCTGCGGCCAGTTCTGCGGCCTGCACCACGATCTCATGATCTTCTACGTCAAGGTCGTACAGCCGGCCACGTTCCAGACCTGGCTCCAACAGCAAGAAAGGTCGTCTACATGACCCTGGTGGCCGAACGGCCGGCCGTAGCCCACGAGGAGCATCACGAGGAGCACCGCTCCGGAATCCTCTACTGGCTCACCAGCACCGACCACAAGGTGATCGGTAAGAACTACCTGTACACGTCGGTGTTCTTCTTCCTGGTCGGCGGCCTCATGGCCATGTTCATCCGGGTCCAGCTGTTCTCACCCAACAACACCTTTGTCAGCCAGGACACCTTCAACCAGCTCTTCACCATGCACGGCACCATCATGCTGTTGCTCTTTGCCGGGCCCTTCGCCTTTGCCGGCTTCGCCAACTACATAGTCCCGCTCCAGGTGGGGGCGCCGGACATGGCCTTCCCCCGCCTCAACGCCCTGTCCTACTGGCTGTTCCTCTCCGGCGGGCTCATCATGCTGAGCTCGTTCCTGGTGGCCGGCGGCGCGGCCGACTTCGGCTGGACGGCCTACGCCCCGCTGTCCAATTCTCTCTACACCCCGGGCGCCGGCGCCGACCTTTGGATCGTGTCGCTGTTCCTGACCGGATTCTCGGCCATCTTCTCCGGCATCAACCTGGTGGTGACCACCTACGGCCTGCGGGCGCCCGGCATGACCATGTTCCGCATGCCGATCTTCACCTGGAACATGCTGGTCACGGCCATCCTGATCCTCATCGCCTTCCCCGTGTTCACCAGCGCCCTGGTCATGCTGTACTTCGACCGCCACTTCCACACCCACATCTTCGAGACCAATGGCGGCGGTGTCCCGATTCTCTGGCAGCACCTGTTCTGGTTCTTCGGACATCCCGAGGTGTACATCCTCGCCCTGCCCTATTTCGGCATCGTCTCCGAGGTGATCCCGGTCTTCGCCCGCAAGCCCATCTTCGGCTACAAGGGCATCGTCTTCGCCACCCTGTCAATTGCCGGGCTGTCCACCGGCGTGTGGGCCCACCACATGTTCGCCACCGGCGCCGTGCTGCTGCCCTTCTTCTCCGGCATGACCATGCTCATAGCCGTGCCCACCGGCATCAAGTTCTTCGCCTGGATCGGCACCATGTGGCGGGGCTCGATCGTCTTTTCCACCCCGATGCTCTTTGCGGTCGGGTTCCTGGTGGTGTTCCTGGCCGGGGGCCTCTCCGGGATCATCCTGGCCGCCCCGCCCCTGGACTTCTACACCAACAACAGTTACTTCCTGGTTGCCCACTTCCACGAGGTGCTGATGGGCACGGCCGTATTCGGAGGCTTCTGCGGCTGGTACTTCTGGTATCCCAAGTTCACCGGGCGCATGTTCAACGAGAAGCTGGGCTGGGCCCATTTCTGGGTGATGTTCTTCGGCTTCTGGTTCCAGACCATCCCCCAGTACCTGGTGGGCCTGCACGGCATGCCCCGGCGGATCGCCATCTACCAAGTCTCCGACGGCTTCACCACCCTCAACCGGATCTCCTCGGTGGGGGCCTGGCTGGTGGGCCTCTCCTTCGTCATCTTCCTGGTGAACATGTGGGTCTCCTGGCGCCGGCCCGTCCCCGCCGGTGGAAACCCGTGGGACGGCTACAGCCTGGAGTGGGCCACCACGTCCCCGCCGCCTCACCACAACTTCGAGCGGATTCCGCCCATCCGCTCCGAGCGGCCGGTGTGGGACATGAACCACGCCGACATCGAGGACATCCAGCCTCACGGGAGCCACGGGAGCCACAAGTGACCGCCGACGTCGATCCCGGACCGGCGCCCGAGCCTCGGACCGTTCCCCGCGTCTACAAAGGCTATCGGGTCGAGGCCCTGGTGTTCCTGGGCACCGCCTTGTTCTTCGCCATCATCCTGGGCGTCTACTGGTTCACCTCCTACGAGCACGCCGGCTCGGTCATGCTGTTCATGACGGTCTTCCTCGGCATCGTCCCCGGGTCGTATCTGTTCTGGTGGGGCTGGTCCCGGGGTGGGAACATGCCGGCCCGGCCCGAGGACTCCGATGAGGCCGAATTGGAGGACGGGGCCGGCACCGTCGGCGCCTTCCCCTCCTCCAGCATCTGGCCCTTCTGCATGGGCATATCGGCCGCCGTCGTCTGCCTGGCCCTGGTCTTCGGCGCCTGGCTCGGGGTCCTGGGCGGCGCCGGCGTGGTGGCCACCCTCATCGGCTACACCCTGGAGACCCGCCGGGGCGGCTATATCTAAAGAGCTTTGCCCTGGCTGTCAGCGTCCACCCTTCACCCCCGATAAGGAGTGGCTCCGGCGGCGTCGGCATTGAGGACGGAGGCGACCCCACCCACCAACCCGGCCTGAGTGGTGACCAGGCCGAGCTCCCGGTCGCGGTTGAGGGAATCGAAGGAGAGGTTCTCCGAGCCCACGAAGGCGGAGGCACCGTCGATGACAATGGCCTTGGCGTGGATATACAGCGGGGCGGAGGCGGCGTAGGTGCGAACGTGGGCGCCGGCGTCGCGCAGGCGGGAGAAGGCCGAGGACCACTCCGAGTCGTAGGTCATGACCACGGTGACGTCCACGCCCCGTTGGGCGGCGGCGGCCAGGGCATCGATCACGGGCGAGTCGGACATCTCCTCGCTCTCCAGGATCACTCTGCGATGGGCGCCTTTGATGAGGTCGACCATGGCCGCCTCCGAACCCGGGCTCCAGATGAGATCGGCTCCGGGCGAGGGAGGGGCGCCCGCATCCCCGGCCCCTCCGGCGAAGTCGGCATCGAAAGTGGCCTCCACCGCCGCCACGTCAGCCGGCGCCGGGTCCACCACCACCAAATCCCGGGTGTCGGAGTAGTAACGGATGGTCAGGTTCATGCTCATGATGACGGCTGTCGCTCCGTCGATGACGAACGCCTTCTCGTGCACGGCGTGGAAGCCGGCCGGCCCCCAGTGCACCGACACTCCGTGGGCGGTGAGGTACCGGTAGGCGGCCTGATTGCGGCTGGCCTCCAGGGTCTGGTCCAGCACGACCCTCACCTTGACTCCCCGAGCGGCGTCAGCGGCCAGGTCAGACTCGGCGGTGGCATCCTCCAGCTCGTACATGGTCATGTCCAGGCTGGCCCGGGGCGAGCTCAGGAGGGCGTAGACGGGTTGGGGGCCGGCGTCGGGCTCCACGATGAGCCGCCGGCCGGCTGAGCCGGAACCTCCCGAGCCGGGCGCCGAGGTGGCCCCGTTCGTGACGTTGCTACAGCCGGCCGACAGCAGAGCAAGGGCCAGCAGGCCGGCCCCCGGCCCCCGGAGTCCTCGGCTCAGTCCGAGCCGGAGTCCGGTCCGGTACCGGCGCCGTCCCCGTTGGAACCATTGGGCCCCTCGCCGCCGTGGGAACGGCGGGGGAAGAAGAGGTGCCGACCTGAACGCGGGGCCGGCTCCCCCGGGGTCCCCTGGCGGCTGACCTGGCGCACACCCGGAATGTCGGAGGCCGAAGTGCTCTGCACCGGGGCGGAAGCGGCCGAAGTGGCCGGAGCCGGCCCCCGGTCCGTGCGCTCGGCGGCCGAGGCCGGGGACACGACGCCGGCCGTCACCAGCTGGGGTTCCGGCTCCGGTACGAAGACGTGGCCGACCGGAGCGGGTTCGAGCTCCTCGTGGTGCTCGGCTTCGAGGGGATGAAGCTCGACGGGAGTAGCCGCGTAGCCACCGTCCACACTCCGAACGATGACATTGGCCAGCGGCCGCTTGCCGGCGGAAGGCACGGCCGAGAGCTCCTTACAGAGCAGGTAGGCGACGGCCCCCACGATGGGCGGTATGGCGAACAGGCCGACGCGCAACACCCACACCACCGACTGGACCGAGGTGTCGAAGGCCACCGCAATGACGTCCTCGGAGCCTCCCAGCAACAATACGAAGAAGAAGGCCAGGAACCCGGCGCCGAAGGCGGTGCGCCCGGGGACGTCACGGGGCCGCTGCAGCAGGTTGTGATACGCCTTGTCCCCGGTGAGCTTGGCCTCGAGGAACGGGTAGGCGTAGAGGATGTTGAAGATGATCCCGGGCAGGATGACGGCCGGATAGAAGGTGTTGGCGATGATGTGGCCGGGGAAGTGCGTCTCCCAGTTGGGCCAGAGTCGCAAGGCGCCGTCCAGCCAGCCGATGTACCAGTCGGGCTGGGTGAAGGTGCTGATCCGGATGGGGTCGTAGGGACCGAACAACCAGATGGGGTTGATCTGGGCCAGGCCGCCCAGCAGGGCGGTCACGGCCATGGTCATGAAGAAATAGCCGCCGGACTTGGCCATGTACCCGGGCCACATCGGTGTGCCGACCACGTTGGTCTCGGTGGCACCCTTACCGGGGAACTGGGTGTGGTGCTGGCGCATGATGATGGCCAGATGGGCGCTCAACAGGCCCAGGATGACCAACGGCAGGATGAAGACGTGTATGACGTAGAAGTGGGACAGGACGGCGGTGCCCGGGTATGGGCCGCCGTAGAGGAGTTCCATGGCCCAGGTGCCCACGAAGGGTATGGACTCGAATACGGAGTAGAAGATGCGAAGGCCCCCGCCGGAGATCAGGTCATCGGGCAGGGAGTAGCCGAAGAACCCGTTGAGAAGAGCCAGGATCATCAGGGTCAGGCCGATCGTCCAGTTGATCTCCCGGGGCTTGCGGAAAGCGCCGGTGAAGAAGATGCGGCACATGTGGATACCGATGGCGCCGATGAAGATCAGGGCCGCCCAGTGGTGCATCTGGCGGATGACCAGGCCGGCCCGGAGGTTGAAGCTGATCTGGAGCGTCGAGGCGTAGGCCTCGGACATCTTGACGCCCTGCAGGGGGACGTAGGACCCGTGGTAGATGATCTCGTGGGCTGAATCCACGAAGAAGAAGGCCAGGTAGACCCCGGTCAGCAGGAGGATGATGAAGGAGTAGAGGGCGATCTCGCCCAACATGAAGGACCAGTGGTCCGGGAAGATGTAATTGAGCATCCACCGGCCGGCCGAAGCCAGGCCGAGACGCTCGTCCAGGTCCCGGCCCTGCTTGGCGGCGGCCTTCTTACCGGCCTCGGCCGCCTTGCCCCGCATCCCGACCGGAGCGTTGCTCCCGCTGATGAGTGTCACAGTGCGTCCCTGTACCAGAAGCCCGGGCCCACCGGCTCACCGTAGCTCGACAGGGCCCGGAGATAGCCGTTGGAATCTAGCGTCAGCGGGAGCTGGGGCAACGGCCGGGGGGCCGGCCCGAAGACCACCGCGCAGGCGTCGAGAACATTGAAGGTCGACTCGTGGCAGGGGCAGAGCAGCTTCTGGTACTCCGCTTCGTACTGGCCGACCGGGCAGCCGGCGTGGGTGCACAGCTTGGAGAAAGCCAGGTACCCGACCGGGGACCACTGCAGCTTCTCGGGCTGGTCGGGCGGGGCGACCGGTTTGAGAGAGGCCCGGATGAGAAGGGTCTGGTCGTCCTCGGAGTCGGTGTAGCCGTAGGGGAAAACGGTCATGGAGCCGCCCACGTCCAGGGTGCTGTAGTGGACCGGGTTGTTGCTCTCGTCCACCACCAGAGACCCCGGCTTCCACTCCGTCTTGTAGAACGGCCCGTTGGCCGAGGCGCCCGCCGGGGTCAGCGAGCGCAGCGGGAACAGCAGGATGGCGCCCATCAGCCCGCTGGCGGCCAGGAAGAGCTTGAGCAGGAACGAGCGCCTTCCCTCGATGGCCACCTGACCCCGTTTGAGGGTCTCCGCGAAGGCCTGCTCATCCGCCTCGGAGGTGAGCACCTCCCGCTCCTCCACGAAGGGCCCCCGGGGCATGAGGTACTTGCCCCATGCCGCCATGCCGAAGCCGATGCCCCCGAATAGGACGAAGAGCATGGCCCCCTCGATCTGGGGGTTGCCCCGCTGGGTGTAAATCCAGCCCAGGACGAACACCGACAGGATGGCCAGGATGAAGCAGGCCCCCACCACCAGCTCGACCCGCTTGGGGTTCCGGGCCGCCACCGAAAGCTGGGCGGCGTAGGTCTCGGTATCGGTCGTCCCGATCGGGGCGGCGCTGGGCCCGGGAGCGCCGGAGGGGTCGTGGGGTCCGCGGACGTCGGTCATACCCGGTCTCCGATCCAGAAGGCGGCCAGCATCAGCACGCCCACCCCGACCACGATCCCGATGAAACCCTCGGTGGTCGGGCCCACGTGGCCCAGGTTGAAGCCACCCCGGTCCTGGGGGTGGGTGATGTACTTCACGTACTTGATGATGTCGGCCTCGTCCTGGCTGGAGAGCTGGGCGATGGTGAATCGGGGCATGTTGCCCGGTCCGGTGCGGATGGCCTCGGCTATCTCGAGCGGTGTGTCCGGTACCAGCGACGGGGCGAAGGCGCCGTAGCTCAGGGCGCCGCCGTTGGCGGTCAGGCTGTGACAGGTGGAGCAGTTGAGCCGGAACAGCTCCCCGCCCTGCGCCAGGTTGGCCTGGGAAAGATCGATGGACCCGGGTATGGACGGCCCCTGAGCAACGCTGCCCACGTAGCCCGGGACCTGGAGGGAGGCCACGTACTGGGCTATCTCCTTGGCCTGGGTGACGGAGAAGATGGGGTTCTTTCGCATGGCCTGTTGGCTGGGGATTTCCAGGGGCATACGGCCGGTGATAACCCAGAAGTCCACCGCCGCCGAGCCCAGACCGACCAGGGTGGGAGCCCGGGCCGATCCCTCGGCATCGGTGCCGTGGCAGGAGGAGCAGGCCTGGACGAAGAGCTGCTTACCGGTGGCCGCCCCGGCCCCCAGCTCGGTGTCCTGGTAGTTGGTGCCCCCGGTGTTGCCCAAAGCGTGGTTGTGGGAGCCGGCCGGCACGGTGGTGGCCGGCGCCCCCGGCTGGGGCGCGGCCGCACCGGTGCTCTGGGCCCGGGCGGTGGAGCCGAACAGAACGATGGAGACGGCGGCCACGCCCATGACGAGCAGGGCGGGCAGCGCCATCTGGCGGGTCCGGCGGGTCATGGTTGACCGTTCGGGTCGATCAGAGGGAGGCCGAACGGGTCGGGCGGAGGCGGGCATGGAGGGCCTGACTACCCCTTCAGGAGGAAGATGGCGCTGTACAGGAAGACCCACACAACGTCGACGAAGTGCCAGTAGTAGGTGACGCATTGGAACACCGAGCGTTCGCCCGGGTCCCCGCCGGGCCCGGCCAGGCGCGCGTAGAAGGCGGCCATGGCCACCAGGCCCACGAAGACGTGCAGCCCGTGCAGGCCGGTCATTAGGAAGAACAGCGACGTGAAGGCGTTGTGGGAGATGCGGAAATCGACGTGGAACCACTCGTAGCCCTGGTTGGCCAGGAACAACGAGCCCATGATGAAGGTGATGATCACCCACCGGCGGGCCTGCTCCCGGTCGTGGCGGCGCTCCTCTGACCACAGCGCCCTCTGCATGGTGAAGCTGGAGGCCACCAGGATGGCGGTGAAGATGCCTGACTGCAGGACGTCGAGGTGGATCCCCCGGGGGGGCCAGACGCCGGCCACGGTGTCCTGGGCTCTCACCGTGAAGAAGGCGGCGAAGAGCCCGGCAAAGAACATCAACTCCGAACCCAGCCACACCATCACGCCCACGTTCAGCAGCGGCGGCCGAGCCGGGGGAGCGGCGTAGTGACTGGGCGGCTCCGTGGCGAGGACCTGGGTCACGGCCCCTTTACTAGTCGATCCGGAGGGGTCCGATCACATCTTCGGGCCCATCTGCTTCACATATTCAGGGGTGGACCAGGCCGTTCAGGGGTGAACCAGGCCGAGCTTGAGGGCCAGGGCGGTGGCTTCCTGCCGGCTGCGCACCTCGAGCTTGGCGTAGATGCTGCTGAGGTGGGTCTTGATGGTGGCCGGGGAGACGAACAACGCGGCGGCTATCTCCTCGTTGCGGGCCCCCCGGACCAGGCAGGCCAGCACCTCCCGTTCCCGGGCCGTCAGGGTCCCGGTCTCGGGCGGCGGCCCCGGGTCGTGGATGACGATGCCGGCCAGGGCGGGCACCAGGTCCCCGGAGAGGGCCCGCTCCCCGCCCATGATCCGCTCCACCGCCCCGAGGAGTTCCTCGGCCGGAAGCGAGGCGGTCATGATGCCGTCCGCGCCGGCCACCGCCAGGGCGGCCAACTGACTCCGGGAGGGCCGGTCGACCAGGGCCAGCACCCGGGCGCCCTGGGATTTGGCCATGGCGACCAGGGAGGAGCCATCTTCCCCCAGGTGGTCGCCCAGGACCACCAGATCCGGATGGCGGCGGCGGATGGCGGCCCGGGCCGCCACCGGGCCATCGGCCTCTTCCAGGATCCGGTAGCTAAGACTGGGCAGGGACCGGCCGATACCCAGACGGACGAGGGGCCACTGGTCGACAATCACCACCCCCGTCGAAGCCACCCTCCCAGGGTATGCCGTGGCGTGGTTGACACCCGGCCCAGGCGAACTAGCCCGTCCGGGTTGGGTGCATCTGTCCCTTTTCCATGGCCCGCGCGGGCCATGCCCGCATGGCCGACCAACCGCGCGGCCGATGCCCCCGGGGTCCCAGATGTCCGATAACGGCTTACATGGCGCAAAGGACCAAGAACCTCTCCTCGGTCCCCACCAATCAGTACGGCGTGAACGAGGAGCAACTGGTAACCGAACACTTGCAACTGGCGCAGCGGGCCGTGTCCGACCTGCTCCAGCGGGTGCCCAGGCACGTTTCGCGCAGCGACCTGGTCTCGGCGGCCCTGGCCGGCCTGGCCCAGGCCGCCCGGGCCTACGACCCGGAGCGGGGCATCGCCTTTGACCGCTTCGCCTCGGCCCGCATCCGGGGCGCCCTGCTGGACGAACTCCGTAGCCGGGACTGGGCCAGCCGCTCGGTCCGAGCCCGGGCCCGCCGCGTGACCGCCGCCGTGGACCACCTGACCGCCGCCAACGGCTCCGCCCCCAGTACCGACCAGGTGGCCGCCCATCTGGGCATGGACAAGAGCACCCTGGATTCCCTCACCGGTGACGTCCACCGGGCCGTGGTCCTCAACTTCGACGCCCTGGTGGTCGACGGGGACGGCGCCTCCGCCCTGCCGGCCGATGAGCGGGGCCCCGATGTCCAGATCCTCGACCGGGAGCGGCGCTCCTACCTGCTCGATGCCGTCTCCCACCTACCGGAGCGCATGCGCCACGTGGTGGTGGGCTACTTCTTCGATGAGCGCCCCATGCGGGAGCTGGCCGAGGAGCTGGACGTCACCGAGTCGCGCATCTCGCAGATCCGGGCCGAGGCCCTCGCCCTCATGCGCACCGCCCTCGACGCCCATTTGGACGACATCGACCCGGTGGCCGACCTGGCCCCCCGCACAGCCAAGCGCACCGCCGCCTACGTCGACGCCGTGGGCGCCAGTTCGGAGTGGAAGAGCCGCCTCGACGCCGTGCCTTCCCAGCCTCGCCCCAGCACGCTGGTCTAGGGAAGCAGGGCCTCCGGGAGGGGGCGGGCGTGGACCACGCTGAGGCGCCGGGTGGCCCGGGTCAGCGCGACATAGAGGGCCCGTAGGCCCTGGGGCCCCTCCTCGATGACGGCGGCCGGCTCGATGACGATGACCGAGTCGAACTCCAGGCCCTTGACCACCCCCACCGGCACCAGGGTGATTGGTCGGTCCAGCCCGTCCCGCTCGGGCAGGCCGAACTCCAGCCCGGCCTGCTCCAGGTCGGTGGTGAGGCGGTCCAGCCAGGCGTCCGGGCAGACCAGGGCCACCGTGCCTCCATCCACCGCCGCCAGTTCCGAGCGGGCCTCCTCGGCCACCGTCTTGGCCAGCGCCTCGGCCGACGGGGCGGCCACGAAGCGGGGCACGGACCCGGTGCTGCGCACCGACTGGGGCGGCACCAGCCCCGGGGCGGCGGCGGCCAGGACGCCGGCGGCCACGTCCATGATCTCGGCCGGGGTCCGGTAGTTCACGCTCAACTCGGTGACGGTGGGCTCCCGGCGTGGGGTCAGGTGCTCGACCACCGCCTCCCAGCCCGGAGGGGCCAGGGCGCCGGTGGCCTGAGCCACGTCCCCGACCACGGTCATGGAGCCGGCCGTGGAACGCCGGGCCAGCATCCGCAGCTGCATGGGGGAGAGATCCTGGGCCTCGTCCACCACTACGTGGCCGTAGGTCCGGGGCCATTCAGTGTTGTCGTTGGGCCGGGGCGAGCCCACCAGCAGCTTGGCCTCGTCCACCAGGGCGATGTCGGCGGCCGTCCACGGGATGTCCTCCAACCGGCTGGACCGGCGCCGGTACAACCGGCGCACCTCCTCGGGGCTCAGCACGCCCTTGCCCGCCGATGTCAGCAGGGCCGGCGCCCCCAGGAGGTCATGGACCAGCTCCTCGGGCAGCAGGCGGGGCCACATCCGCTCCAGCGCCTCCACGATCACCGGGTGGCGGCGCAGACGGGAGCGCAGCTCCGCCTCGTCCAGCTCCTCTTCCCCGTGCTCCACCTCCCAGTCCTCCTCGGGCTGAGGGAACAAGGGGATCACCTTGGCCAGCCCGCCGTCCCGCTCGGGCACCTCTCCTTCCCCGCCGTCCCCGGCGAGGTCCCTGGTCCCCACCGCCTCGAGATAGGCCCGATGGATACGGCGAAACAACTCCGATTCCACATACCGCCGCCTCCGATTGTGAGCCCCTTGGCGGCGGCGCCCGGCCGTCACGGCGGCGGCCGTGTCCTCGGGGGTGAGCCGCAGAACCAGGGCGCCGAAGGGGATCTCCAGGCCGGCCCGCAGCGGGCGCTGGCGGTCCCTGACCGCCCGGGCCAGGACCCGGGCCAGGCGGGCCTCCCCCTTGAGGGCGGCCAGACCGGCCGGATCGGTCGACCGGACCCGCACCTCGGCCACCAGGCCGGCCAGGGTGGACAGCACGGCGCCGCTCTCGCCCAGGGACGGCAGAACCGACTCGATGTAGCGGAGGAAGAGCTGGTTGGGCCCGATGACCAGGACGCCCTGGCGCTCCAGCGGGAAGCGGTGGGTGTAGAGGAGATAGGCGGCCCGGTGCAGAGCCACGGCCGTCTTGCCCGTGCCCGGGCCCCCCTGGACGACCAGGACCCCCGGGAGCGGGGCCCGGATGATCTCGTCCTGTTCCTTCTGGATGGTGGCGACGATGTCGCGCATCCGGCCCGTCCGGGCCCGGTCCAGGGCCGATACGAGGATGCCGCCTAGGGTCGTCTGGCCGATGTCGCCCTCCCCGAAGACCTCGTCCTCGATGGCCATCAGCACCGGCCCGTCGGTCAGGAAGTGCCGGCGGCGGACCAGGCCCATCGGGTGGGCGCCGGTGGCCCGGTAGAAGGGCTCGGCCACCGGGGCCCGCCAGTCGACCACCAGGGGTTCCATTTCGGGGCCGGACACGGCCAGGCGGCCGATGTGGAAGGTCTCCGGGCCCGCCGGCGTTCCGCCGCCCCAATCCCCCCCATGACCAGCCGGCTCGCCACTGGCGTCGGTGGCCTCCCACCCCGGGGATTCGGCCGCCTGGTCGATCCGCCCGAAACAGAGGGCCTCCCGGCCGATGTCGAGCTGCTGGAGGCGGGCCAGGCTGCGCCGGACGATGACGTCCCGCTCTTCCCGGGCCTGGGCGGTGCCGCCCTTGCCCTGGGCCAGCACCGAGGACATGTGGGACCGGGCGAACTCGCGCATCGCCTCCAGCTGCCGGTAGGCGCGGTCGATGTGTTCCTGCTCGGCGGAAAGCTCGGGATGCGTGGGCAAAAGTGCGTCCTCCGCCCCGTTTGGGGAGTCGATAAGCATATGCCCTCACCGGGTCCGGCCGTTAGGCCCGGGGCCTTTAGGTACTGTCCCGAGCCGATGACGACCGCCGGGGCTGGGCACGCCGAAAGCCCCTTTCTCCGGGCGTGCCGGGGCCAGGCGGTGGATCAGGTGCCCGTCTGGTTCATGCGCCAGGCTGGGCGCGCCCTGCCGGAGTACCGCCAAGCAAGGGGTGAGGGCCGCTTCCTGGATGCCATCGCTGATCCGGCCCTGTGCGCCGAGATCACCCTGCAGCCCGTGCGCCGCTACGGGGTCGACGCCGCCGTCCTCTTCTCCGACATCGTGGTGCCCCTGGCCGCCATCGGCTTCGGCGTGGAGATCGTCCCCGGCACCGGCCCGGTGGTCGAATCGCCCTTCCGCCGCGCCGCCGATCTGTCCCGCCTGCGCGGCCTGGAGGCCGAGGCCGATATTCCCTATGTCATCGAAACGGTGCGCCTGCTGGTGAGGGAGCTGGAGGTGCCCCTGATCGGCTTCGCCGGGGCGCCCTACACACTGGCCAGCTACCTGATCGAGGGCGGACCGTCCCGGGACTACGCCCTGACCAAATCGCTGATGCATGCCGATCCGGACCTTTGGATGGCGCTGATGGACCGCCTGGCCGACATCTCTCTCGCCTTCCTGGCGGCTCAGGTCGGGGCGGGGGCGTCGGCCGTCCAGCTATTCGACAGCTGGGCCGGAGGACTGTCGGCGGCCGATTATGAGCGCTTCGTCATGCCGGCCAGCCGGAAGGTCCTCTCCGGCCTGGCCGGGGCCGGGGTGCCCCGGATCCATTTCGGCGTGGGAAACGGGGAGCTGCTGGGGCTGATGGGCGAGGCGGGTGCCGATGTGGTCGGAGTCGACTGGCGGGTCCCTCTAGCCGAGGCCCGCCGGCGCATCGGCCCCGGCCGGGCCGTGCAGGGCAATCTCGATCCCGCCCTGTGCCTGGCGCCCTGGGACGTGGTGGCCGGCGCCACCCGCCGGGTCCTGGCCGATGCCGGGGGCCAGCCCGGCCACGTGTTCAACCTCGGCCATGGCGTCCTGCCCGCCACCGACCCGGACATCCTGACTCGGGTGGTTGATCTGGTGCATGCCGAAGGCCGCGCCGGAGGCGCGCCATGAGCCGCCGCGCCGGAGGCGCGCCATGATCCGCCGCGCCGGAGGCGCGCCATGAGTACGGCCATCCTCCTCATGTCCTATGGCAGCCCCGAGCGGGAGGGCGAGATCGAGGCGTACTACACCCACATCCGCCGGGGCCGCCCGCCCACCCCCGAACAGCTGGCCGACCTGCAGCGTCGCTATGACGCCATCGGCGGCCTGTCCCCTCTGGCCGAACGGACCCGATCCCAGGCGGCCGGCGTCCAGGCCGCTCTGGACGCCATCGACCCCACCGAGTTCCAGGTCTTCACCGCCTCCAAGCACGCCGAGCCCTACCTGGAGGACGGGGCCCGGACGGTGGCGGCAACCGGTATCACCGAGTTGGTGGCCATGGTGCTGGCGCCCCACTACTCCGCCCTCTCGGTCGGTGAGTACCTGGAGCGGGTGGAGGAGACGACCGCCGGGCTGGGCATCACCGTTCACCCGGTGCGGAGCTGGCATCTCGAACCCGGCCTGGTCGAGCTCCTGGCCTCCCGGCTGGAGGACGCCATGGCCTCGACCGGGGTGCCGGCCGAAGAGACCCTGGTGCTGGTGACGGCACACAGCCTCCCCCGCCGGGTCGTGGACATGGGCGACCCCTATCCCGACCAGCTGCGGGAGACGGCCGAAGCGGTGACCACCGCCGCCGGGGTGACCGGGTGGAAGGTGGGCTGGCAGAGCGCCGGGCGCACCCCCGAACCCTGGCTCGGGCCGGACGTCCTGGAGTCGATCGAGACCGCAGCCGCCGAGGGGGCCCGGGCCGTGGTCGTCTGCCCGGCCGGGTTCACCAGCGACCACCTCGAAGTCCTTTACGACCTCGACATCGAGGCCAGGGCCAAGGCGGAGGGCCTGGGCCTGGCCTTCGCCCGGACCGCCTCGCTCAACGATGACCCCGCCTTCTGCCGCACCGTCGCCGAGGTGGCGGCCGGGGCCAGCGGCCAGCTTTGAGTCCTTCCGGGGGACACGGCCGGCCGACCGTGGTGGTCATCGGAGGCGGGATAGCCGGCCTGGCCGCGGCGTGGCAGCTGTGCGAGGGAAAAGCTCCGCCCCGGATTCTCGTGCTCGAGGCGAGCGAGCGCCTGGGAGGGAAAATCCTCACCGGCTCGCTGGCGGGGACCACCCTGGAGCTGGGCCCGGATGCCTTCCTGGCCCGGGTGCCTTTCGGGGTGGAGCTGTGCCGGGAGCTGGTCCTGCGGGACGAGCTGGTCAGCCCGGCGGCCGGGCACGCCTACCTCTGGAGTCGGGGCCGGCTCCGACGGCTGCCCGAAGGTCTGGTCCTCGGCGTTCCGTCCGACCTGGGGGCAGTGGCCCGCTCCGGCGCCGTGCGGCCGGCCGCCCTGGCCCGGGCCGCCCTCGATCTGGTGCTGCCGGCCACCCGGGTGGGGGGAGACCGCTCGGTCGGGGAGATCGTCAGGGCCCGCTTCGGGCGGGGCATCCAGGAGTGGCTGGTCGACCCGCTGGTCGGGGGGATACACGCCGGACGCAGTGAGCTGCTCTCGGCCGCCGCCACCGCTCCCCAGCTCGACGCCGCCGCCCGGTCGGGCCGGAGCCTGCTCCGGGCCCTGCGGGCCCAGGCCGCCACCGCCCAAGCGGCCGCGGCCAACGTCACGGGCGCGGCGGGAGGGGGCGCGGCGGGAGCGGCTCCCCCGCCGGTCTTCCTCACCCATCCCGCCGGTCTCTCCCACGTGGTCGGCACCCTGGCCGACCGCCTGGCCGGGGGCGGGGTCGAGATTCGCACCGGTACCGGCGTGACCGGACTGTCCCGCTCTTCCCGGGGCTGGACGTTGACGCTGGACCAGGGGGGCGGCGCCCCCCTGGTCGCCGACGCCGTGATCGTGGCCACTCCCGCCTCGGCGGCGGCGGCCCTACTGGGGCCGGTGTGCCCGGAAGCGGCCGCCGAGTTGGGCCGGATCGAACACTCCTCGGTGGCGGTGGTCAGCCTGGCCTACCGGGCCGAGGCCGTCCCCGGGCCTTTGGACGGCACCGGGTTCCTCGTCCCCCGTCCCCAGGGCCGGCTGATGACCGCCGCCACCTGGATGTCGGCCAAATGGCCCCACGTATCCGCCCCCGGCCGGGTGTTCATCCGGGCCTCGGCCGGCCGCCACCGGGATGAGCGGGCCATGAACCTGTCCGACACCGAACTGGTGGGGGCTCTACACGCCGAGCTGGCCGAGGCTATGGGACTGCGTCAGCCTCCGGAGGAGTCTCTGGTCACCCGATGGGCGGGTGCGTTCCCGCAGTACGCCGTCGGTCACCTGGAACGGGTCGACGGCATCGAGGCGGCCGTGGCCGGAGTGCCGGGTCTGGCCGTGGCCGGTGGGGCCTACCGGGGTGTGGGCATACCGGCGTGCATCCTCTCGGGCCGGCGGGCGGCCGATCTGGTAACCGCCCAGCTGCCTGTCCTGTCGACCTGATGGGGCGGCGCGGCCGCGGCTGGGTAGCCGGCGCCCACGGGGCGGCCCTGGTCGGCGGCGCCATCACCTTCCTCTCCATTCCGCCGATCGGGATCTGGGCGGCGGGGCCGGTGGGGTTGGCTGTATTCGCCGTTTCCCTCTACCGGGCCCGGCCCCGCCGGCGCATCGCCTGTGGCTACCTGTTCGGATTCGGTCTGCTCATCCCGGGCCTGGTCTGGATGATCGACTTCACCGCTCCGGGGTACCCGGTCGTGGTTCTGATCGAGTCGAGCTTCTACGCCCTGGCCGGTCTGCTCACCCCGCCGGGGCGGGGCCGCCTGGTCGCCTTCCCCGCCGCCGTGGCGGCCGCCGAGGCCCTGCGGGACACCTGGCCCTTCGGCGGAGTCCCCATCACCGAACTGTCCCAGGGCCAGGCCGCGGCCCCGCTGGCCGAGCTGGCCCGCCTGGGCGGGTCGGTCCTGGTGACGGGGGGAACGGCGGCCATGGGCGCGGCCCTGGCCGGGCTGGCCCTTGCCCTGTGGGCCGGCCGGCTTCGTCCGGGCGCGGCGGGCCGAGCCGACGCCAACGTCCCCGGGGGCCCGACCGGGCCCGGAGGGTCACCCGCCCCATGGCGCCGTCTGGTCGCCCCGGCCGGCCTGGGGCTGGCCGCCGTGGTCCTGACCGTGGTGGGGGCCCTGGCCCCGGACGGCGGAGCGCCCACCGGGCACCTGCGGGTGGCCGACGTGCAGGGAGGCGGCCCCCGCGGCATGAGGGCCATCGACCGGGACCCCATGCTGGCCTTCAACGCCCAGGTCGAGGCGACCGCGGCTGTCCGGCCCCCGGTCACACTCATCGTCTGGCCGGAGAACGTGCTCGAACTCGACGGCCCGCTGGACGGGTCGCCCCAGGACGCCTCCATGCGGACCATCGCTTCGTCCCGGGGGGCCACGGTGGTGGCCGGGGTCACCGTCCCGGTAGGGACCACCCGCTTCCTCAATGAGGTTTTCGCATGGACGCCGACGGGCGGACGCACCCGCCCCTACGAAAAGGTCCACCGGGTCCCCTTCGGGGAGTGGATTCCCTTCCGCTCTCTTCTCTCCCATGTCGCCAACCTGTCCGATGTCCCCCGGGACGCCGTACCGGGGCGAGGGGCGGGGTATCTGTCGACACCGGCGGGGAACTTCGCCGTGTGCATCTCCTACGAGGTGTTCTTCGATTCCCGGGCCCTCTCGGGAGTGCGAGCCGGGGGCCGGCTGCTACTGGTGCCGACCAACGCCGCGTCCTATTCCAGCGGCCAGGTGCCGTCCATCGAGGTGGCCGCCGCCCGCCTGCGGGCCATCGGGACCGGCCGGGACGTCGTCCAGTCCGCCCCCACGGGCTACAGCGCCGTCATCGATAACCGGGGCCGGGTCAGGGCCCGAACGTCACTGGGCCGGGCCCAGGTCCTGACCGCCACCATTGCCACCCGGTCGGGTTATACGCCCTTCGACGTGGCCGGACTGCTCGGGGTGCGGTTGGCCATGCTGTCCTTGCTGGGACTGGGCTGGTGGCTGGCGTGGTGGGGATGGAACTCGTCCAGGGGCGGCGTGGGCGGCGCCGAAATGACCAGGTCATCGTCCTCGGGGTCGTGATGCACGAAGAGGAAGCGGTTGAAGATGATGAACTTGCCGATCCAGAGGATCCCGAAAGAACCCAGATAGGCGCCGGCCAGCTCGATGGTGCGCAATTCGTGGTCGTGCACCATGGCCGTGTGGGTCTTGGTGAAGTCGACCCCCCAGGTGGAGAACACCAGCCCGACGGCGGCAATAAACCAGAACGGCGCCACCTCCCGCCAGAAATGCGACCGGCCCGACTTGCCCCAGGCCCAGTTCCGGTTGAGCCAGTAGGACGGAATGGTCCCCACCACGGTGGCCGTGATGCTCGAGTCCCGGGAATTGAGCACGCCGAGGACGCCGTAGACCAGGATGAAGGCGGCCTGGCTGGCCACGGTCGATACCACGCTGGTGGCGGTGTATTTGGCCGCCTTGATGCCCTCGCCCGAGCGGGCCCAGGCGACCACGCCCGACGGGGTTAACTGCACCGCCAAACTTTACCGGGACGGAATGGTTCCTAATCCATCACCCCGGTATGGGCGATATTTCCCAACCAGGTGGCGGAAGGCTTAGGACGGCGCTCGAAGGTCTCCCGGTCCACTGCCACCAGGCCGAAAGTCGGCCGGTAGCCCTCGGCCCACTCGAAGTTGTCGAGCAGGGTCCAGTGCACGTATCCCCGCACGTCGATGCCGTCGTCCAGACAGCGCCTGACCCCCTGGAGGGCCTGGCGGGTGTACTCGATGCGGCGGGTGTCGTCATCGGTGCCGATCCCGTTCTCGGTGACCACCACCGGCACCCCGCCCGAGCGGTCGTAGGCCCGGCGGATGGTCGCCTCCAGGCTCTCGGGCCAGAACTCATACCCCATCTGGGTGACCTCCACCCCTGGCTCCGGGCGCAGCGCCCCGGACGGACCCACCCGGGTCCGGCTGTAGCACTGGACCCCGACAAAGTCGTCCCCGGCCAGGGCATCCAGGAAGACGTCCTCCATGCCGGACCGGATGCGCTCCAGGTAGGACTCGCCTCCGTCCACGGCCTGGTAGTCGGACATGGCTAGGCAAATCCCCACCGGGGCGTCCCCGGGACCGGAGCGGATGGCCTCGACCGCCCGGTGGTGGGCGTCGATGAAGGTGGCGTTGGCCCGGTGCCTGGCCTCCCGGTCCCGCTCCCCGGGGGGGAAGGCGCCGGACAGGTAGCCCCCGGTGGCCACCATGCTGGGCTCGTTGATGGTGCAGGCCCGCCCGATCAGGTCTCCCAGGTGACCATTGGCCCGCTCCACATAGCGAGCGAAGAGCTCAGCCGTGCCCGGCCACGCCCACCCGCCCCGGGCCGCCACCCAGCGGGGGGAACTGAAGTGGTGGAAGGTGACGATGGGCGTGATGTTGCGTTCATGGCAGGCGGCGCAGACGCGCCGGTAGTGGTCGAGAGCGACCCGGGAGAACTCCCCGTCCTCCGGCTCGATGCGGGCCCACTCGATGGAGAAGCGGTAGGCGTTGAACCCGAAGCCGGCCAAGAGGTCGAGGTCCTCCTCGTAGCGGTTGTACTGGTCACAGGCGTCGCCACTCGGCTCCCGCACCCGCTCGCTGGTGTGCTCCCACTCCCACCAGTCGTTGTTCCAGTTACCGCCCTCGACCTGGTGGGCGGCCGTGGCCGTGCCCCAGATGAATCCTTCGGGAAAGGTGACAGACATGATCCGGGACCGTAGTGGGCCGTGATGAGGCACGGCCGCCGGCGGGGCTGGGGCCCCCGCCGGGCGGAGGAGCCGGGGGGTAGGGGACCCGGCGGGCATGATGGAACAGTGACGAAGGCCCTCGACGATCTCATCGACCTCCTCGATCTCGAGGCCATCGAGGTCAACATCTTCCGGGGCCTGAGCCCCCAGGAGGAGCGCCAGCGGGTCTTCGGCGGCCAGGTGGCCGGCCAGGCCCTGGTGGCGGCGGGCCGCACGGTGGAGGCGGGTCGGGTCCACTCCCTGCACGCCTACTTCCTGCGCCCGGGCGATCCCAACGTGCCCATCCTCTATGACGTTGACCGGATCCGCGACGGCCGCTCCTTCACCACCCGGCGGGTGGTGGCCATCCAGCACGGCCGGGCCATCTTCAACCTCTCGGCGTCGTTCCACGTCGATGAGACGGGCTTCGAGCATCAGGCCCCGATGCCCGACGCACCGGATCCAGAGAGTCTGCCGACGTTCGCCGAGCGGATGGCCCCCTTTGCCGAGAAGATGGGCGACTGGTACCACCGGCCTCGTCCCATCGATCAGCGCCACGTCACCGACCCCCGGCGGGCCCGGCGGGCCAAGGGCGACGGCCCGGGGGCGCCCCATCAGAAGGTGTGGATGCGGGCCGACGGAACGCTGCCGGACGACCCGATGCTGCACGCCTGCGTGGTGGCCTACGCCTCGGACATGACCCTGCTCGACTCCATCGTCATGCCCCACCAGGACGTCTGGGACGACCAGGGACTGATGATGGCCAGCCTGGATCACGCCATGTGGTTCCACCGGCCCATCCGGGCCGACCAGTGGTTCCTCTACGACCAGGCCAGCCCCTCGGCCAACGGAGCCCGGGGCCTGGCCACCGGGCACATCTTCACCCGCGACGGCAGTCTGGCGGTGACGGTGGTGCAGGAAGGCCTGGTGCGCAGGCTGAAGGCGCCGAAGCCGGGTTCCGACTAGCGACGTCCGGCGTCCGGCGTCCGGCGTCCGGGGTCCGGCGTCCGGGGTCCGAACCGGATCGAGCACGGCGACTCCCGGGAGCTCACCCGGCGCCGGATGAGATCCCGATGGTCGCCATTCCACCGCCCGTAGTACCGCACGGACCTGGACCCGACGTCCTCACCGACCCGGCTCAACTGCCCGCCGTCGGGTTAGAGCGTCGAGGGATGCAACTTGAAGAGACACCCGAAGAGTTCGAACTTTGGCTCTTGATGGAGAATTTCGGTTCTCCATTACAAGACAAAGTTCAAAGATCCCGGGGGTCCGCTCAAGTTGCATCCGCCGGCTCAGCCGGCTCAGCCGCCACCGGTGGCGCCGCTACCGCCGGATGGTCCCGTCGACCCGGATGGTCGGTTGCCCATGTTCGGGCAGGGGTTGGTCGAGGTGCTCTTGGAGGCCGACGCTCCGGTAGATGCCGGTGCCGCCGTTGAGGCGGGGGTCGAGCTGCCGGTGGCGGCCGCGGTGGTGCTCGGAGTCGATGTGGTGGTCGAGGCCGCCGACGCCACCGTCACCCCTACTCCGAGGCCGAGGCCCAGGGTGCCGGTAGCGATTCCTGCCGCCAGAAGTGGCCGAGTCAGTTTGAGTTTCATCTTGTCCTCCTTGGCCCGACCGGCTTGACCGACCGAACCTTCATGTGAGCCGGATGGCCCACTGAGGACAGTTGACTGCGGGAGTCTCCGCTGCGGCTTGGAGGGTTCTGGTCCGCGCCTGGGAAAACGGACCCAGGCTCAACCCCGGCTGGAGATGGGGGCGTAGTCCCGCTCGGGAGCACCGATGTAGAGCTGGCGGGGCCGGGCGATCTTGGAGTCCTGCTCGAGCATCTCCTCCCAGTGGGCCAGCCAGCCCGAGGTGCGGGGGATGGCGAAGAGCACGGTGAAGATGTCCAGCGGGAAGCCCATGGCCTGGTAGATGAGGCCGGAGTAGAAGTCGACGTTGGGGTAGAGGCGGCGGGAGATGAAGTAGTCATCCGCCAGAGCCACCTCCTCCAGCTTGAGGGCGATATCGAGGAGCGGGTTCTTGCCCGTGACTTGGAAGACCTCATCGGCGGTCTTCTTGATGATCCGGGCCCGGGGGTCGTAGTTCTTGTAGACCCGGTGGCCGAAGCCTTGCAGTCGCCCGCTCCCGCTCTTGACGCCCTTGATGAAGTCCTCGACGTTGTCGATGGAGCCGATCTCCATGAGCATGCGGATGACCTGCTCGTTGGCCCCGCCGTGACGGGGGCCGTAGAGACCGGCGCAGGCCGCGGAAGTGGCGGTGTACGGGTCGGTGTGGGACGAGCCCACCACCCGCATGGTGGTGGTGGAGCAGTTCTGCTCGTGGTCGGCGTGGAGGATGAACAGTACGTCGAGGGCCTTGGCCAGCACCGGGTCGTCCCAGGCCATCTCCCGGCGGGGCTCGAACATCATCCGCAGGAAGTTGGCGGTGAAGCCCAGGTCGTTATCGGGATAGATGAAGGGCATGCCCTCGCTGAAGCGGTAGGCACAGGCGGCAATGGTCGGCATCTTGGCGATCAGCCGCACGATCTGCTTCTGGCGCTGCTCCCTATCGAAGATGTCCTTGGCTTCGGGATAGAAGGTCGAAAGGGCCGCCACCCCGGATACGAGCATCCCCATGGGGTGGGCGTCGTAGTGGAACCCGTCCATGAACCGCTTGCGCAGGTTCTCATGAATGTAGGTGTGGTAGGTGATCTCCCGGGTCCAGTCCTCGAACTGCTTGGCATTCGGCAGCTCCCCGAACTGGAGGAGGTAGGCCACCTCCAGGTAGGTGGACTTTTCCGCCAGCTGGTCGATCGGATAGCCCCGGTAGCGCAGGATGCCGGCATCCCCGTCCAGGTAGGCGACCGAACTGGAGCAGGCCGCCGTCTGCATGAAGGCAGGGTCGTAGAACCAGATGTCGGGCAGCAGTTTGTGCCACTCGGTGGCCGCTACTCCCCCGTTGTCGATCGGTATCTCGATCGAGTCCCCGGTCCGGTTGTCCGTGATCGTGATGCTCTCGGCCATTGCAACCTCTCGCCTCGTTCGGTCCACTCACCCGACCGGTGACCCTCGGCCCATCCGGTCCAGAGGGCGCCGGCCATCCTATGGCCCGATTCCGGAGCCGCCCACCCGGCCCTCCCCGACGGCCTGTCTGAGCCCGGCAAAGGCGTCGATCATGTCGGCCAGCGAGTAATGGGCCTGCAAGCCGCTGGGGTTGGGCAGCACCCACAGGCCGGCAGGCCCCAGCCGCTCCGGCTGCTTCCCCACCTTGGCCGACCGCCGGTCGAAACCCTGCCGGTAGGCCTGGATCCCGACGAAGGCCACCCACTCCGGAGCCAGCCCGTGCACCCTCTGCTCCAGGGCCCGGGCTCCGGCCCGCAGCTCGTCCGGGGTGAGTTGGCTGGCCGCGGTCGTCGGCCGCTCGACCAGGTTGGTGATGCCGACGCCCAGGCCGGGCAGCCGGGCCTGCTCGGACGGGTCCAGGACCCGGTCGGTGAAGCCGGCGCCGTAGAGCACCTTCCAGAACCGGTTGCCCCGGCCGCCGAAGTGCAGGCCCAGCTCGGCCGAGCGCAGCCCGGGGTTGATCCCGCAGAACAGGACGCGCAGGCCGGGGCCGACCAGATCGGGGATACCGGCCGGTCCCGGGGGCCCGGCCCCTGGTGGGCGATCCGACATGTCCCGAGTCTGCCGGGTCCGCGGCCACAGCGGTCCGGCGCGGGAAGATCGAGTCCATGAACTCCCTCTCCCTGTCCTCCACCCCGACGCGCCGGCGGGCCGCCCAGGTCGGGGCCGTAGCCCTGCTCGGCCTGGCTCTGGGCGCCTGCAGCTCCGGGACCCCGGCGGCGCACCGCTCCACCACCGGGTCCACCTCCACCACCTCCACCACGGTCGGGATCACGGCTCAGTCGACCACCAGCACCACGGCCGGGGCCGGCTCGGGACCGTCCACCACCTCCACCACCAATCCCCCCGAGACCCCGGCTGCGGGCTCGCCCATCACCGTGGCCAGCCCGGCCACCGGGGCCACAGTGGGCAGCCCGCTCACCGTCAGCGGAACATCGAAGCTGGGCTCGCAGGCCATCGAGGTCCAACTCACCGACGGCGCCGGCAACATGCTGTGCCAGGCGGTGGCCCACCCGGGCTCCGGAGGGGTCTTCAGCGTGACCCTCCGCTTCGCCGTCTCCCAACCCGGGCCCGGCAGCCTGGCCCTCTTCGAGGCCGCCTCGGGATCGGCCCGCTCGGACCTGAGCCAGGTGCCGGTTCAGCTCAGCGATTGAGCCCGGCCGGCGTCAGTCCTCGGTGCTGTATCGGTAGACGTTGGTCTCCCGCAGTTTGAAGCCGAGGTCCTGGTAGAGCCGGTTGGCCGCTTCCCGGGACGGCCGGGAGGTGAGGTCGACGCTGCGGCAGCCCCGATTCTCAGCCAGGCGCACGGCCTCCTTGACCAGCGCCGAGCCCACCCCCATGCGCCGGGCGGCATCGTCGGTGACGACGTCTTCGATGATGGCCCGGTGTCCGGTGGGGATTCGGACCAGGACCAGGGTGAGGCTCCCCAGAATGGGCCCGTCGTCAGCGCGGGCCATCAGCAGGATGGTCGCCGGGGAGCCCACGATCTCGGCCAACTCTTCGGCGCTCGGCGGCGGAGCCGAGCTGGACAGTTGAGGCGTGAGGCGTTGCCAGGCCTCGACCAACTCCTCGTCCACCGAATCGGCCTCGCTCACGTGCACCGCCATGGGCCGAGAGTACGTCGCCCTCAGGCGTAGCGGACCATCCCTCTCGGCGTGGGCACGAAGTCGGCGGCGCGCAGCCACGGCTCCAGGGCCGGGTCGTAGCGGGCCAGGGCCAACCGGGGGAAGCGGCCGTCGCGCACCAGGCCGGCCAGGGCGTCTACGGCCCGCTCCTCCCAGGTCCCGTCCAGCTCCCGCAGCGCCACCACCGAGCGCCCGCCCTTCTCCAGGTAGAGGCAGGCCTGCCCGTCCATGAGCACCACATAAGCCCCGGCTGCTCGCTGCGGACCCCGCTCCGGCCAGGCCAGAACGGCCCCATAGGGGTTGGCCGGGTCGGTGGCGGCCAGGACCAGGGCCCGGCCCCTGGCGTCCTGCTCCCGGTGGCCCCGCAGCCGGTCCACCGCTCCCGGCGCGGCGAACTGGGCGCCGCCTAAGCCGGCCACGAAGTATCCCCTCCGGACCCGGCCTGACTCCTCCATGGCCTTGAGCACGGCGTAGACGGCGGCAAAGCCTCCCGGCACCCCCTCGCTCCTGACCGCATCCCGGGTGAGGATCCCGTGACGTTCCAGGAGCACCTCAGCCAGCGCCACCCCGGAGGTGGTGGCCAAGGCTGCCGGGTCGGCGGCCCGCTCCACCAGGGACCACCTCCCTTGGGCCCGGGGCGGGCCGAGGGCCAGCACCCGGCCCATCTGGGGACGCCGGGCCCGACCGGGGCCACCTCCGCCCGAGCGGGCCCCGGCCCTCGAGCCGCGGGCCCGGCCCACCCGGCCCGACACCGCCGCCCGCACGACGGCGAAGGTGTCGTTGGTGACCTCCCCGGCCCACACCAGATCCCAGAGGGCGTCCAGAACGGAGTCCTCCCCGCCCGGGGCCAGCGAGGACGGCGGGGCCAGGTCGGTGAAGAAACAGGCCCCCCGGCGGCCCAGCACCTCCCGGATGTGGTCATGCTGATCGCCCTCGGGCCGTTCCGAGCCGCCACCGAGCGGCAGCCGGGACATGAGCAACTGGGCGTTGGACCGCAACATCAGCATGACCCGGCCGTCGTCGCGTCCCAGCGGACCGGCGCCCACCCACATGACCAGACCGGCCGAGATCAGTTCATCGAGTTGGCGGGGGCTGTAATCCGCCACCCGCTCGGAAAGGACATCCCGCTCGAGCACCGAAGCCGGTAGGGCCAGGCCCTGCAACTGGGTGACCACCTCCAGGCAGCGGTCCGGGCCCCGGACCTCAGAGCCGATGCCGTGCCACTCGGGGAGGAAGCGGGCCAGGGCCTCGGCCGCGGTCGGCTCCACCTCCTGGCGCAGGGCGGCTAGGGAGCGCTGGCGCAACTGGCGCAGGACCTCGACCTCACACCACTCGGGTTCGCTTCCGCCCGGGCGGAAGCCGCCCCGGGACAGGCCCCCTTCCACGCTGAGGATGGACAGGGCCTCCTCCACCAGGGCCAGAGGAACGCCGAAGCGGGCGGCCGGGCCGCCGGGGGTGAAGGGCCCGTGGGTGCGGGCGTAGCGGCGCAGGAGCTGACCGAGGGCGCCCGGCACCGGTTCGAGGAAGGCCTCGGGCACACCGGGCGGCGGGGACACTCCGAGGGCGTCGCGGTAGCGCCCGACATCCTCCACGGCAATGAGGCGCTCCTCCCCGGACAGGCGGATCCGCACCGCCCGCCTGGCCCCGACCAGTTCGGTGATCCACCCGCTCGGATCGGTCTCGCAACGGGCCGCCAACTCGTCGGCAGACAGATCGCCCAGCCGGCGCAGGAGATCGGCCAGGGTCTCGGCGTTGCGGGCCCGCCGGGGCCCGGCCAGGGCCTGCAGTTCGGCCTCCAGGCCGGCCAGCGCCTCGGGATCGATCAGCTCCCTCAGCTCATCCGAACCCACCAGCTCGGCCAGCATGGCCCGGTCCAGGGTGAGGGCCTGAGCCCGACGCTCGGCCATGGGAGCGTCGCCCTCGTACATGAAGGCGGCCACGTACCCGAAGGCCAGTGCCGACGCGAACGGTGAAGGCGCATCCACCTCGACCGCCGCCACCCGCACCCGCCGGGCCGCAATGTCGGCCATGAGCTGACGCAACGCCCCCAGATCGAAGACGTCAGCCAGGCACTCCCGATAGGTCTCCAGCAGGATCGGAAAGGACTCGTACCGTGACACGATGGCCTGCAGGTCGGCGGAACGCTGGCGGAGTTGCCACAGCGGAGTGCGACTACCCGGCCGGCGCCGGGTCAGGAGCAGGGCCCGAGCGGCGTTCTCCCGGAACCGGGCGGCAAAGATCGCGCTCGATCCCACCGCCTGCACCACCAGTTCCTCCACCTCGTCCGGATCGAGCAGCACGTCAGCCGGAGGAGGGGCCTCATCGGCTTCCGGGAGACGCAGCACGATGCCGTCGTCACTCCAGATGGCCTGGACCTCCAGTCCGAGACGGTCGCGGATCTTGGTCTCGATGGCAAGGGCCCAGGGCGCATGCACCCGGGCCCCGAAGGGCGACAGGACACAGATGCGCCAGTCCCCGAGCTCGTCCCGGAAGCGCTCCACCACCAACTGGCGGTCGGTGGGCAGGAGTCCGCCGGTGGCATCGCGTTGATCGGCCAGATAGGAACGAAGGTTGGTCACGGCGTTGGCATCCATGCCGTAGTCCTCGATCAACCGGGCGTCGTCCCAGCCTTCGACCTCGGCCGTGAAGCGGCCCAGGGCCCGGCCCAGTTCCACCGGCCGGCCCACCTTGTCCCCGTGCCAGAACGGCATCTTGCCCGGCACCCCGGGCGCCGGGGTCACGACCACCCGGTCCCGGTTGATCTCCTCGATGCGCCAGGTGGTGGCACCCAGGATGAAGGTCTCCCCCACCCGCGACTCGTAGACCATCTCCTCGTCCAACTCGCCCACCCGGCTGCCTTCGGGGGTGAAGACGCCATACAGGCCGCGCTCAGGGATGGTGCCGCCGTTGGTCACCGCCACCATGCGGGCCCCGGGCCGGGCCGACAGCCGGCCCGCCACCCGGTCCCAGTTGAGCCGGGCTTTGAGGTCGGACATCTCGGTGGACGGGTAGCGGCCGGCCAGCATGTCCAGCACCGACTCGAAGGCCGAGACGGTGAGGTCGGAATAGGGATAGGCCCCCCAGACCATCTCGGTGACCTCATCCACGCCCAGGTCCTCGGTGGCCGCCATGGCCACGATCTGCTGGCTGAGCACGTCCAGGGCATTGCGGGGGACCCGGGTGTGTTCAACCTCCCCGGTCATCATCCGCCCGGCCGTGACGGCGGCGGCCAGTAGGTCGCCCCGGAACTTGGGGATGACCAGCCCCTTGGACGGTTCGCCCACCCGGTGGCCGGCCCGGCCGATGCGCTGCAGGCCGCTGGAGACCGAGGCCGGCGCCTCCACCTGGACCACCAGATCGATGGCGCCCATGTCGATGCCGAGTTCGAGGCTGCTGGTCGCCACCAAGGCGGGGATGCGGCCGGCTTTGAGCAGCTCCTCGATCTCCCGGCGCTGATCGGCGGCTATGGACCCGTGGTGGGCCCGGGCCACCTCCTCCCCGGCCGCCTCGTTGATGCGGGCCGACAGCCGCTCAGCCAGGCGGCGGGAGTTGACGAAGATCAAGGTGGAGTGATGAGCCCGCACCAGTTCCACCAACTGGGCCGCCACGGCCGGCCAGATGGAATGGCGGACCTCGGGGTCCCCGGCGGCGGCGCCGGACAGCAACGGCTCCCCGTCGACCATGACCGGCTTACCCAACTCGGCCATGTCTTCCACCGGCACCGACACGGTCAGCTCCAGCTGACGGCGCACTCCGGCGTCGATCACGCTGACCGGGCGCGTCTCCCACTCGCCCGACTCCGAGCGGCGCCGGCCCCCCAGGTAGCGGGCGATCTCGTCCAGGGGTCGCTGGGTGGCCGACAGGCCGATGCGCTGGGGGGGCGGCCGGCCGGCCTGGGACACCAGGCGCTCCAGACGCTCCAGGGACAGGGCCAGGTGCACGCCCCGCTTCACCCCGGCCATGGAGTGGATCTCATCCACGATGACCTGCTCCACCGAGGCCAGCACGCTGCGCTGGGCCGAGGTGAGCATGAGATAGAGCGACTCGGGGGTGGTGATCAGGATGTCGGGGGGCAGTCGGCCGATGGAGCGCCGCTCGGCCGGGCTGGTATCCCCGGTGCGCACTCCGACCCGGATGTCGGGGACGGTCTCCCCCCTGGCCCCCATCTCCAGCCCGATGCCGGTCAGGGGCGCACGCAGATTCCGTTCCACGTCGTAGGTGAGAGCCCGCAAGGGGGAGATGTACAGGACCCGGCAGCGGGAGGCGTCCTCGGGCAGTGGCGCCCCGAGCAGCCGGTCGATGGCGCACAGGAAGGCGGCCATTGTCTTGCCCGAGCCGGTGGGGGCCAGTATGAGGGTGTTGTCCCCCGCCGCGATGGACGGCCAGCCCCGCTCCTGGGCCGGCGTCGGGCCGGCAAAGGACTTGTCGAACCAGGCCCGGGTGGCCGGCGCGAAATCCGGAACGGACACCCTCGGAACCTACCGTCTGGAGCCCGGGCCGCGGCCGGGGCCAGAGCGGTGCCCGAGTAGATTGCCGTGATGGAGATCGTGCAGTGGGAGGCCCGCCCGCGCCTGCGTCGCCCGATCCTGGTGGCCGCCTTCGAGGGCTGGAGCGACGGGGCCGACGCCGCTTCCACCGCCATGTCCCACCTGATCGACACGTGGAGTGCCCGGCCCTTCGCCTCCATCGATCCCGAGGACTTCTTCGACTTCACCGCCACCCGGCCCCGGGTGCGCCTGGATGACGACCTGGTCCGCCGTATCGAGTGGCCCGAGAACCAGCTCCTGGCCGCCCCTCTTCCCGCCTCCAACCACGACGTGGTCCTGCTGTCGGGCACCGAGCCCCACCTGCGCTGGAAGACCTTTTGCAGCGGGCTCGTGGGGGCCATCCAGTCCCTCGGCGTGGAGATGGTGGTGACCCTCGGCGCTCTTCTGGCCGATGTGGCCCACACCCAGCCGGTCCGGGTGACCGGCACCGCCGCCGACCCCGACCTGGCCGAGCGGCTCAATCTGCGCCGCTCCCGCTACGAGGGTCCCACCGGGATACTGGGCGTACTCAGCGATGCCCTGGCCAAGGCGGACATCCCCACCGCCTCGCTATGGGCGGCCGTCCCGCACTACGTGGCCCAGACCCCGTCCCCGAAGGCGGCGCTGGCCCTGGTCGAGCGGGCCGCCTCGCTGCTCGGGGTCACCGCCGACGTGGTCGACCTGCAGCTGGCCTCCAGCGCCTACGAGCGCAAGGTGACCGAACTGGTGCAGAACGATCCGGATGTGGCCGAGTACGTGGCCCAGCTCGAGCGGGATGACGACACCGGCCCCGACGCCGATTCCCCCCTGGAGATCGGCGGAGTGGACGAGCTGGCCGCCGAGGTCGAGCGTTTCCTGCGGGGCCACGGCCCCAAGTAGTCAGGCCCAGCCGGGGGCGTGGCGGGGCCAGGGCCGGGCCTGTTCGAAAAGGCGGGCCAGACGCAGGGCCACGTCGTCGCGGTGGCGCCGGGTCATGATCTGCAGCCCCACCGGCAGGCCATCGGAAGTGGTGCCGGCCGGGACCGACGTGGCCGGGTTCCAGCACAGGTTGGCCAGCATGGTGAACGGCACGGCCATGGCCAGAGTGGCCACCTCCACCCCGTTGATCACCCGGGGCATCAGGCCCTCGGCGGGGAAAGGCGGCACCGCCGTGGTCGGGGTCAACAAGACATCCACCTGATCGAAAATGGCCGCCACCTCCTTGGCCAGGTGGGCCCGGCGCTTCATGGTCCGCCCGATCCGCGGGGCGGTGCGCTCATAGGAATGGTCGAGGTCGTAGCGCACCGTCCGGTCGAACTCGTCGGCCCGCTCCGGGTACATGCCCGGCTCCACGTCCATCCAGATGTCCACGGCCCCGCTGGCCAGCCACACCCGCACCGGGTCGGTCAGGCGGATCTCCACCCCCACCTCCCGCAGTCCGGCCACCGCTATCAGTTCCCGGGCGGCAGCCTCGGCCGGACCGGATACCTCCGGTTCACAGGGGGCGAAGCCCAGGTCGGATGACCAGGCCGCCCGCAGGCCGGCCACGTCCAGCTCCTCGATGATCTGCTCGTAGGAAAAGCCCGGGGTGGGCAGAGATGTGCGGTCCCGATCGTCCGGTCCGGCCGTGACATCCAGGTGGCGGGCGGCGTCGGCCACCGAGGTGACCACAGCCCCGAGGGCGGTCGTCTCCGAACCCCCCGCCTCGGGATGGGGGATGCGGCCGTAGCTGGCCTTGTGGCCGACCAGGCCGCTGAAGGCGGCCGGGATGCGGGTGGAACCGCCCCCGTCGCTGGCCGTGCAGAACGGCACCAGGCCGGCGGCCACGGCTGCCGCCGATCCGCCACTGGATCCGCCCGGGGTGAGGTCCAGGTTCCAGGGGTTGCGGGTCGTGCCCCAGGCCCGGGTGGAGGTGTAGCAGTCGGCGCCGAACTCAGGAGCCGCCGTCTTGCCCACGGGGACGGCCCCGGCCGCCCGCAGGCGGGCCACGTGGACGGAGTCCTCCGCCACAGGGGCCCGGCCCTTGAACAGCAGTGAGCCGTGGGAGGTCGGCATGCCGGCGCAGTTCTCCAGGTCCTTCACCCCGAAGGGCACTCCGGCCAAGGGGCCTGGATCCCCCCCGGCCTTGACGGCGGCATCCACGGCGGTGGCGGCCCGCCGGGCCCCCTCCGGGTCCAGATGCACGAAGGCGTTGAGCTTGGGATTGGCGGCCTCGATCCGCCCCAGACACTCCTCCAGCACCTCGACGGCGGAGACCTGGCCCGCCCGGACCGAGTCGGCGGTGGAGATGACGGTTTGCACCGGGGGAGCCTATTCAGCGCCGCCGACGTGCTACTCGTTGCCCTCGTTTCCGTCCCAGACCGGACGCCGGGGTGCATCGAAGACGACCTCCACCGGCTCTCCCCGTAGAGCGGCGAAGGCGGGTGGTCCCCATCTCTCCTGACCGGCCAGCGGGCTGGGGAGGTTGTCCTCGCTGAACCAGCCCACATCGCGACACTCCAGGGGGTGAGCCTTGAGCTCACCGCCGGTGGCCCGGCAGGCGAAGACCAGCGAGTAGAGCGGCACCGAGGTGAAACCGAGGCGCAAGCCGTCGAGCACGGCAATCAGCCGCAGCGGCTCGCAGTGGATCCCCGTCTCCTCCAACACCTCCTTGATGACCACTTCCGAAGCCGAGTAGCCCACGTCGCACCACCCGGTGGGATAGAGCCAGACGCCCGAATCGGCCCGCTGCACGAGCAACAGCTCACCGGCCTCGTTGCCCACCACCGCGCCGACGGCCAGCTTGGGGGTGACATAGCCGGCCACGCCCTGGCCGACCTGGCCCATCCATTCCTGCACGTGCTGAGATGCTTCGGCCAGGGAGGACGCCCCGGCGGCGTGGCGCATGTCAGCGGCCACCTTGAGGATCTCCTCGAAGCGCTCCCGTTCGTAGAGGCTCTCGGTGAAGGCCAGGCCGGTCCGGGCGATGCCGGAGAGCGCCTCACTCCATCGGGTCAGCTGGGCCGGCGTCACCTCGGGCATCGGGCGGACAATACGCGCCCGGCCGGTCATCCGGTCCGGGTGAGCTGACCCAGCAGGGCCTCCTCCAGGAGATCCAGACGATCCGGATCGGTGACCTTGCCGCCCTCGGCGGTGCGGACGTAGAAGGCGTCCACCACTTCATGGCCCAGGGTCGACACCTTGGCCGTGACCACATCGAGATCATGCTCGGCCAGGGTCCGGGTGATGCGGTGCAACACCCCGACGGCGTTGGGCGAGCGCACCTCCACCACCGTGGCCGAGGCCGAGGCTTCCTGGTCGAACAGGACCAGCGGTTGGGCCGACCGGGCGGCGTGGGGCCGGCGCCCGACTGAATAAGTCTTCTCCTTCTGGGCCAGCTTCTCCTCCAGATCCAGCCCGCCCTCCAGGGCCAGCACCAGATCGGCCCGGAGGCCGTCCCAACGGGGCGGCTCGCCCCGGGCCGGGACGACGTCGAAGACCTCCACCGCCATCCAGTCCTCCGAGGCGGCCGCCGCCGAGAGGATGTCCAGGCCGTGAATGGCCAGGACACCGGCCACCGTGGCCATGAGCCCGGGCCGGTCAGGGGCGATGACCGTCACTGTCGGTCCGTCGGCCAGCACGTTGACCTCCCCCTCGGCCATGAGGCGGCGATGCTCCTCGGTGGGCAGCCCCGGCGGTACCTCCACCTCCTCCCCGGCCAGGCGGTCGCGCACCACCCGCACCAGTTCGTTGACCAGGCCCGCCTTCCATGATCCCCAGGCGGCCGGACCGGTGGCCAGCCCGTCGGCCTCGGCCAGGGCGCCCAGCAGTTCGAGCAGGTCGGCGTTGCCCACCGCCTTGGCCACGGACTCCGCCGTGGCCGGGTCGGCCAGATCGCGTCGGGTGGCTACGTCGGGTAGCAGCAGGTGGTGGCGCACCATGTCCTGGAGGACGAGGACGTCTTCGGGGGGGAAGCCCATTCGCCGTCCTATGCGCTCGACCACTTCGATGCCGACCTCGGTGTGGTCCCCGGGGTAGCCCTTGCCGATGTCGTGCAACCAGGCGCCCACCAGCAGCAGGTCGGGCCGGCGCACCCGGCGGACCAGCTCGGCGGCATTGGCGGCGGCTTCGCACAGATGGCGGTCGACGGTGAAGCGGTGAAAGGCGTTGCGCTGGGGCCGGGATCGCACCGGCTCCCACTCCGGCAGCAGACGGGACAGAACGCCGGTCTGATCCAGCGCCTCCAACACGCCGATGGCCCCCGAGCCGGCTCCGAGCAGCTGCACCAGGGCGTTGCGGGCCTCGCTCGGCCAGGGCCCGTCCAGAGTGCGCACGCCGGCGGCCAGGCGACCCAGGGTGGAACGCGACATGGGCATCCCCAGCTGGGCCGAGGCGGCCCCGGCCCGCAGCGGCAGGGAGGGATCGGTTTCCGGGTCGGCTTCGGTAGTGAGGGATATCTCCCCATCCCGGAGCACGATGCCGGCGTCGAGCTGGCGGTCGGGATGGCGGCGCCGAGCGGGGCCGGCCAGCCAGGCTCCCACCCGGTGCCAGGCGTCATCGTTGGCCCAGGCCACCCGGCGGGCGGCGGTGGCCACCGCCTTCATGAGGGCATCAGCGTCGGCGTAGTCGAGGTCCTCGGCCACCCCGTCCTGTTCCTGCAGGTTGAGCCGGTCGTGGGGACGTCCGGTGCGCAGGTGCAGAGCGATTCTCACGGTCAGGAGGGTCTGGTGGGCATCCACCAGGGTGGGCTCGCCCCGCCAGTCATCCACCACCGGAGCCCCGGCCGCCACCGCCCGCAGGCCGGCCAGGTCCCTCAGACCGCCCTCTCCCTCTTTGAGTTCGGGCTCGAGGAGGAAGGCGACTTCCCCGAAGTGGTTGTGGCGCTCGGCGGACAAGTCGCCCAGCTGCTCCAACCACTGAGCCGCCTTCTTGCGCCAGCGCTCCGACGCCCGGTCGATCAACTCGGCGGCCACTGACCGGTCTCCGGCCACCAGCCGGGCGTCGAGCAGGCCCAGGATGACCTTGAGGTCCGAGTCGATGGCGGCCGTGGCGTCCTTCATGTTTCGCACGCTGTGGTCCAGACCGGTGGCCGAGTCCCAGATCGGATACCAGACCGCCTCGGCCGAGGCCTGGATCTTGCGCTTGCCCTTATGGATCAAGGTGACGTCGAGGTCGCTACCCGGGCACAACTCCCGCCGGCCATAGCCGCCGACAGCCACCAAGGCCATGCCCGATCCGTCGGTGATGCCGGCGTCGGTGGCCAGGGTCCCGAGCCAGTCGTCGGCCAGGCTCGAATAGGCCCGGCAGAAGGCCGTGCCCCGCAGACCGCCGCGGGCGAACAGTGCCGTCTTGGCCCGGCGGAACTCGGCGGCGCGCTCATCGACCATCGCACCATGTTGCCCGCCCGGCGACCCCCTTACGCCTCCATCTGTGATGATGGCGGTAATGGCCGTCTACGCCAACTGCCGTCACTACATCATGCAGACGGTCAGGGGCGACGAGAAGATCGAGCGCTGCCGGCTCGACGCCAACGAAAAACTTCCCTTCGCCTGCCCCGAGGGGTGCCTCTTCCTCGAGCCCCGGAACGTCTCCGACGCCGGCTGGACCCGCTCGGCCCCCGAGGACCCTCCCCGGGACTAGCCCTCGACTCTGCCCCTGCGTCTCGGGACTAGCCCTCGACTCTGCCCCTGCGTCTCGGGACTAGCCCTCGACTCTGCCCCTGCGTCTCGGGACTAGCCCTCGACGACGTCACCCAGGGCGTCGACTCCGACGCCGAGGTCGTTGAGCCAGGCCACCGCTTTCTCCACCGCCGTGCTGTCCCCGCCCAACTCACAGACGATCCAGCCCATGTGCTCCTCGACGCTGGCCCGGCGGATGTTCGGCATCACGTCGAACTCCCGCACCAGGCGAGCGATGATCGGCTGTTTCACCAGGTGTTCAGGGAAGGTCAGCTTCACCCTTACGTTGGTCACTGTCCGTTCCTTCCACCCTCGGCCGGCCCGGAGGCCAGGGCCTGGTTGAGATTGCCGGACCGGAAGCCTTCCAGATCCAGAGTCACGTACCCATAACCGGCCGCCTTGAGCGCGGCCACCACCTCGGCCCGGCGGCCCAGAGCCCGGCCCATCTCGTCCTCGCCCAGTTCGATGCGGGCCGTGGTCCCGTAGTGGCGGACCCGGAGCTGGGTGAAGCCCATGGCCCGCAGGGCGGACTCGGCCCGGGTGACCGAGGAGAGGGCGCCCAGCGTCACCGGGGTCCCATACGGAAGGCGGGAGGCCAGGCAGGCGGCAGCCGGCTTGTCCCAGGTGCGCAGGCCCAGCCGGCGGGACCATTCGCGCACACCGGCTTTGGTGAAGCCGGCCTCGACCAGGGGGAAGACCGCCCCGGCCTCGGCGGCGGCCCGCTGACCCGGACGGTGGTCCCCCAGGTCATCGAGATTGACGCCCAGCACGACCGCGGACCCTCCCGCCTCGGCGGCGACGGGCGCCAGCACCGACATCAGCTCGGCCTTGCAGTGGAAGCAGCGCAGGCCGTCGTTGGCTACGTACTCGGGACGGTCCAGCTCGTGGGTTACGACTTCCCGCCAGGACAGGCTCCACTCGGCCGCCAGGGCGGCGCAGTCGGCCCGCTCTTCCGGGGCCAGGGACTCCGAGACGGCCGTCACCGCCACGGCCCGCTCTGGCCCGAGCGTGTCGTGGGCGACCCAGGCCAGAAAGGCGGAGTCGGCCCCGCCGCTGAAGGCCACCACCACTTTCTCGAGCCGGCGAAGCCCGCCCCTCAGCCCTTCCAGGTCCGCCACCATCAGGGCCGGGTGAGGGCTTCGAGGAGCTGGTCGACCTCTCCCAGCAGCCCGGTGAAGAACGGCCCGAATTCCGCGTAGACGGCCGAGGCCGGATCGAAGCGCATGTTGTAGACGACCTCCTTGAGGTCATCCGGCACCCGGGCGAAGAGGGTCACGCCCCACTCCCAGTCATCCACTCCCGCCGAGCCGGTGATGAGCTGAACGATCCGCCCGGCGTACTGCCGGCCGACGGCGCCGTGGCCCAGCATCAGCTCCTTGCGCTCGTCATAGGGGAGGCTGAACCAGTTGCGCCCGACGTCCCTGCTCTTGGACATCGGATAGAAGCAGACCGACGTCATCCCCTCCGGAGGCAGATTCGGATACAGGCGGGCCTGGCGCATCGGCTCGGGGATGCCGGCGGCGTACTCGGACACCTCCGTCATCGAGACGTAGGAGGACACCAACTCCAGCCCGGCCGCCACCAACTCGGTCTGCAGCCCCCGCAGCACCCATAGGTCCGGGCCCAGGGCCATCACCCCGATATCGGCCTTGTGGCCGAGCACGGCGAAGGTCACCACCTGATGGCCCGCCTCCCTGGCGCCCTTGACCGCCGTGCCCACAGCCTGGCCATCGGAACCGGCCGGAACCCGGAAGAAAAGGTGCAGGACTCCCCATCCGACCGACGGCGTCACCGGTCCGGGATCGCTGCTCACCGGAGCATTCTATGGGTCAAGGTTGGCATCACCCCCGGGCCGGTCGGGCAGGATGTCCGGGCGATGCTGAGCCGAAGGGGGTGGGCGCTGGCTGCCGTGCTGCTGACGGGAGGCGCCGGCCTGCCTGCGGTCGGACCGGCCGGGGCCGCCGGCGGAGTCCCGGTAATCCAGATCAACGGCAAGGGCTTCGGCCACGGCGTGGGCATGGCCCAGGACGGAGAACTGGAGATGGGCCGCCAGGGCGACGGACTGGACACCATCCTGGGCCAGTTCTACCCCGGCACCAGCCTGGCCCAGGACGACGGAACGGTCCGGGTGGTCGTGCTGGCCGGCTCCCCGGCCCGGACCACGCTGTCCTTCCCTGAGGGGGGACAGGTCCAGGACGCCTACTCCGGACCCCAGTCCCCCGGCTTCCCCCTGAAGGTCCCGGCCGGTGACCAGGTGGTCGTCTCGCTGCACAACGGGACCTACACGGCCGCTCTCAACGGCGGGGTCAGCGCCCAGTCGGTCTCCCCGGCCGTGCCCGTTCCGAGCCCGACCACGTCCACGACGGCGGCCCCGCCCACCACCACGACCACCACCACGACCGCCGCCCGCAGCACGACTACCACCACCTCCCCTCTCGCGGGCCTGGTGCCGACCACCACGTCGACTACCAGCCCCCAACTCCCCAAGTCGACGACCACCACCACCCAGCCCCCCCGGCTCGGACCGACGTCCACCACCACGACCACGACCCCGGCCGGGACCGGCACTCAGGCGACGGCCCGGGCCAGCTCGGCGCGGCCGCTGTGGTTGGTACCGGACAGGAGCGGGGTCACCTCGGTCATCGCTACCGGACGGCGTTATCGGGGCGTGGTCGAAGCGGTCGGTGCTGGCGGCGGCGGTGAGTTGGACCTGGTCAACCAGCTGGAGGTCGAGTCGTATCTCCGAGGCATGGGAGAGGTTCAGGACCCAAGTTGGCCGCTCGCCTCCCTCCAGGCCCAGGCCGTCATCGAGCGCACCTACGCCCTGCGGGCCATGCAGGCGGCCGGGGAGATATGCGACGACACCCGGTGCCAGGTCTACCTGGGCCAGCAGGCGGAATACCCCGCCCAGGACCGGGCCGTGTCCTCCACGGCGGGGATAGTCCTGGCGTACCAAGGCAGCCTGGCCGCCACCGTCTTTTCGGCCAACGCCGGCGGGTTCACGGCCACCCCCCAGGAGGGTTTCGGGCCGGATGCGGGCGACTACCCCTACCTCCGGGCCGCCCCCTACCCCACCTACGACCCCGACCCGTGGTCCTTGACCGTCTCCCTGGCCGACGTGGCCTCCCGGCTCAACTATCCCGGCCAAGTCACCTCGGCCGCGGTCAGCACCACCGGACCCTCCGGCCGGGCCTTGACCGTGGCCCTGCTGGGATCGGCCGGGCCGGCCTCGGTCACGGGAGTCGACTTCGCCGCATCCCTGGGCCTGCGGTCGACCCTCTTCCAGCTCTACGACAGCGAGGCCGCCACCGCCCCGGCCGCCCCGCCGCCCGCCCAGGCCGGCCAGGCCCTCCCCACCGACGCCGCCGCCTTGGAGGCGGCCGCGGCCACACCGGTGGAGGTGACCGGTAGCGGGACTCGGCCCGGCGGCCCCCACGGACGGGCGGGAAGCGGACCGGCTCTGGCCGCCGCCGGGAGACCGGGGCGGGGCCCCGCCGGCTGGGCCTGGCTGGCGTTGGCCATCCTCGCGCTGGTGATCGGGGCCGGCACGGCGTCGGTGCCAGCGGCGGCCGGGAGGATGCGGATGCTCACCCTTTTCCGGCGCTTCGCCCGGCCGGGACGAGCACAGCGCCGGAGGCGTGGCTAGCGTCGCCTCATCCAAGCTGGGTTTCAGCAAGAGGAGGCAGCATGCACGTTCGGCTGACGTTGGTGGAGGGGACGCAGGACATGGACGCGGCGGCCAAGGTCCTGGCCGAGCAGGTGGTGCCCGGGCTCAAGGAGCAGAAGGGCTTTGCCGGCCTGACCGCCAGCGGTGACAAGTCCGCCGGCCTCCTGGGGATCTTGAGCATTTGGCAGACCGAGGCGGACCTGGAGGCGAGCTCTTCGGCCGTCGGCAAGCTGCGGGGCAACGCCATCGACGCCATGGGAGGTCGCCTGGTCGGGGTGGAGAACTTCGAGCAGGTGGAGGAGGAGCTCACCGGTGCGCCTCCTGGACCCGGCTCCCGGGTGGTCATCATCAGGTCGAAGCGGGACCCGGCCAAGGTCGACGAGGACATCGCCTTCTTCCGGGCCAATGTGCTGGGCTCCATCCAGGCCCTGCCGGGCGTGGCCGTGGTGCGGAGCATGATGAACCGCCAGACCGGGGAGGCCCAACTCGGGGTGGTCGTGGCCGAAGCCGGGCAGGTCGACGCCGTCCTGGACTTCTTCAGGCAGGCGAAGGACATGGCCGCATCCCACGGCGTCACCCTGGAGGAGCCGTCGGTCCGCGAGGTGATCTTCGCCGCCATGGGCTAGGTGCGTCCGGGCCGTGCGCGGTCGAAGGGGAATAGAGAACGCGGAAAGGCCCGCCGGGGGATCGCTCCACCGGCGGGCCTTTTCGTTACCGCGTAAGCGGAGCGGCTTAGTAGTCGTCCATGCCGCCGCCGGGCATGGCGGGGGCGGAATCCTTCTCCGGCTTGTCGACGATGACGGCCTCGGTGGTGAGGAACAGAGCCGCGATGGAAGCGGCGTTCTGCAGGGCGGACCGGGTCACCTTGGCGGCGTCGATTACGCCGGCGGCGAAGAGGTCCTCGTACTCACCGGTGGCGGCGTTGAGGCCCTCGGCCGCCTTCTTCATGTTGCGGACCCTCTCCACCACGACGCCGCCCTCGAGGCCGGCGTTGATGGCGATCTGCTTGAGGGGCTCCTCGACCGCCCGGGCCACGATGCGGGCACCGGTGGCCTCGTCGCCTTCCAGCTTCTCGGCCGCCTCCAGGATGCGGGCCTGCGAGCGGAGCAGGGCCACACCGCCTCCGGGGACCACTCCCTCCTCGACGGCCGCCTTGGTGGTGGAGACAGCATCCTCGATGCGGTGCTTCTTCTCCTTGAGCTCCACCTCGGTGGCGGCGCCGACCTTGATGACGGCCACGCCGCCGGACAGCTTGGCCAGGCGCTCCTGGAGCTTCTCCCGGTCGTAGTCCGAGTCGGTGTTGTCGATCTCGGCCTTGATCTGGTTGATCCGGCCCTTGATCTCGTTCTCATCGCCCTCGCCCTCGACGATGGTCGTCTCGTCCTTGGTGACGACGATCTTGCGAGCGCGGCCCAGAAGGTCCAGGGCGACGTTCTCCAGCTTGAGGCCGACCTCTTCGGTGACGACCTGGCCGCCGGTGAGGATGGCTATGTCCTGGAGCATGGCCTTGCGGCGCTCACCGAAGCCGGGGGCCTTGATGGCGGCCGACTTGAAGGTGCCGCGGATCTTGTTGACGACCAGGGTGGCCAGGGCCTCGCCCTCGACGTCCTCGGCGACGATGGCCAGCGGCTTGCCCGACTGCATGACCTTCTCCAGCACCGGCAGCAGGTCGCGCACGGCGGAGATCTTGGAACCCACCAGCAGCACATAGGCGTCCTCCAGGACGGCCTCCATGCGCTCGGGGTCGGTCACGAAGTAGGGGGAGATGTAGCCCTTGTCGAAGCGCATTCCCTCGACCAGGTCCATCTCCATGCCGAAGGTCTGGGACTCCTCGACGGTGATGACGCCGTCCTTGCCCACCTTGTCGATGGCCTCGGAGATCATTTCGCCGATTTCGGTGTCGGCGGCGGAGATGGAAGCGACCTGGGCGATCTGGCCCTTGGACTCGATCTCCTTGGAGATGGCCTTGAGGGAGCCGATGGCGGCCTCGACGGCGGCCTCGATGCCCCGCTTGAGAGACATCGGGTTGGCCCCGGCGGCCACGTTGCGCAGGCCTTCGTGGATCATGGCCCAGGCCAGGACGGTGGCGGTGGTGGTGCCGTCACCGGCTACGTCATCGGTCTTCTTGGCCACCTCCTTGACCAGCTCGGCCCCGATGCGCTCGTAGGGATCCTCGAGCTCGATCTCCTTGGCGATGGAAACGCCGTCGTTGGTGATGGTGGGGGCGCCCCACTTCTTCTCCAAGACGACGTTGCGGCCCTTGGGGCCGAGCGTGACCCGGACGGCGTCGGCCAGCTGGTTCATGCCGCTCTCAAGGGACCGGCGGGCCACCTCGTCAAAAGCGATCAACTTGGGCATTGGTTTACCTCCGTGGTTGGCCCTGCCAGGGCCATTAGCACTCTCGGACTTCGACTGCTAAGTCTTCCACGTCGGCGGCCCCCGTGCAAGCGCTCGGGGGGTGAGAGTGCTAGCCCCCGGCTACGGCGGGGACTATGGAGAGGGTCTGGCCGTCGGTGACGGCCGTGTTGAGCCCGTCCAGGAAGCGGACGTCCTCGTCGGCCAGGAAGACGTTGACGAAACGCCGCAGGTTCCCGTTCTCGTCGAAGAGGCGCTCCCCCAGGCCGTTGAACTGGGCGTCGAGGGACTTGAGGGCCTCACCGACGGTCGAGCCGTCGACGTCAACTTCCCCTGCGCCGCCGGTGAGCTGGCGGAGCTGAGTGGGGATGCGAATTTTTACGCTCATCGGCCCCGGTCCTCCAGGCTGACTTCTCGTTCGAACGACTCGATGGTCGGCTGGATGGTAGCGGTGGGCCCGACATGGGGAGCCACGGCGTCGGTGGTCTTGAGGCCGTTGCCGGTCACGTAGGCCACCACCTTCTCATCGGGGCGGACCACGCCCGAGCGGGCCAGCTGGGCCAGGGTGGCGATGGTCACCCCACCGGCCGTCTCGGCGAAGATCCCCTCCGTCCGGGCCAGCAGCCTGATCCCTTCCACGATCTCGGCATCGGACACCGAACCGAAGCC
>Ga0307373_10001189_pt1 | contig 48954 bp, 40 predicted proteins | sample OX2MG_FD_202534 | JGI IMG/M metagenome (GOLD analysis project Ga0307373, IMG submission 202534) | Soil microbial communities from Risofladan, Vaasa, Finland - OX-2 | ecosystem: Environmental > Terrestrial > Soil > Coastal area > Acid sulfate soil | place: Finland: Risofladan, Vaasa | collected...
GCGCCCGCCGTGTGCCAGAACGGCACCGACGTGGCTCCCAGCATCGACAATGGCAATTACGGTGGCAGCATCGACCCCGACATCTTCACCGACAAGGGGGTCTCCACGCTGATCTGGAAGAGTGACGGCAACCACATCGGCATCAATGCCTCCATCTGGTCCCAACCGCTCTCCGCCTCCCTCACCACGTTCGCCGGCACTGCGACGCAGATCCTGCAGAGCGACCAGCCCTGGCAGAACGGGATCGTCGAGGGGCCCGACATGACGGACCGGGGCGGCACCGACTACCTCTTCTACTCTGGCGGGGACGAAGGGTCCGCCAACTACGCCATCGGCTACGCCCTGTGCGCCGGGGGCCCCTCTGCCGTCTGCACGGACGGTTCGTCGAACCCGATTCAGAGCTCCGCCGCCGGCATGTCGGGACCAGGCGGACCGGCGGCATTCTCGTCACCGGGCGGCCAGCTGATGCTCGCCTTCGCGGCGTGGCAGGGGACGACCGTCGGCTACCTGAGCTGTGGCATCCGCCCCATGTACCTGGCCACGGTGACCTTCGGGCCGGGACCGGGCGGTGTCCCCTCGCTCTCCCCGGGAACGAGCACGGGGAGCGCCGGCAGCCCGGCCTGCGCCGTCCCGCCCCCTCCGCCGCCCGGCTACTGGCAGGTGGCATCCGACGGTGGCGTCTTCAGTTTCGGCTCGGCTCATTTCTACGGGTCGACCGGGTCGATGCGCCTCAACAAGCCAGTGGTCGGCATGGCGGCCACCGCTGACCGGAAGGGCTACTGGCTGGTGGCCAGCGACGGTGGCGTCTTCACCTTCGGTGACGCCGGTTTCTACGGCTCGACCGGCTCCCAGACCCTGAACAAACCGATCGTGGGCATGGTCCCGAGTATCGACGGCCGCGGCTACTGGCTGGTGGCCAGCGACGGTGGCGTCTTCACATTCGGTGACGCCAGGTTCTACGGCTCGACCGGGGCCGACACGCTGTCCTACCCGATCACGGCCATGGCGCCGGGTTACCTCGGCGGCGGCTACTGGCTGGTCGATGCCAACGGCCAGGTCTTCAGCTTCGGGGACGCCGCCTATGCGGGCCAACCCCCGTTCGCACCGGGCGGGTACCGGATCACCGGTATGGCCTCCACCGGGGACACGGACGGTTACTGGTTGGCCAGCGCCAACGGCAACGTGGCCAACTTCGGGGACGCCCCGCCGGACGGCTCGCTCATCGGCCAGACGTTGAACGGGCCGATCGTCGGGATGAGCGCCACGGCCGACGGTGGGGGCTACTGGCTGCAGGGATCCGACGGGGGCATCTTCTGCTTCGGTAAAGCAGCCTACGAGGGCTCCATGGGAGGCCAGAGGCTCAACGCCCCCATGGTGGGCATGGCCTCAATGTGAGCAGGGCCTATCCTGGGGACGACCAAGGGAGGACGCGGCAATGGCGAGCCACACGGACGGATTCGAGTTGCGGGGGGTCAACCATCTGGCCCTGGTCTGCCGGGACATGGCCCGTACCGTCGACTTCTACACCAACATCTTGGGCATGCCGCTGGTCAAGACCATTGAGTTGCCGGCCGGGATGGGCCAGCACTTCTTCTTCGACTGCGGCGGCGGCGACTGCCTGGCCTTCTTCTGGTTCCCCGAGGCACCCGACGGGGTGCCGGGCATCAGCGCGCCGGCGGCCCGACCCGACCAGGGCGACCTGACCAGTGCCGTCGGGTCCATGAACCACGTGGCCTTCGACGTGGCCCCGGAGAAGATTGAGGAGTACCGCGACAGGCTTCTGGCCGCCGGCATCGATTGCTCCGAGGTGGCCAACCACGATGACAGCGAATGGGGCATCAGTAACGCCCTCCACCCCGGGGTCTTCGTCCGCAGCATCTACTTCCAGGATCCCGACGGGATCCTGCTGGAGTTCGCCTGCTGGATGCGCCCCTTCGCTCCCGGCGACATCAATCACCAACCGGCACAGGCCGTCGGGGCCACGACCTCCTGATGCCCCGTCTGCGCCAGGTGCCCAAGGCCGAAGCCACGGCACCCATCGTCACCAGCATGTACGAGTGGCTCTTCGAGGGTCGCGACCCGGTGGCAGAACCGGGCCGCTGGGACGGCACCACGGGCGACTGGTGGACTGTCTTCGCACTCGTGCCCGATGTTCTCGACCACGCGGTGAAGGGGTTCGGCCTCTATCAGTCCCCCCAGCGGATCATGGACCCCAGGTTGCGCGAGTTGGGCCAGATCCGGGCCGGGTGGGCCGCCGGCAGCCAGTTCGTGTTCTCCCAGCACGCCAAGTCGATGCGCGACATGGACATGCCCGAGGAAAAGATCACCAGCATTCCCGCCTGGACGGTGGCCGACTGCTACAGCCCCGCCGAGCGTGCCGTCCTGGCCTACACCGATTGCCTCGTGTACGACTTGGGCCGGGTGCCCGACGACCTCTTCGCCGAACTCAAGCGGCATCTCGGCGACGAAGAGATCCTGGAGCTCACCTACATCACCACCCTCTACTTCGGGCACGCCGTCATGTCGCGTGCCCTGCGCACCGAGTTCGACGACCGCGACGAGACCATCATTGAGGTGCCCGGCCCAGCGGGGGCATCCGCCATGCATCCCGGTCCAGCCGGGTGACGGCAGCCCACGTCGTCGTCGCATCCGACGAGGCGCGGCACTCCCCCGATGCCGACGACCTGTGGAACGAGTCCTACTACGCCGACTTCGTGCAGGCCGACGGGACGTGGGGCGGCTGGCTCCGGCTGGGTCTCTACCCGAACCGTCAGGTGGCGTGGTGGACCGCGTGGATCGTGGGGCGGGAACGGCGTGGTGTGTGCTCGGTCGACTATACCGTCCCGGTTCCCGCCGGTACCGGGCTGGTGGCCGAGGAGGCGGGCACCCGGATAGAGCTCGATCTGCGCCGGCCGCTGGCAGAGTTCCGGATATCGGCGGACGCGCCGGCCGAGGTGTTCGCGCACCCCGAGGACGCCTACACCGGCACCGGTGCGACGGCGGCCCGCCTGGCGGTGGACCTGACCTGGACGACCGACGGCACTCCCTACCACTACGACCTCACCTCACGCTATGAGATCCCCTGCCTGGTGTCGGGCACGGTCACCATTGACGGCGAGGCGCTCGCGGTGGACGGCCAGGGGCAGCGGGACCACTCCTGGGGGGTGCGCGACTGGTGGGCCTTCGGGTGGTGCTGGTCCTCGGCTCGCCTCGACGACGGGACCAGGGTGCACCTGGCGGACATCCGGATGCCCGGCTTCCCCATCGCCTTCGGCTATGTCCAGGGACCGCCCGGCGGCACCGGCGGCACCGGCGGCACCGGCGGCACCGGCGGCACGGTCCACCCGATCACCGAGTTGGGGGTCAGCGAGGTGGTGGGGGCCCACGGCTTCCCCACCTCCGCCCGGATCGACATCGGCACCGCAGGCACCGGAGGGACCGCCCTGGGCATTGACGTCACGCCCTTGGCTTACGGGCCTGTCCTCCTGCGCAACGACGACGGGAGGACCAGCCACTTCCCGCGGGCCATGGTGCGCTACCGGGCCGATGACGGCCGGGCGGGTCTGGGCTGGATTGAGTGGAACCAGCCCGATCCGGGCTAAGTGCACCATCGGCTGGACGGGGCGCCACTACCCTTCATCCTGTGTCCCGCCGCCTTCCCGCACCCGTCACACGCTCCCTGACGGTCCTGGGGGCCGCCGCGCTGGTACTCAGCACCTGGGGCGCGGCGGCCGGGGCCGCTCCCTCGTACACAGCCGCCGACACCTGGATCATCAAGGCCATAGGGACCGAGCAGCACGTGGGCAGCGTGCACATCAAGGGTTCCATCACGCAAGGCACCACCACCATCAACGTGTCCCTCGTGGTCAATGGGGACGGTGAAGGTGGCGGAACGTTCGTGGAGTCGGGCAGCGTCATCCAGCTCAAGCGGGTCGGGCCGCTCCTCTACTTCAACGCCCCCCGGAAATTCTGGCACGCCCATGCCACCGCGGCCCGGGCGAGGGCCTACGGGGGGAAGTGGATTGAGGTGTCGGCGCTCGACAAGCGCTTCCAGTCCTTCGACCAGTTCCTCAATGCGGGCGACCTGGTGGCTGCGGTCTTCGCGGGCCACCCGACGCCGCTGACCGTGAGCGGACCGACCAGGTACCAAAGGCACACGGTCGTGATCCTGGGTGACACCTTCACCCAGAAGGGCAAGCGGAGCACGGGGTCCATGTACCTTTCGGCCACCGGCCCGGCCATCGTCTACAAAATTGTGGAACGGAGCCCCACGGAGAGCGGGACCATCACCTTCAGCCACTACGGCCCGGCGGTCTCCATCACCACGCCGCCCGAGCCGATCAACCTGTCCTAGCGGAGCAGGTCGCCCAGGATCCCGCCGGCGGCGCCCGCCTCAACCGCCCGCCCCTCGTGCTCGGGCATGTAGTGACCGATGACGCCGGCCAGGACGGGAATGGGCATCGACTGCAGCCAGATCCGCCCCGGGCCCGTGAGCACGGCGAAGTGGTGGCCGTCCTTGCCCATGTAGCGGTTGGCCAGCCCGGGCACCCTGATCACCGAGAAGGTGACGGAGGACTGGAACATCCCGACGTGTCCCGGGTGTGCCCGCATGGTCTGCCCGGCCACCAGGTCGAAGGCCAGCACCTCGCCGGAAAGGTCCACGAAGGCCCGGCCGGTGCCGCCGATCTTCTGCAGGATGAAGCCCTCCCCACCGAAGATGCCGCCACGGAACGACTGCTGGAACCCCATGCCGAGCTCGATCCCGGGCGTGGCGGCCATGAAGCCGTGGCGATGGACCATGAACTCGTTGCCCGGGGCGACGTCGATCGGCAGGATGTGGCCGGGAACCTTGGAGGCGAACGTCACCGATCCCACCCCGCCCTCGGCGGTGAAGGTGGACATGAAGATGGAAGCGCCGCTCACGGCCCGCTTGACGGCACCCATGATCCCCTTGCCGGCCATGCCGCCGCCGGTGCCGGTGGTGAAATTGATGGAGTCGGTCATCCAGCTGAACTCCCCGGCCTCCGACACGATCGACTCACCCGTTTGGAGGGTCAGCTCCAGTACCGGCATGACCGTCCCGTGAATCTTCTCTTCCATGGCGACCTCCCACACTGTGGCTAGCAAGGCTTGCTGGCGCCACCGAGCGTATTGGTTCCCCCGGCCACGTGCATCCCGCACGCGCTCACGCCGGCAGGTATCCCTTTCCCACGAACGTGAAGAGCTTCAACCCGGGATCGAACCGCCCGGGCGCGCCCACCAGCCGGTGCCGGCCCACCGACATCACGTAGGGACCGGGCGGCGCCTCGAACGCCACCTCCTCGAACCCGGCCGCCGTGAAGAGCCGGCGGATGCCCGGCGTGGCATCGGGCGGGCGGCGGTGCCGGGTCCAGACCACGCTGGCCCCGGGGGCGCAGAACCCCGGCAGCGCCCCCACCGTCGCGGCAATGTCGGCGTCGCTGATGTTGCCGAACACGCCACACACCAGCACCAGGTCCGCCGGCACCGAGCCGGCGTAGTGGTGGCCGAGCGACGCGTCACCCTGCACCACGCTGACCTGGGACGACACTCCGGCGGCGGCGGCCCGGGCCCGGGCGGACGCCACCAGCGCCGGGTCCAACTCCACCAGGAGCGCCGACACGTCCCCGGCCCGGCGGTGCCCGGCCACCACCTCAATCACGTCACGCCCCTGCCCGGCGCACAGGCTCACCACCCGGATCGGCCCCGGCCCGGCCGCGTCGAGCACGGCACCCACCATGGACTGCACCAGCGCCAGGCGTACGGAGAGCGCGGAGGCCGGGTCCTCGTACGGCTCGTGCCAGCGCACCCAGTGCGATTCGCCGTCGTGATTGCCATCGGCGGGCATCGGGGACATCCTAGGGTGGCCCCGTGATCAAGTACCTGGGCTCGAAGCGCCGCCTCGTGCCGGTGCTGGCCCGGATTTGCGCCGCCTCTGGTGCCCGCACCGCCCTCGATCTCTTCACCGGCACCACCCGCGTCGCCCAAGCCTTCAAATCCCAGGGCCTCCACGTCACCGCTGTCGACTCGGCCCGCTACGCGCATGTCTTCGCCCAGACCTACATAGAGGCTGACGCTGCCGCCACCGAAGTGGGGGCGTTGCGCGCAGCCGTCGCCCATCTCAACTCGCTCCCCGGCAAGGCGGGCTACGTGCACGACACGTTCAGCCGGCAGGCTCGGTTCTTCCGTCCGCACAACGCTGCGCGTATCGATGCCGTGCGCGACGCCATTGACGCCGAGTATGCGGGGTCACCTCTGTTCCCCCTCCTGTTGACCAGCCTCATTGAGGCGGCCGACCGGGTCGACTCGACCACCGGCGTGCAGATGGCCTACGTCAAGCAGTGGGCACCGCGCTCGGCCAATCCGCTCGAGCTGCGGGTGCCCGAGCTGCTGGATGGACCCGGGCGGGCGGTGCGGGGCGACGCCGTCGAGGTGGCCCCGGGGTTGGGGGCATTCGACCTGGCGTATCTGGACCCGCCGTACAACCAGCACCGGTATTTCACCAATTACCACGTGTGGGAGACCCTGGTGGCCTGGGACGCGCCCGAGTCATACGGCGTGGCCCGCAAGCGGGTGGACGCCCGCGATCCCGCCACCCGGAGCGCGTTCAACTCCAAGAAGACGATGCCCGACGCCCTGGCGGCAGCCGTGCGCGGCGTGGACTGCGCGCTCTTGGTGCTCTCCTACAACGACGAGTCATGGTTGGGGGTCGGCGAGCTGGAGTCCCTGTGCGGCGACGGGCGGGGGGGCCGGCGGGAGGTGGCCACGCTGGCCTTCGACTCGGCGCGCTACGTGGGGGCCCGTATCGGCATCTTCGACCCCGCCGGGCGAAAGGTGGGCCGGGTGGGCCGCCTGTCGAACCAGGAGCTCCTGGTCATCGCCGGTGAGCCCGCCACCGTGCACCGGGTGGTCGGCGCCACCGACTCGATCGGCGCGGCGCGGGCGGATCGGCTTCAATAGGCGCCGTGAGCAAGCACGATCACGCCAACGCCCGACTGGAGGACGCCGACCTCTCGGCCCGCCTGTCCCGGGACGAGGAAGCCAAGAGGCTGAACCGGGCCCAGCTCCGGTTGCTGCATCTGCGGCTGATCAACGGGGGACAGCTCTCGGGGGGCAAGTTGGGCCCGCCGGTCTGCATCATCTTCGAGGGTTGGGACGCCGCCGGAAAGGGTGGGGCGATCAAGCGCCTGGTCGAGCCTTTGGACCCCCGCCACGTGCACATCGCGCCATTCGCCGCGCCGACGCCCGACGAATTGCGCCACCACTTCTTGTGGCGCTTCTGGCCACCCTTGCCCGGGTGGGGCGGCATGACCATCTTCGACCGCAGCTGGTACGGGCGGGTGCTGGTGGAACGGGTCGAGAACCTGTCCACCGAGGTGCAGTGGCGCCGGGCCTATGACGAGATCAACGACTTCGAGCACTCGCTGGCCGAAGAGGGCATGGTGGTGATCAAGCTCTGGTTGCACATGTCGCACGAGGAGCAGCTGCGCCGCTTCGAGCGCCGGCGCGACGACCCCCTCAAGTCGTGGAAGCTGACCGATGAGGACTGGCGCAACCGGGAGAAGCGGCACGAGTACGACGCCGCCGTGAGCGACATGCTGCGCCTGACCGATGGTCCATTGGCCCATTGGGATGTGATCTCGGCCGAAAACAAGCGCAATGGCCGGGTGGAAGTGATCGAGACGGTGATCCGGCGCTTGGAGGCCGGCATGGCGCGCTGGAATGTTGACGTGCCGGCGCACGATTCGGAGCAGCAGAAGACCGAGTGGGCCCTGGCCTACGATGACGCAGAGTTCCAGCCCGATCCGACCGCGACCGAGGGCCCAGAGAGGATGGAAGCGTGAGCCTCGGCCGCTACGGCATCACGGTCCCGTTCGACGGGATCCCCCTCCACGCCCACCGGGAGTGGTTCGCCCGCCTGCGCTCGCTCGGCTACACCGACGTGTGGTCGGCCGAGGTCGACGGGTCCGACGGGTTCACCCCTCTGGCCCTGGCCGCGGCCTGGGAGCCCGAGCTCAAGTTGGGCGTGGCCATCACCCCGGCCTACACCCGGGGCCCGGCGCTCCTGGCCCAGAGCGTGGCCGCCCTGGCCGATGCCGCCCCGGGGCAGTTCGCCTTCGGGCTCGGGGCGTCCTCCGAGGTCATCGTGGCCAATTGGAACGGTCTGGCTTTCGAGAACCAGTACCGCCGCATCCGGGACACGCTCAGGTTCCTGCGCCTGGCCTTCACCGGCGAGAAGGTCACCGAGAAGTACGACACATTCAGCGTCAATGGGTTCCGCCTGGCCCGCATTCCTGACCAGTTGCCGCCTGTCTATCTGGCCGCTCTGCGCCCGGGGATGCTGCACCTGGCCGGGAAGGAGGCCGACGGCGCCATACTGAACTGGCTGAGCGCCGAGGACGTGGCCCAGTCGGTGGCCGAGGTCGAGCGGAGCGGGGGCGCCGGCAAGGAGATCGTGGCCCGCATTTTCGTGATCCCCACCGAGGACGCAGACCTGGCCCGCATGGTCGGGCGCCGCATGATCACCGCCTATCTCAATGTCGAGGCCTATGCCGAGTTCCACCGTTGGTTGGGCCGGGGACCCGCCCTCCAGCCCATGTGGGACGCCTGGGCCGCCGGCGACCGCAAGGGCGCGCTGGCCGCCATCGCCGACGAGGTGGTGGACGACCTGGTCGTGCACGGCTCGCTCGCCGAGTGCCGGGCCCACGTGCGCCGGTACCTGGACCACGGGGTGACCATCCCCGCCCTGGCCGTCGTCCCCATCGGGGTGGAGCTGGCCGAGGCCGTGGCCGGGCTCTCCCCGGCGGCAGCCGAGCCCGGACCGGCCTGAAATGGACTTCCGCACCGCCACCCTGGCCGACCTGGCACGATCGGTGCGCGGCAAGGAGGTCGGCGCCCGTGAGCTGACCCAGGCGGCGCTGGCGCGGATTGAGGCGCTGAACCCGACCTACAACGCCTTCGTGGCTGTCGACGGCGAGCGGGCCTTGCGGGACGCCGCCGCGGTCGATGCGCGCATTGCCGGCGGCGCCGATCCGGGGCCGCTGGCGGGCATCCCGATCGGGGTGAAGGACACCCAGGACGCCCTGGGCTTCCGCACCACGTACGGCTCCCCGCTGCTGGCCGACTCCCCGGTCGCCCGGGCCGACAACCCCTTCGTGGCCCGGCTGCGGGCGGCGGGCTGCGTGGTGGTGGGCAAGACCAACACGCCCGAATTCGCCTGGTCGGCCAACACCACCAACGCCGTGTTCGGCGCCACGTCCAACCCGTTCGACCCGGCCTGCGGACCCGGCGGTTCCTCCGGCGGCACGGCCGCCGCCCTGGCTGCGGGCATGGTGCCGCTGGCCACCGGTTCGGACGGAGGTGGCTCCATCCGCATACCTTCGGCGTGCTGCGGCCTCTCGGGCATGAAGCCGTCCCTCGGCCGCGTGCCCGGAGGTGGCCATGTGCCGCCCGGCTGGCTCGACTTGTCGACCAACGGCCCCATGGCCCGGCGCATCGCCGATGTCACCCTGGCGCTCGATGTGTCAGTCGGCCCCGACCCCACCGACCTGCGCTCCCTTCCCCGGCCCGAGGCGTCATGGCTGGCCGCACTGGAGGATCCCCACGTCCCGGTCCGGGTGGCCTGGGCCCCCACGCTCGGGTACGCCACGGTCGACGCCGAGGTGCTCGCCGTGTGCGAGCGCGCCGTGGGGGTGCTGGAGTCCATGGGCGCCGAGGTGACCGTGCTCGACACCGTCTTCGACGCCGACCCGGTGGATGACTTCCTCACCCTCATGGGCGCCTGCCAGTTGCGGACCATGCGACCGCTCATGGGACACCCGCGGTGGGAGGAGGTGGACCCGGTGCTGCGCCTGATCGTCGACAGCGCCGCGTCGACCACCGCCGAACAACTAATCGGGATCTTCGACCACTTCCACCTGATGAACCTGCGCCTGGTCGATCTCTTCCACCATTCCCGGATCCTCGTCACCCCGACGTGCTCGGGGTTGGCTCCTACCTTGGGGGAGCTCACGGGCACGGTCAATGGCGAGCAGGCGGCGAACTGGGTGCAGTTCACGTACCCCTTCAACATGACCCGGTCGCCGGCGGCCACGGTGTGCGCCGGCCTCAGCAGTGGCGGGCTGCCGGTCGGGCTGCAGTTGATCGGACCCCAGCACGGCGACCTGGTCGTCCTGCGTACGGCCGCTGCTCTGGAGGCCGCTCTCAATGTTGACGCGCTCGCCATCCTGCCCGACTGACCCGACTGACCCGACTGACCCGAAACCACCCGAGAGGAGCCTGCCGCCATGTCGATCGCCAGCCAAGAGGACGTTGTGCGCCTCGTCCGCCCCGAGGACGCCCCGTGGGCCGACACCGGAATGGGAGTCCTGCTCAAGGTCGTGCGGTTCGATCCGCATTCCGGCACCTGGGTCATCCTCAACCGCTTCCGGCCCGGCGTGTTGCTCCAGACCCACCGGCACACCGGGTCGGTCGACGCCTACACCTCGGCCGGTCGCTGGCACTACGCGGAGTACGACTTCTGGGTGACCGAAGGCTGCTACCTGTTTGAGGCCGCCAACTCGGTGCACACGCTTCACGTGCCGGACGACAACGAGGGCGACACCGACGTGTGCTTCGTCATTGAAGGCGCACTGCTGAACCTGGCCGCCGACGGGTCAGTGGAGTCGGTCACCGACGGCCCGGCGATACTGGCCGCCTACTTCGCCATGCTCGAAGCCCAGGGCGACCCCCGGCCCAACGGCCTCATCGTGTGAGTCCACCCGGTCCGGCACCCGGACCCGCGCCGGACCCCGGCCGCCTCACCGACCCAGCGCTCTACCGGGACGGCGATCCCTTCGCTCTTTATGCCGCATTGCGCCGGCAGGCACCGGTTGCCTGGGTCGAGCCCTCAACCCAGCACGGCGGTTTCTGGGCCGTCACCACCCATCCCGAAGTGTCCGCCATCGGCGCCGACCCCGGGCTGTTCTGCTCGTCGCAGGGAATCCTGGTCGACGAGATCGGCACCAATTACGACGCACCCCCGACGATGATGCACACGGATCCACCCCAGCACACCCGGTACCGTCGCCTGGTCCAGCCCGCGTTCAAGCCGTCCATGGTGCGCGTGATGGAAGCCGGCGTCGCCGCCAAGGCAGGCGCCCTCATCGAACCGATGGAGGCAGGCGAGGTGATCGACATCGTCCCCACGCTGTCCATCCCCTTTCCGCTGCAGGTCATCTGCGAGCTGCTGGGCGTCGACGGCGCTCTGTGGCCCCGCTTCTACGAGTGGTCCGAGGCCGTGATCCCGGGAGAGAGCGAGCGCTCCGGTGCGGACAAGGCCCGCCTGCAACTTGAAATGTGGGAGTACCTGATCGGAGTGGCCGATGAGCGCAGGGTGGCGCCGGCCGACAACCTGGTCTCGGTGCTGGCCGCGGCCGGGGGGGCGGAGGGTGCCGGTGGCCACCTCAGCGAGGCTGAGCTGGCCATGTTCCTGATACAGCTGCTGGTGGCCGGCAACGAGACCACCCGCAACCTGCTCTCGGGCGGCCTGATTGCCCTGTCCGAGCACCCCGATCAGTGGGCCGCCCTGCGCGCCGACCGCTCGCTCATCCCAGATGCCGTGGAGGAGCTCCTGCGCTGGACCACGCCCGTGATCTCCTTCCTGCGCACAGCCACCCGGCCCACCACCGTCCACCGCCAGGCCATCGCCCAAGGCGAACCGGTCCTGCTCGTGTACGCGTCGGCCAACCGGGACGAGGCTGTCTTCGGGGACGATGCCGACCGACTGCGCATCGACCGCCATCCCAACCCGCATGTCAGCTTCGGGTTCGGACCTCACTTCTGCCTCGGCGCCGCACTTGCCCGCCTGGAGGCTCGCATCGTCTTGGACCAGCTGCTCGACCGCTTCACCACGATCGCCCCGGCCGGCCCGGTCGAGCGCACCGCCAGCCCGGTCATCGCCGGCATCCGGCACGCACCACTCGTGTTCAGGCGATAGGTGTCACCGGTGGCCTACGCGTCCACCGTCAACGTCTCCAGCAGGTCGGCGAACCGCCGTTGGGCCTCGGCCCGGCGGGTCGGGATGTGCTCGGTCGGCACCTCCGTCGCCACATAGCCCTTCAAGACCCGGCGGGCCACGGTCTGGCGGTGCACCTCGTCGGGACCGTCGTACAGTCGGGCGGCACGAGCGGCGCGGTACATCGACTCCAGCGGCAGGTCGCACGAGTAGCCCAGCGACCCGTGCACCTGCAGCGCCCGGTCGATCACGTTGTAGAGGACCGCGGCGCCGAAGTACTTGATCATGGCGATCTCCACCCGGGCCGCCGCCTGCCCTTCCCGATCCATCTTCCAGGCGGCCTGCAGCGTCATCAACCGCGCCGCATGCATTTCGGCCAGGGAGTCAGCCACCCAGTTCTGGATGGTCTGCTTCTCGGCCAGATACGAGCCGTGGGCGTAGCGGGAGACTGCCCGCTCGCACAACATGTCGAAGGCCCGCCGGGACTGGCCCAACCAGCGCATGCAGTGGTGGATCCGCCCCGGCCCGAGCCGCTGCTGGGCCAGCTGGAAGCCGTCTCCCTCCCGGCCGATCAGATTTCCCGCCGGCACCCGCACATCGCGGTAGACGATCTCGGCATGGTTCCCGAACCGCCCGTACGGCGTGTGCGGGTCCTCCATCGTCGGCACGTCGCGCACGATGTCGACCCCTGGCGTCGTGACCGGCACGATGAGCATCGACGACCCCTGGTACGCGTGGATGTCGGGATTCGTTACCGCCATCACGATGAGGAAGTCGGCCACCGACCCGTTGGAGGTGAACCACTTGTGGCCGTTGATGACGTACTCATCGCCGTCCTTGACCGCCGTGGTCCGCAACAGGGTCGGATCCGACCCCGCCGTGTGGGGCTCGGTCATGGAAAAGGCGCTGCGCAGGTCACCGTCCAGCAACGGCTGCAGCCACTCACGGCGCTGCTCCTCGTTCCCCGAGGTCTCAATTCCCACCGCCAGCAACTCGGCGTTGCCCGAGTCCGGCGCATTGTTGCCGAACACCACCGGCGCCAGCGGCGACTGACCCAGGATCTCGTGCATCAGCCCCAGCCGCACCTGCCCGAAGCCCATGCCACCCAGATCCGGCGGCAGGTGGGCGGCCCACAGCCCTTGCGCCTTGACCTGCTCCTGCAGCGGGCGCACGGCCACCCGCACCTGGTCATAGGTCAGCTCCAGCGTCTCGAGGGGGAACACCTCCTCCTTGACGAAGCCGCGCATCCAGTCCAACTTCTCCTCGAACTCGGGTTCTGTCGAGAAATCCCAGGCCATCGTCATCTCCCCTGTACCAGCTGTACGCCCTCCGGCCGGCTACCGGAGGACCACACCCTGCCACTACCGTGTGCGCCGTGCCCAACGCCAGCCCCGTGACCTTTCGTACGAACCCTATGGAGGTGCCGCCCCCGCCCCAGGTCGCCCTATCGGAGGCGGAGCGGGCCGTCATCTCCCACGCCGAGCGTGCCCTACTCGACGAGCGCCGCCTGCTCACCGGCAACGAACTGGCCGCCCTGGCTGCCCTGCCCGACGGAGCGGTGATGGCCCTGGCCTCGCTGGCCCACCAGGTGCGCCTGACTTGGTGCGGTCCCGAAGTCGAAATTGAAGGCATCCTCTCCGCCAAGACCGGCGGCTGCCCCGAGGACTGCCACTTCTGCTCGCAGTCCTCACGGTTCGACACGCCAGTCAAGGCCACCCCCTTCCTCGATACCAACGAAGTCCTCACCGCCGCCCGCGAGACCGCCGCCCTCGGCGCCTCCGAGTTCTGCCTCGTCCTGGCCGTGCGGGGACCCGACGAGCGCACCATGCAGCGCCTGCTCGAACTGGTTCCCCTCATCGGCCGGGAGACCGGTCTCAATGTGGCCGTCAGCGCGGGCATCCTCACCGAGGAGCAGGCCCGACGCCTGGCCCACGGCGGCGTGCACCGCTACAACCACAACGTCGAGACGGCTCGCTCGTACTTCCCGTCCATCGTCACCACCCACACCTGGGACGAGCGGGCGGACACCTGCCGCCTGGTGCGCGCACACGGGATGGAGCTGTGCTGCGGCGCCCTCGTCGGCATGGGCGAGACCGACGCCCAGCGGGTGGAGCTCCTGACGCAACTGCAAGACCTTGAGCCCACCGAGGTCCCCATCAATTTCCTCAACCCCCGGCCCGGCACCCCGCTCGGCGACCACCCGATCGTCGGCGCCTGGGAGGCCGTCCGCTGGATCGCCCTCTTCCGTCTGGCCCTGCCCTCGGTCATCCTGCGCTACGCCGGCGGCCGCGAGGTCACGCTGCGCGACCTGCAGGCCATCGGCATGACGGCCGGCATCAATGCGCTCATCGTGGGCAACTACCTGACCACTCTCGGCCGCTCCGCCGGCGAGGACCTCCAGATGTTGGCCGACCTGCGCATGCCCATCGGCGCCCTCACCGCCGCCATCTGAATGCCGGCCCGCACCGCCGCGGCCCATTGCACCGGCTGCGGTCGTGACGCGGCGGAGTGCCCCGGTTGCGGGCGCGCGCTCGACCCGCCGAGATTCTGCCCCCATTGCGGACGGCGCATGGCCGTCACGGTGATCCCCACCGGCTGGGTGGCCCGCTGCCGGGACCACGCCGAGATCCGCTCGCCATGACACCACTCACGTCTGACGTGGCCCGCTCCGCTGGGTTCGACCCTTCGCCCTGGCCACGGCCAACCTTCGGGTCCGGGCAATGCGGTCGGCTGTCGGTGGGTGCGTCGGTGGTATCCACCGCCAGTTCCCGGGTCCGCCCTTTATCTTCCAACCTCCCTGGGTCTTCATGTCGTGATGGGATGGGCACAAGAGCGCAAGGTTGGACAGTTCGGTAGGCCCATCGGCGGCGAAGTCCACGTGGCAGTGGTCGCCTTGGAGACCGAGACGCTTGCCACAGCCCGGCACGACACAGGTCCGGTCACGGGCGACCAGGGCGGCCGCGGTCTTCTGAGCCAGGTCACGAGTTGACTTGGTCACTGTCCGAATGTCCTTGCCTTCCCTGACCAAGAACTGCAGGGAACCCTCGCCCAGGAGCTCGACCGCGGCCTCGACCGGCACCGGCCCGATGCCCTCGATCTCACAGATCTCACCGGTGGTCGTCGTCCCCCGGCGCAATGCCTCGGCGTCGACAAGAACCAACACCTGGGGCCTGGCCCCGCCTCTCGCCCCTCCCCTCGCCCGGCCCTTGCCACCGGCAAGCAGATCGATGAAGGCGTCGAGGCGGTGGGCCTCGTAGGCGTCGCCCCCCTCTGAACCCGTCGCCTTCCAGCGGGCCTTGGTGGCTGCCTCGAGCGTGGGGGCAACCCGGGCCCAATCCACCTCGTCACAGAGGAACTCGCCCCTGATGCCACCGCCGGGGTCCTGGTGCCAACGGAAGTGCCGGTTGGCGTGGACCCGCTCATGCCGGGCCCGCTCGGTCTCCTTCGAGCGAGCGCACGCTCTCATCCGGGCTGCCGCGGCTGAGAGTTCTTGATGACTGGCCTCCCCGGCCACCATGTCGAGCAGGGATTCGGCCGCATCGGGATCCGCCGTGGCCGACGACGCCAACAAGCCCAGCTGGGGAGCCGAAAGTTTGCCCTGGCGCAAGGCGTCGGCCAGCGCGGGGAGCGCGGCGGCCCGCTCGGCTGCGGCCAGGCGCCCTTTGGCCACCGAGGCCGATGACCCAGACACCGCGGCCAGCCAATCCGGCGCCGAAGCGTGGCCGGCCTTGGAATAACACCCGGTCTCGAGGACTCGGGGGGCGAGGAGCGCGATACCCGAAGCCATCATCCGCTCGAGCTGACCCATGACCTCGACCAACTGTTGGCACTCCTCACCAGTGAGCCGCCCCGGGCGCATTCGCCGCACCACACATCGGGACGTGCGCAGGGCCAGTTCCAGATCGGCCCGAGCTGTGCCGAATGTCGAAGTGTCGAAGTGTGTGATGGCCACAAGACAAGGCTACGAAAAGGGTGTGACAACCCGCCCCGGCTCCGGCCGACTACTCCGAACCGCCCCGCACCAGGGCGACCAACCTCGACTCCTCGCCCGGAAGCGCCACCACTGCCAACCCGTCGCGTTCGACCAACCACTGACGATTGCGCACGTGCACCCCATCGGAGCCGTCAAAGCGATTCAAGATCACAATGACATTCATCGGCAGCACACCGACCGTTAAGCGAACCGAGTTGATAGTCCCCAGTCCGGCTTCGGCCACCAACAACACCACATCGGGTGCCAACGCACGGCACAGCGCCACCGCATCGCCGTCGTCGGCCAAGGGCGAACGCACCCCACCCGCGCCCTCCACCAGACCGATCTCCACCGCTTCATTGGACCAAGCGAGCTCAGCGACCAGATCGGCCACTTTGAACGCGGGCCGCCCGAGCAACTCGGCCGCCATCGGCGGAGCCATAGCCACCTCGTACCAGCGATGCGCCGGGCACACCACTTCGGCGGTTTCACCGCTGGCCCGCCCCAGGACCGCCGCGTCAAGGTCGGCCGGGTCGTCCCCGGCCGCGAACGACTGCGCCGGCTTGCGGGCGGCCACGGACACTCCCTCAGCCCTGAGGTCGGCCAGGAGTCGGGCGGACACCCAGGTCTTCCCAACGTCTGTTCCGGTGCCAACGACGACCACCAGCCGCGTGGGGCGCACCGGGGTCAGCGGCTGAGCGTGGCGGCGGTCCCGGCGGCGGGTGCCGGCAGTTCGTCACGCAGCACCGCCGCTGGTGCCAGGAGCACCAGGGCCTCGATCAGACGGGTCACGTCCTCGTCGCTATGCGCCGCCGACAGAGTGACCCGCAGTCGGCTGGTGCCGGCCGGCACCGTGGGCGGGCGGATGGCCGGGACCCACAACCCCTGCTGCAGCAGCGCGGCCGAAGCCTCGAGCGCCCGCTGCTCGCGGCCCAGGATGACCGGGATGATCGGGCTCGGGTGCCCGGGCGCCGCCAGGCCGGCGTCGACCAGACGGGCCACCAGAGCGGACAGGCGAGCCACCAGCCCCGCTCCCTCGGGCGAGCGCAGCACGGCCAGGGCGGCCAGCGCCGCCGCGGCGTCGGCCGGGGTCAGCGCCGTCGAGAAGATGTACGGCCGGGCCCGGTTGACCAGGAGGTCGATGACGTCCCGGGGGCCGGCCACGAATCCCCCGAGCGAACCCAGAGTCTTGGAGAGCGTCCCCACCCGCACCACGGCGAGCCCGGCGTCGTCCGTGAGGGAGCGGGGCAGGGAGGGGGTGAGTACGGCGTGGGCCTCATCGAGCAGGAGGAGGGCGCCGTGGCGGCGGCACAGCTTGGCGATCCCCTCCAGCGGTGCCGTATCGCCGTCCATGGAGAACACCGTGTCGGTGACCACCACCGTCGGCGCGGCGGCACCGGTCGGCCCGCCCGCACCCAACAGCTCCCCCAGGTGCCCCAGGTCACCGTGGCGGTACACCGCCAGCCGGGAGCGCGACAGCCGGCAGCCATCGATGATGCTGGCGTGGTTCAGCTCGTCGGAGAGCACCCGCACGTCGGGCCCGCCCAGGACGCTGAGGACACCCAGGTTGGCGGCGAAACCGGTGGGGAAGCAGACGGCGGCGTCCGTCCCCTTCCACTCGGCCAGGGCCCGCTCAAGGTCCGTGTGCACCGGTCGGGAGCCGGTCACCAGCCGGGACCCCCCGGAGCCGGCTCCCCACCGTTCCAGGGCCACCCGGGCGGCGTCGATCACGGCGGGGTGCGCACTGAGCCCCAGGTAGTCGTTGGAGGCGAACGACACCACGGCGCCCCCCTCGAGCACTCCGGCCGGTCCCCGGGCGTCGAACTCCCGGGGTGCCCGCCAGCGCCCGACGTCGACCACGGCGTCGAGTTCGGCCCTCACCCGTGCCGCCCACGGGCTGCCGCTCACCCGCCCACCACGTCGTCCAGCGCTGCCGACAGGGCGTCGATCACGCGCCCCACTTCGCCCTCGGTGATGGTGAGGGGCGGCATGATGACCACGACGTCGCCCAGCGGCCGCAGCAGGACGCCCCGCTCGACCGCCCCGGCGCAGACCCGACGGCCCCAGCGCAGTCCCGGACCCGGCGGCTCCAGCTCGACGCCGATCATGAGGCCCCGCTGCCGGACAGCCCGCACGCCCGCGCGCCCAGCCACACGCTCCTCCAACAAAGCGGCGAACTGCACCGCCCGCTCCCGCACCGACTCCAGCACCCCCCACTCCCCGATGAGGCGCAGGTGCTCCAGCGCCACCGCCGCCGCCAACGCGTTGCCGCCGTAGGAGTGCCCGTGGAAGAACGTCTGCGATCCGAGGTCCGGACCCAGGAAGGCCGAGAAGACCTCTCCCGACGCCACGGTGGCCGACATGGCGACGTATCCGCCCGTGATCCCCTTGCCGAGGCACAGGAGGTCGGGTCGCAGCCCGCACTGCTCGGAGGCGAACAGCGTCCCGGTCCGCCCGAACCCGGTTGCCACCTCGTCGCAGATCAGCAGGACTCCGGCCTCCCGGCAGGCCTCGCCCACCTTGCGCACGTCTTCGGCGGAGGCGCACCACATTCCCGCCGCGCCCTGCACCAGGGGCTCGAGCACCACGGCGGCCAGCTCCCCCGCCTGCGCGTCAATGGCGGCGCACGCCTTGGCCGCCCAACCGGGATCGGCATAGCCCGGAGTGCGCACCACGGGGAAGCACAGGGGCTCGAAGATGGCGCTGAAGACGCCGCCGTCGCCCAGCGAGAGTGAGCCGATGGTGTCGCCGTGGTAGGCGTCGCCCAGGGCCAGGAACGAGCCCCGCCCGGCCACCCCCCGGTTGACCCAGTACTGGAAGGCGATCTTGAGGGCCTGCTCGACCGCCGCCGCCCCGTCGGCCGCGAACAGGAAGTGCGGCTCGTCCACCGGCACCACCGGGGCCAAGGCCTCGGCCAGTTCCACCACCACCGTGTTGCCGTTGCCCAGCATGGTGGAGTGGGCCACCTTGGCGGCCTGGGCGGCCAGGGCGGCGTTCAGCTCGGGCACGCAGTGACCCAGGGTATTGACCCACAATGACGAGATGGCGTCCAGATAGCGGCGCCCCTCGCTGTCGATCAGCTCGCGCCCCTCGGCCCGGTCAATCACCAGCGGGGCGCTCTCCGCGTAGGCCGCCATCTGGGTGAAGCCGTGCCAGACCACCGCCGCGTCGCGCTCCACCCAGGACCCACCGACGCCGCGCACGCCCTGATTCTGGACCACCGTGCCCGCCCGGTCCATTGGGCGAGGGGATGACACGGACCAATCGCGCTTTACGTCGGAACAGCCCCCAGGTGCTGGATCCCGATCACCGGCCCATTGAGGACTTGGCCAGGCTTGGGCACCCCGGGCACCGAGCCCAGGAACGGGGCGTCCCCGAAGGCGAAGACGCCGCCGTCAGGGGCGACGAGCAGGTAGCCGTTGGGACCCGGGCTGTTCGCGATCCCGCTGATGGGGGAATTGAGGTGGACGTTGGCCAGCGACCCTCCGAAGTTGATCCCGAAGTCGAAGACCCCACCATCGTCGGCCGCCATCCTGTAGCCGTTCAAATTAGGGGTGGGAGGGGGGTGGTCACCACCGCCACCTCCACGGCGCCGATGTCGCACCCCGGTCCTTGGGGCCTCGTGACGCCGCGCTGGTCGGTCGTGATGCCGGCGGCCAGGCCGGTCTGGCAGCTGGCGACGGGGATGGAGTCAATGAGCGGGCTGCCGGTATTCGGCATCTCGGTCGGGGTGGGCCCGCCGTTGGCACCGAGTGCGCCGAGATTCGGGTTGGCGGCACTCAGCTTGTCGGTCGGCTGGGTGAACCCGCAGGTCGCGTCATCTGCGTAGTTGTAGCCCTGGGAAGTTGTGCTGCTGGCGCTGCCGAAGGAGCAGTTGGGGGCGGAGTTGCCCGGCGAGGCGACCACCGAACCGAAGGCGGACAGCGTGTTTTCCGACCCGCCAAAGACCTGGACATCCCCGTTGCCGGTGATGGTGGCATAGGCGAGGTTCTCGTGAGAGAGGTTGCCGGCTCCCACTCCGACGTCCGCGTTGTTGGCGATCGTCGAGTTGACGACGTTCATCGTGCTCCCGTTGGCGGTACCCATCGCATAACCGCCACTACCGGTGATCATCGTGTTGGTCACGGTGATTGCCCCACTCCCGTATACCCCGTCAGTCGTGCTGCCGGTCACGGTCGAGTTGGTGACCGTGACGTCTCCGTCGGCGTTGTCGATGCCATCAGCCGTGCTCCCGCTGCGCGTTGAGTTCGTCAGGGTAATTGAAGCGCCGCCACCTGCATAGATGCCGTTGCTTCCGCCATTGATGGTGACGGCGTCGATCGACAGGGCAGCGGGCGCGCCCGACGACGTGGTCAGCACGTCGGATCCGGCGAAGCCGGTATTGGTCACCCCGTTGCCCTTGAGGGTCAGGGAATGGCTGCCTCCCGATCCCCGCGTCCACATCGATCTCGGCGTCGTCCGAAAGGCCGTTGGCGTCCGTGATCGCCTGGCGCAGCGACCCGAGCCCGGTGTAGTTGTTGTTCGACACCGTCAGCGTAGTGAGCGCTCCGGCAGGCGGCGCGCCTGCGACGCCCAGCCACGCCAGAGGGGCACCGACCAGCAGGAGGGGCGCCAGGAATCGCCTGGCCAGATTCCGCCCGTTGACACTCGGCATGGATGCTCCTCTCCCGCTGAGTTCGCACTTCATTCCGCCCCCCGAGGCGAGAAAGCACCACACCGGTTCACCACCAGGTGGGGTGGGAACGCATGCTCCACTCACGGCTCTCCGCTTCCTTGCGCGAGAATGGTCCATGGACGCAATCGGCGTGGTCGACACCATGTTCGCCCGCTACGACATGGGTGCCGAGGCCCTCGACGAGTTGGCCCAGTGCCCCGGCTACGGCACCCGATTCACCACCATCCGCCGCACCGTCCCCGGCTTCAAGGACCTGGCGGTGGCGGCCAAGAAGCTCATTGAGGAGCACGGCTGCCGCATAGTGGTGGCCCTCGGGATGCCGGGCGCCCAGGAAGTCGACAAGGTGTGCGCCCACGAGGCCTCGACCGGGATCATGACGGCACAGCTCATGACCAACACGCCCATCCTTGAGGTGTTCGTCCACGAGGACGAGTCCGACGACCCGGCCACGCTGGCCATGGTGTTCAAGAACCGTTCACGGGACCATGCCCGCAACGCCTACCTGATGCTGTACGAGCCCGAGCAGCTCACCGCCCGCGCCGGCCAGGGCGTACGCCAAGGCTTCGGCGACGCCGGACCCCTCAGCTAGGAGTGCGACCAGGTCACCGAGAACGCGCTCCCGTCAGGGGACAGCGCCGACGGCGTCGCCTTGACCGTGCCGGTCTGGGATGCCATCTGTATGTCAGCATCGCTGAAGGCGCTGATGGTCCCGGTCTTGCCCGCCGTGTCGGTCACGGACGCGACCGAGAAGTTCACGGTGCCGAAGTCGGCCAGCGCGAGCTGGCGGCAGAAGGCGGCGATGCACTGCGAGGGCGCCTCGGCCACGAACTCGGCCGAGGCGCGGGTCAGTCCGCTGCCGGCCAGCGTGGTGGAGTATGTCCAGCCCCGCGTGGCGTCAGAGAGTGTCAGGGTGAACGACGTGCCGGCCGCGTCTGACGTCACGAGACCGTTCATCATGTCGCCAGGGTGCACGGGGTACTGGGCCGTCGGGATGGTGACGGAGCCGGCGGGGTACATCTCGTACCAGGCGTAGTAGCTGGGCGTGTGCGAGCTCGTGCAGTCCGAGTCGGTGCCGGTCTGCTCCACCGAACTCGAGCCGTAGCCGTCCAGGCCGACCCAGAAGGACGAGTAGGTGGCTTGGAGCGACGGCAGCCCGAGAAGACCGCCCGCGGTGCAGTTGACGGTGGGCTCCACCCAGGTCGACGACAGGGTCCGGAAGGTGGCACCGGTATCGGCGTAGCCCGACCAGTTGGTCGAGCGCACGTTGGTGGTGGTGTTCTGCGCCCCGTGGGCCAGCGGTGCGCCGACCACGTGCTTGCCGATGATGGGTACGTGGTACATGACGGGCGCCACTGAACTCGCCGACCCCGCAGCCGCCGATCCCGCCAGCGACCCCGCCGGGACCAGGAGGCCCACCAGGGCCAAAGCCCCAGTCAGAGAGAATTTCCGCATGTGTCCTCCCGTCCACCACACCACAGGCCAACCCGCCCGGGAAGCCTCTTGCTACGGCCCAACACTATACGGACCGACGCCACGGTATTGGCGCTACGGATCGCGAGGGAGACCCAACACCTTCTCCGCCACGATGTTGCGTTGCACCTCCGCCGTCCCGCCGCCCACCGTCAGGGCGGGCGAGTACAGGAAGCCCCGCGACCACACCCCGTCGCCCGGGGCCGCACCCGAGGGCCCCCAGCCGCCGACCGGGCCCGAGCCCGCCAGCATCCCGAACGGCCCGGCCAGGTCACGGGCCACCCCCATCACGTGCTGCCCGTGGGCGTCGGCGATGGCCTTGCGCACCGAGGCCTCGGCCCCCGGCGCCCGCCCCGCCAGCACGGCCGAGACCATGCGCAGACGGAGCACCCGCAGGATCTGGCTCTCCACCCACACCGACACCAGGCGGTCCCGCAGCGACGGGTCGGGCGCCCCCCCGGCGCCCCGCACCAGATCCACCAGGTCGTCGGCCGTCGGCCCCATCCCCCACAGCGCACCCTCGCCCGACAGCGACACCCGTTCGTTGCCCAGCGTCACCTTGGCCAATTCCCAGCCGCCCCCCTCCGCCCCGATGAGGTGGTCCGCCGGGATGCGGACATCATCAAAAAAAACCTCGTTGAAGGCGTGCTCGCCCGTCATGTCGATCAGCGGGCGGATCTCTATCCCGGGCGCGTCCATGGGACAGACGAAGTACGAGATGCCCGAGTGCTTGGCCGCCGCCGGATCGGTCCGGGCCAGCAGTATCCCCCACTTGGCGATGTGGGCGTAGCTGTTCCAGACCTTCTGCCCGTTGACCACCCAGGCGTCACCGTCCCGGACGGCCCGCGTGCTCAGCGCCGCCAGGTCGGAGCCGGCGCCCGGCTCGCTGAAGAGCTGGCACCAGAACTCCTCGCCCGAGAGCAGGGCCCACAGCCAACGCTCCTTCTGCTCGGTCGTGCCGGCGTACATCAGGGTCGGCCCTGCCCACCCGATGCCGATGGGGTTGATGGGGCGGCGCACCCCGGCCGCTCGCAACTCCTCATCGATCATGAGCTGGGTCAACGGGTCGGCATCGAGACCGAACGGCGGCGCCCAGTGCGGCACGACGTAGCCCGCTTCGGCCAGCTGCCGTCCGCTGGGATGGGGGTGGGCCGCCAACCACTGCCTGACCTCGGTGCGGCGGGGATCACCTTCTCCGGGCAGGCCGAGGTCCACGCCGGCAGCGTAGGCTCATTCGATGACCGACTGGAACTACGGGGACGTCTGGGAGACGGTGGCCGACCTGCAGCCCGAGGCTGTGGCTGTCACCCAGGGCAACCGCAACATGACGTGGGGTGAGTTCGACCGGGGGGCCGACGGCGTCGCCCAATTCCTCCTGGACCTGGGTGTCGTCCAGCAGGACAAGGTGGCCATCTACCTCTACAACGCGCCGGAGTACCTGCAGACCCTCTTCGCCGCCTTCAAGGTCGGCCTGGTCCCGGTGAACACCAACTACCGCTACGGTGACGACGAGCTGAGCTACCTGTGGGACAACGCCGACGCCGTGGCCGTCGTCTTCCACGGCGCCTTCACCGACCGCATTGAGGGGATCCTCCATCGGGTGCCCCGGGTCAAGGGCTGGCTCTGGGTCGACGACGGCTCGGGCCCCTGCCCCGACTGGGCCACCCCTTACGACGAGGCGGCCAAGGAGGCCATCGGGCGGGTCACCTCGCCGTGGGGCCGCAGCGGCGACGACCTCTACATGCTCTACACCGGGGGCACCACCGGGATGCCCAAGGGCGTGATGTGGCGCCAGGACGACCTCTTCGCCCTCCTCATCGCCAGCGGGGTGCGCCAGTACCCGGTCGACGGTGGCATCGAAGGCGTGCGCGAAATCCTCATCGCCAACCCCGACGCCGGGGTCACCCTCATGCCGGCCTGCCCGCTCATGCACGGGACCGGCGGCTTCACCGCCAACACCACCCTGGCCGAGGGGGGGCGGGTCTGCCTGCTGGAGTCGCGCAAGTTGGACCCCGTCGAACTGCTCAACACGGTGGAGCGCGAGAAGGTGAACGGTCTCGTCATTGTGGGCGATCCCTTCTCGCGCCCGCTGCTGACCGCCCTCAATGCCCAGCCGGGCCACTGGGACCTCAGCCCCCTCCTCATGGTGATCTCGTCGGGCGCCATGTGGAGCGAGTCCATTAAGCAGGAGCTGCTGGCCCACCACGCTGGCATGCTGCTGGTCGACGCCTTCAGCTCCTCGGAAGCCCTGGGCATGGGGGTGTCCATCTCGGGCGCCGGCAACGCGGCGGCCACCGCCTCGTTCACCCTGGGCCCCACCGTCAAGGTGTTGACCGATGAGGGCAAGGAGGTGACACCGGGCTCCGACGAGGTCGGGGTGCTGGCCCTGGGCGGGCGCAACCCCCTCGGCTACTACAAGGACGAGGAGAAGTCGGACCGCACCTTCAAGGTGATCGACGGCGTGCGCTACTCCGTCCCGGGCGACTTCGCCCAGGTCGACGCCGACGGCACCATCCGGCTGCTCGGCCGTGGCTCGGTCTGCATCAACTCGGGCGGCGAGAAGATCTTCCCCGAGGAGGTGGAGGAGGCCCTCAAGACCCATGAGGCCGTCACCGACGCCGTCGTCGTCGGCATACCCCATGCCACCTACGGCGAGCAGATCGTGGCCGTCATTGAGCCGGCCGAGGGCTCCGACCCTCCCGCCGAGGCCGAGCTCATCAACCACGTCAAAGAACGGTTGGCCCACTACAAGGCGCCGCGGCGGGTGCGGGTCGTGCCCACCATCGGCCGCGCCGCCAACGGCAAGGTCGACTACAAGCGGCACCGGGCCGAGTCCATTGAGGAGATAGAGCCCGTGACCTGAGGCTCGTCCCTATCCGCCCACGATCTCGCGGTAGGTCTGGCCGTAGAGGGTGAACGCGGCCTTGTAGTTCTGGGCCGCCAGGTCGGCGTTGGCCGACGCCAGGTCCTGCGGTGCGGCCGGGTTGACCGCCTGGCCCGCCGTCTGCTCCTCCCCCAGGGCGGCGGTGACCAGTTCCTGGACCCCGATAGGAGTGGCATTGAGGTAACCACCGTCGCTGGTCGGCACCTCCAGGTCCGCCACGGCACCACTGGTTCCCTGGAGCAGATCATTCTCAATGGTGATCTTGAGCTCGAGGTTGAGACTGGCCTGAATGGCGGCGATCTTGTTGAGGATCAGGGTGTTGCGCGAGTCCACGAGCGCGTAGAGCAACTGCTCCTCGTTATTGATGCCCGTGGTCCGTGAGTCGACCAGGGTGGTCAGCGAGTTCACGTTGTCGAAGATGACGTTGACCTGCTCTTCCTGGGCAATCGCCGTGCAGTCCCCGTTGATCTGGTGGAGCCAGATCAGGGTGTCACGGACGATCTGCCCCGCGCCGATCAACACCTGGACGACGATGTTGACCGGGTCGGGGATGGTAAAGGTGGCGCCTTCACCGAGGACATAGGCCCCCAGCACCAGGGATTGAGGCACCACCGCCGCCGCAACGGTGGCGATGTCGACGGCCAGGGTGGCGGCGTAAATCCCGTCGTCGCCGTCATTCCCACCCGGAGCCGAGGCCGGGCAGTTGGCGGCGTTCCCTGCCGGGTCAGTGGTCTCGGTGGTGGCCGGCGGGAAGGTGTTGCCGGAACCCGAGGCATGGGCAGTCAGGCCCGGGACGCTTAACGTACTCGGCAGTGCGACAGTCGTCGACGGAGGGGCGAGGGCCGCAACTGCGGAATGGCCCAGCGCGTCGGCGAAGCTAGAGAACCCGCCGTGCACCTTCAAGAAGGCGTCATAGAGCTCAGAGAGTTGGTCCGGCGTCAAGGTGGCCAGTGCCCGGTCGAACTCACCGGTCGGTGGCATCGGCGAGATGGCGAGTACGGAGCCGCCCGCACCGTTCGAATCAACGCTGTCGGCCACTTGGACCGCATTGGCGTAGACCTCCACGACCTGTTGGCGGAACCCGGGCGGTGCGGGCGTGGTGGGATGAATGGAGCCTGCGTTGACGGCAGTGGGGGCGGCGGGAACGGCGGCTGGGGCTGCAGGTGACGGGCCCGCGTACAAGGTCTTCGAATCAATCGGCTTGATGGGGGTCCAGGCCTTCGTACCGAATAGGCCGAGCGCACGCACCTGGGCCGCACTGATCAGCCGGCCGGCCGGCGCTCCCGACCCCGATCCGCCCCGGGGCGAACCGACTGCGCCGGCTGTCGCCGCCGCCACCACCGCCATGGTCAGCACCACCATCGGCACCCGGCTGATGAGGCGTCGGCGTCGGCTGTCCCGTGCCTGTCGGAGCTGGGCGAAGGCTCGCCCACGCCGGTTGGCCGCCGGCGCTCGGGACGGGATGCCCTGGGGCAGCCGCCTCACTGGACGATCTCCTTGTAGGTCTGGGCGTATAGGGCGTAGGCCTGCCGATATTTCCCGGCGGCCAGATCGGCGTTGGCGGAAGCCAGATCCTCCGGCGCCGCCGGGTTCACCGCCTGTCCGGCTCCGTTCATCTGCGCCAATGCGTTGGTCACGATCGCCTGGACCCCGATGGGGACCGCATCGAGGTAGCCACCTTGGGAAGCCGGTATCTGCACCTCGACCACCGATCCCGTGCCGGGCTCCAGCAGGTCCTGCTCAATGACCACCTTGATCTGCAGGTTGATGCTGGCCTGCACGGCGGCCAGTTGGTTGAGAATTTGTGTCGTCTGGGTGTCGACCAGGGCGTAAATCAGCTCGGCCTCGTTCTCCAACGCGGTGGTACGGGAGTCGACCAGTGCGGTGAGGTAGTCGACGTTGTTATAGATGTCGGTCACCACGCCCTGCTGGTCGGCCAGGTTGCAGTCGTTGGATTTGGCCTGGTCATAGGCCAATGTGTCGTGGAGGATCTGCGCCGCGCCCAGGAGCGCGGCCACAATGATCCAGGCCGGATCGGGGATGGTGAACGTCGTGCCCTCACCGAGCACCTCGGCTCCGATGGTGAGTTGCTGGGGCACCGCCGCATCGGTCTGGGTGAAGACATCGATCGCCACCTGGGCCGCGTAGATCCCATCCTCCCCGTAGTCGCCCCCGGGTGCCAGGCTGGGGCAGTTGGCTTCGTTGATCGACGGGTCGGTCGTGCTCGTCGTGGCTGGTGCGAATGTGGTGGTGGTCGACGAGTCCGGGTACGGGTACGGCGAGGAACCGCCGTCCGCCGAGCGCAGCGAGTGCGCCTGGGCCTGCAGGTTCGGTTGCGGCGTCCCAGCAGATCCCTGTACCCGGGACGATGGGGCCGGGGTCGAGCTGGAGGGCGGTGAGTACAAGGTCATCAGCCTGGACCACGATGGAGTTTTCTGCACCGCCGTGTAGAGGATGTTCAGGTCGGCGCTGGGGGTGTCCTGGACCGCCTGGGAGAACGAGGCGACCGACTCGGGTTGGGCCCCTCCCGAGGGGATGTTCTGGCTCCCGGTGGCCACAGAGTTCACGGAGTAGAGCTGCTGGTACAACGAGACCAATTGGCCGGCGAACTGTGGTGGCGCGACCTCACTCGCCGTGTCGGACGGAGGAAGGGTCGTTGTCGTCACCGCCACCCCGGCGCCCGCTCCGGCCCCGCCGCCCAGCTTGGTTGTCCCGGCGACCAAGCCCGACCCCGCCGCCGCACCGGGCGAGGAGGACGGTGGTGGAGATCCGCTGTAGGTCATCGTCGGCGTCGCCGCCGTCTTGGGCGCGAAGGCGATCTGGGCCAGGTTCAGCGGCTTTACCTCAATCCTGCGGATGGCCGCCTTCAGCAACGACTGCTCCGCGGTGTTCGTATTCTCATTGTGGACCCGGGCCACCACGACCAATCCGCCCGCTACCAGAGCGGCGGCGGTGCCCAGCAGCAGCAGGGCCCGGGCTCTACGACCGCGCCTCGGACCCGAGACCGAAGGCGGACCATCGGTTCCGGACCCGCTCACGGGTCTCCCGTCACAACGAGACCCCCGAACCGAAGAATGGCAGGGTTCCGAAGTTGAACACGCCGCCATCGGCGGCGATGAAGGCGTAGCCGTCTCCGGTGACGTTTGCCGTCATGGCGACGACGGGCTGATTGAGACGGATCGCCCCGGTCGAACCCAGGAACGCGGCGTTGAAGGCGAAGATGCCTCCGTCGGCGCCCACCATCCAGTAGCCCCCGGTAGTCTGGTCCGCGGCGATACCGACCACCGGCTTGACCAGTGGTGTGGACCCCAAGGACCCTTGGAAGACCGCATCGCCGAAGGTGAATACCCCTCCGTCGGAAGCTGCCAGCCAATAGCCGCCACCATCGGGGGTGAGGGCCATGCCGACCACGGGCTTGTTGAGGGTCAGCGACCCGGTGGAGCCATGGAACCGCGCGTCGCCGTAGCTGAACACTCCCCCGTCGGAGGCGACGAACAGGTAACCGTTCCCCGACGGGGTGGCCGCCAATCCCACCACCGGCTTGTTGAGCACGATGTCACCGGTCGATCCGAAGAACGTTGCGTCGAAGGAGAAGATACCCCCGTCGGAGGCCACCAACCAGTACCCACCGGTGAGCGGATCGAGGGTGATGCCGACGATGGGCTTGTTGAGTGGGGTGCCGGACATCGATCCGTCGCACAAGGCATCACCCCGGTTGGCGATCTGTCCCGCCGCATTGACAATCCAGTACCCGCCGCCGTCGGAGGTCAGCGCCATCCCGACTACGGGCCCCGGCAGCGTCGAGGAGCATCCTCCGACTCCGCCGGACACCGGCACCACGTAGGTGAACGCAGCGGGCGCACTGGAGATGCCCTGCTCGGTCACCACCACATCGGCCGGTCCGGCGGGGTTGGCCGGGGTCACCGCAGTGATCCCGGTGGGCGTCGCCGAAAGGATCTGCGCGTTCCTGCCGCCGATGGTCAAGGTCGAGGCGGCGGTGAAGTTGGAGCCGGTCAAGGCGACGATGGTCCCTCCCGAGATCGGACCGGTGTCGGGACGGACACCTGAGAGGACCGGTCTCGTCACGTAGGTGACCCGGTCAGCAGGAGTGGGCACGCTGGTTCCACCGGGCGTGGACGCCGAGAGATCGACGATGCCCGGTGACCCCGGCGGTGCCACCACGGTGATAGTGGTCGCCGTCACCTGCGTGATGGTGCCCGGGGTGTTGCCGAAGTCGACCACGGTCGTCCCCGAGAAACCCGATCCGGTGATGGTGAACGTGGTGCCACCCGTGGTGGACACGGTCGGAGGGCTCACACTGGTGATGACCGGTGGTCCGGCGGGAGGGTTGATGGTGAACGTCTGGGAGAACCCCGCCGTCGGGCCCCCCGACGCACTGACCGTCTGACCGGTGAAGAGGGGGGTGGTCGAACCGCCGTCAGCGTCGGTCTCGACCACCGATGCGGTGTAGGTGCCCGGGAGGGCGTACAAGTGGCTTTCCGAGTCGGTATTTGTGGTGGCGCTCTGGCCGTCCCCGAAGGTCCAGGCGTAGCTCACGATGGCCGAGGATGGCCCGACCGACCCGCTGGCGTCGAAGACGGTAACGGACGGGGCCAGGGCCGGACTGACGGTGAACGAGGCAATGGGGTGCAGGTCGGGGACGATGGCCACCCCGGCCGGCGCGTCGCCGCTTGACAACACCAAGTGTGGTCCGGCGGCCAGAGACGCTGTGCCTGCACTGGTGGTGATCGCGAACTGGTCAACTGTGTTGTTGTGCGAGTCGGTGACCAACAGCGTGGTGCCGTCGGGGGTCACCGCCAGCCCTGTCGGGGTACCCGAGGTGGGCAGGGCGACGGTGCCGATGGTGATCGGGCTCCCCACGGTCGGTGCGGCGGAGATCCCGATGGGCGTCACGGTGCCCGAGCCTCTGTTGGCCACCAGGAGGCCCCGGCCGTTCGGCGTGATGGCCAGGGCATCAGGGTCGACTCCCACCGAGGTGGGGCTGCCGATGGCGGTCTGCCCGCTGGAGGCGGCCGCCACGGTGAGTGGGAGCACGGCGCCGGGTCCGGCTTCGGCCACCCACACGGTGGTGCCGTCCGGGGTGACGGCGAGCGCGTCGGGGCTGGTCGCCCCGCCTAGGTTCAGTGTGTTGATGACGGCACCGCTCGTGACGTCGATCACCGACACGGTGCCGTCACCCGAGTTGGCCACAAAGGCCAGCGAGCCATCGGGGGTGAACGCCACCGCGGCCGGGCTGGAGCCGACGGTGACCGAGGTGACGGAGCGGGTGATGAGGTTGACGATCGACACCTGGGCGCTCCCGGCATCGGCCACGTAGGTCTTCGAACCATCGGGGCTGATGGCCAGGGCCAACGGCTCGGGACCGACGCTGAGGCTGCCCAGCGATGCGTTGAACCCGGTGTCGATGAGGCGCAACTTTGACGATGCCCTGTCGGCCACAATCGCCGTGTTGCCGTCGGGGGTGACTGCCACCGCGTCGGGGGCCGAGGGCCCGGAGAAGGTAACTGGTGTGCCGGCCACGTTGGCTACCACCGCCACCGGAGTCACCCGGCCATTTCCCGCATCGGCGATGTAGGCCACGGGAAGGGCGGCCGATGTGGCGGCCTGCACGCTGAACGAGTTGGTGACCATGGCTTCGGGCGCATCGCCAGAGGCCAGAATGGCATTGCCACTGGCTGTCTGCCCGGTGAAGATCGAGCTCGTCGATATGCCGTCGGCGTCGGTCACGGTCACCGACGCCGTGTACGTGCCCGCCAATTGATAGGTATGGCTCTGGGAGGCGCTGGAAGAACTGATCACGGCGGACCCATCACCGAACGAGAAGGCGTATGAGGCGATGGCCGTGGAACCGGCAGTCGACCCGCTGGCGTCGAAGGAGGTCGGCGAGCCGGCCTGGGCCAGTCCGACCGCCAGGTGGGCGATCGGCCCCTCATCGGGGACGTAGGTCACCCCAGCGGGGTGCGACGGTGAGGTTGACTGGGCGGGCGGACCCGGAGGGAGAGGATCGGCCGTTCCCGGGCTGCCCGAGGACGAGGTGACTGTGACCGGGGTGATCGACCCATCGGCGAAGTTGGTGACGTACGCCGTGGTGCCGTCGGGGCTGAAGGCCACTCCGGTCGGTTTCTGGCCCACATTGAACGGGGTCTGGGCGGTTCCCGTGCCGGCGACAATGGTGATCGGGGTCACGTTGTTGGACGAGAAGTTGGGCACATAGGCCAGCGTCCCGGTGGGGTTTATGGCAATGGCATCAGGATTTGAGCCCACCGAGATGGCGGTTCCGGGTGTGTTGGTCGCCGTGGGCACGGGCACCACCGTGTTGTTGCCATCGGCCACGACAAGAAGGGTGGTGCCGTCAGGGGTGATGGCCAGGGCCTGGGGGTCCGAGCCGCTACCGATGGGGATGGGGGACCCTGCCTTGAGCGTCGAGACCGTGATAGGTACGACCTGGCCCTGCCCGTGGTCGGCCACGTACGCCGTCTTGCCATTGGGGGTGACGGCAATGGCCGCCGGCTGGGACTGCGCACCGCCGATCTGGATCGGGGTCAGCGCCACCCCGGTCCCGGTCGAGCTCAGCTGGACGGGCGTCACGGTCCCCGAGCCCCCTGTGGCCACCGAATTGGCGACGAAGGCCATCGTCCCGTCGGGGGTGATGGCGATGGCCTCGGGCGAGCTGCCGACCGCCACCGCGGTGCCGACAGAACCGGTGGCCACCGTGATCGGGTAGATGGCGTCCCCGGTCTTGTCGACCACCCACGCGGTCGATCCGTCGGGGGTCACGGCCACGGCATAGGGGTCGGCCCCCACGAGGATCTGGCTGATGACGCTCCCGGTGAGCGGGTTCACCTCATCGATTGCGGCGGCGCCACTGTCGGCCACGTACTCGAGAGGGAATGGGGCGGTGATGTGGGGGTGCAATGTGGCCGAGGCCGTCTGCACCGCACCCCAGAGCCCACCGGGGGCGACCGTCATGAGTCCCGCCCCGGCGAGTATCGCGGCAGTGAACACCCGCGTGGTGCGGATTGGCGAGTGCATGGCGTGTCCTTTTCTGTCAGGAAGGTGCGTCGAATGATTTGTGCGGTTCCGCCGGAGGCGCGTCATGGCGCCACCGCCGATCCCTCGAAGGGAGCACCAAAGTCGAAAATGCCACCGTCGGAGGCCACGAACCGATACCCGTCGCCGTTGGGCATGGCTGAACCTCCATCGATCGGTCGGTTGAGGGTGATCGCTCCCGTCGAGCCCAGGAACGGCGCGTTGAAGCTGAACACACCTCCATCGGTGGCGATCTCCCAGTAACCGCCGGTGGCGTTGTCAGCGATGATCCCGACCACAGGTCTGTTGAGGACGATGTTGCCGGTGCTCCCGTAGAACTGCGCATCGCCGAAGGTGAACACCCCCCCGTCGGAAGCGGCCAGCCAGTAACCCCCGCCGTCAGACGTCATGGCGATCCCGACAATGGGCTTGTTGAGCACCAGACCGCCGGTGGAGCCGTGGAATACTGCATTCCCGAAGGTGAACACTCCCCCGTCGGAGGCGACCAGGAGGTACCCGGTGCCCGAGAGAGCCGCCGCCATGGCGACAACGGGCTTGTTGAGCGAAAGACCGCCGGTGGAGCCCATGAAGGGCGCGTTGAAACCAAAGATCCCGCCGTCGGAGGCCACCAGCCAGTAGCCGCCAGTCGCCAGATCGGCCGTGATGCCAACCACGGGTCGGTTCAGGGTCACCCCGGTAAGGGATCCGTAGCAGTGAGCATCCCCCTCTGCCACCACGTCTCCGGCGGAGTCGACGATCCAGTACCCGTTGCCGTCCTGGGTGGTGGCCATACCGACGACGAACCCGCTGGGCAGATTCGAACTGCAGTCAGTGGACGTGGGTGGCGGCACCGGCGCCAGATAGGTGAAGCGGTCGCCCGCCGAGAGCGCACTCGTGCCGCCGGCACCGATCACGCTGACATCAACTCCGCCGGCGGGCGCCGGCGGCGATGCCACCACCACGCTGGCGGGGGCCAGGACCAAAATGGTGGCCCGGGTGGACCCGAAGAAGACAGAGTCACCAGCGACGAACCCCGAGCCGACGACCGTGACCGTGGTCCCACCCGCGGTCGGCCCGGTCGATGGGCTCAATCCCGACACCGCGGGTATCGGGACGGCAAAGGTGACCGTCGGCGTACTGGGCAGCACGATGGATGTCGTCGTGTCGGTGGCGGTGAAGGTGACCCCTTCAGCCGAGAGGTCGGTGACAACGAACGACGTCTGCCCGTTCGCTCCGGTGGGCGACGTGGCATGGTTGAGCACGGCGTGGGAGCCGGCGGGGACGCCCAGGTGCACGGTGTGCCCGACCTGGGGGGAGCTGCCCAACAACAACGTGACCGTCACCGTGGCCTGGGAGACGCCATCGTTGGGGACCGTCGAAGGAGTGGCCACCACGGTCGAGCTCTGGGCTTCCGTCGGTGCCGAGGTAAAGGTCACCGTGGGCTTCTGGTTGATGGTGACGGTGTCGGTGGTGTCGGTCGCGGTGAGGGTGACAATTTCGGCCACCGTGTCGGATACGGCGAACGTCACCACACCGCTGGTGTTGGTGCTCGAGGATGAGGCGTGGATGCTGATGTTCGTCGAGCTGGCGGCCAGGGTGACATTGGCCCCGGCCACCGGGGTCGATCCGTGATTGTGCAGGGTGACGGTGATCGTGCTCAGGGCGGCCCCGTTGCCCGGTACCGTCGTCGGTGATGCCACCACGGTGGAATCGGCCGCCTCGGTCGATGGCAGATGGAAAATGATCACGGCCTGAAGGTCGAGGGTGACCGGCACCGTGGTGTCGGTCACGTTGTAGGTCACCGTCTCTGCGGTGGCGTCGGTCACGGAGAAGTCCACCTGGCCGGCGATCCCGTCGCCGCCGCTCACCGTGCCTCCGGCGGCAACCACGGTGGCCGAGTTGGCACCGGTGGCCGACAGCGAGACGGTGTCACCGTTGATCGGCACATCCGAGGTGTTCTTCAAGGTCACCGTCACCGTGGCGGCCGAGGTCCCGTCGGAGGGTACCGACGGTGGCGCAACCGAGACGGTCGAGTTCGACGCCTCCGAGGGCGGCGGCGTGAAGTCGACCACAGCGGTCTGGATCACCGGAATGCCATCGGTCGTGTCCGAGGCGCTGAAGGTCACCGACTCGCCTGTGGTGTGGTTGTCGGTCACCGTGAACGTGGCCACACCGCCAGCGCCGGTGGTCGCCGTGGTCGTCGTCAGGGGCGCGGATGCCTTAGGGGTGATGGTGGCGTGGCTCCCGCCGGACGCGGTGAGGAGCACTGTGTCGCCGACGATCGGACTGTCCAGCTTGTCCTTGAGCGTCACCGTGATCGTCGCTGACGTGGTGTTGTCCGCGGGGACATTGGCGGCCGAGGTGGTCACCGTCGAGTTTGAGGCCTCCGACGCCGAGGGCGTGAAGGTCACCGTGGGTCGCTCGTTGATCACCACGCTGTGGGCGTCGGTGGCGGTGAACACCACCGACTCGGGAAAGAGATCGGTGACCGGGAAGATCTCCTGGTTCGTATTGATACCGGGGGTCCCAGCACCGATGGTGGCGTGCGTTCCAGCGCCCTGGCTCAGCGCCACATGGTCCCCCGAAATGAGGATCGGGTTGCCCGAACCGTCGGTCAGCGTGACGGTGACGGTCGAACTGGTGGTGCCGTCGGCCGGCACCGACGTGGGGCTGGCCACAACTGTTGACGTGGTGGCCTCCGTCGGGGCAGCCGTGAATGTGACCTGTTGCGCGTTCGAATCAGGGAAATTGATGGAGTCAGTGACGTCGGTGGCCTGGAAGGTCACCGTTTCGGGAGTGGCGTCGGTGGCCGTGAAGGTGGCCACGCCGGTCCCGTCGGTCACCGCTTGTACGGTGGTGACCACCGCGCTGGAAGATCCGCCAACCCCGTTGAGGCCCTGGACGAAGACATCCTTCCCGCTGACCGGATTGGAGTTGCGATCCCGCAGGGTCACCGTGATGTCGACGGTACTCCCGACCTCCAGCGTGTTGACATTGGGCACCACCGTCGACGTGGCCGTGCTGGGTTGGCCGGTGAAGCCGACGGTCACCGTCGTGGCGAGAGTGACGCTGTCGGTGATGTCGGTGGCGGTGTACGCCACGCTCTCCACGTTGAGATCAGACACGGTGAACTCCACCTGACCATTGGGACCCGACGGGCCACTCTGGCCCGAGGATCCGCTGCCGGTGATGACGGAGCTCCCGCTGCCCGGGGAGAGCCGGACCGTGCTCCCGGCCACCGGGTTCCCGTTGACGTCCTTCAGGGTGACCAAAATGGTCGAGGTCGACGAGCCGTCTGCGGGCACCGATGCAGGCGTTGCCACCATGGTGGAATTCGCCGCATTGGTCGGCCCGGTGAAGGCCACCGTGGGCGAAGTCACCGGCGTGGCCGTCTCGACACTGGTAGTGGCTCCGGTCCCGGTGTGAGTCACCGTGGCCGAAATTGAGGCGGAGAATTGCACCGACTCCGCGGTGGTGTCCTGCACCGAGAATGTGGCCACACCGGCCCCATTCGTGGTGGTGGTTCCCGTGCCAGTCACGGTGGCGCTCGGGGTAGGAGTGAGGGTCACGGTGGCGCCCGAAAGGGGATTCGAGTGTGCGTCGAGCGCGGTGACCGTCACCGTCGAGGTGCCCGTCGTCGCCTTGACCGACGTCGGCGACGCCACCACGGTCGACATCGTGGTGCTGGGGCCACCGGCCACGAAGTTGACCCCGATATGGAGCAGGGTGATCCCCGAGGTCGTGTCGAAGGCCGAGTAGTCGACCAGTTCGGCGTGGGTGTCACTGACGCTGAACACAACTTGGCCGCTGCCATTCGTCGGTCCCGACGAGACCGGAGGAGACGCGCCCTGCACGGTGAGGCTCGAATGACCGTTCTGGGCGGACAACGACACCTGATCACCTGAGACGGGATGCCCCTGTGCGTCCTCGAAGGTGAGCGTGATGGTGTCGAGGGTGCCGTCGGCAGCCTGCACCGCATTGGTCACCGCCGCCGAGGAGTTGGACGAGGATGCCGGCCCGGTCACGAAGGAGACCGAGGCCGTCGAGGTCAGGACGATGGAGTCCGTGACGTCGGTCGCCGTCATTGTCGATGTCTCCACCACGGTGTCGGTCACCGTGAATGTGGCCACGCCCGCCGAACTTGTGGTCATCGGGCTGCCCGACACGACGGCGCTCCCGGTCGCCCCCAGCGTCACACTCTTGCCGGCGATCGGCTGATGCTTGGCATCTTCGAGCAACACGTTGATGGTGGAGGAGGTCACTCCGTCCGCCCTCACCGAACTAGGTTCGGAGGTGACGCTCGAGTTGGCCTGGTCCAGTGGACCGGGAAGGAAGTCGACCGACGCCGTCGCCGTGATGGCAACCCCGGTCGTCAGGTCGGTGGCCGAGAAGGTGACCCCCTGAGCCGACGCATCGTCCACCGAGAAGGCGACCACGCCGGTGGACGGACCGGAGGTCGGGGTGGTCATGGTGGCTGACGCTCCCGCCGCACCCCCGTTGATTGACGCCGCACCCACCGAGTCCTGTGAGAGGCGGACCTGATCACCCGTGGCGACCGGCCCGGACGCGGCGATCAGGCTGACGGTGATCGCCGCCGACGTGGTGCCATCTGCGGGCACCGAGGCTTCGCTGGACACCACGGTCGAATCGGCGGCCTCACCCACCGGCGAGAACGACACGGCGACCGGGTCGGTGATGGTGGCGCGGTCGTGAGTATCGGTGGCGGTCAGGTGGATCACCTCGGCCGTCGAGTCCTCGACCGTGAATTCCTCCACTCCGCTGCTGTTGGTCACCGACCCGCCCACAGGCTGGAAGGTCACACTGGTCCCGCCTCCGATCGACACCGCGACCCCGGCGATCGGCCCACCCGAATCCTGCAGGGTCACGGTGACAGTGGTCGATGAGGTCCCGTCGGCGGGCACCGAATTGACGGTCTGGGACATCGTCGAGTCGCTGACCTCACTGGCCGGGTAGAACCCCACGGTGGGTGTTTGGGTCAGGATCGTCGAACTGTCGGTATCGGTGGCGGTGAAGGTAGTCGTCCCGTCGGCGCCCGACGAGCTCGAGATGGTGAAGGTGGCCACACCACTTCCGTCGGTGACAAATGGTCCGTTGACCGAGACCCCGCTGAGGGTGGTGATAGCACCCGACACATTGGCGCCGCTGATGGCGGCGTTCGACGAGTCCTTGAGTGTCACGACGACAGTGATGCTCGACCCGGCGGCCGCGCTGGCGGCCGAGGCCGCAACGCTCGAGTTGGTCTGGTCGGGGGCCATACTGTTTGTGGCCCCGGCTGGCAACGCCCCAATCACGCCGTTGGTAAAGGCAACCCCGCCAACCAGGAGGGCGAGTGCGCCCGCTGTCGCCTTGAATCGCACGTCGATCTGCTCCCCCTTGGCGCGGCTTGCCGCATTCCCCCCGAAAGGTGACGGTAACAGAAATCTCGAGTACCAGAAGGGAATTCGTCGAAAAGTTCGACGACTTCTCAGCGTGGAAAACCGCGGTATCCGATGGTGCCATTCCGGGTGGGAGCCGAAGGTCGGGGAATGCCAAACTGCTTAGATGTACACCGCCCCGGTCGACGCCACCCTCGGTGAGGCGGAGTGGCGTCCCTTCGTGGAGGCCCATCCCTTCGGGCACCTCGTCGCCGCCGGACGGGGGCGGGACGTCCCCGTCGTCGTGCCCACCCAGTTCGTGCTGGAGGGCGACACGGTCTGGCTTCATCTGGTGCGGGCCAACCCGGTCTTCGCCGCCCTGGCCGAGAATTCCCGGGTGCTGCTCAGCGTGGCGGCCGACTGGGCCTTCATCCCCTCGGCGTGGAAGGTCGTCGGCGCCGAGGACCCCGCCCTCGGCATCCCGACCACCTACTACGGCGCCGTGCAACTCGTCGGCACCGCCACCGTGCATGACGAGAGATCCACGCCCGGCTCTGTGGCGGCCATCCTGCGGCGCCAGCTGCTGGCCTTCCAGCCCGGCCTGGCGGTGGCCGACCCCGGGACCGCCCACCCGCAGAAGCTGTCGGCCATCGTGGGCATCTCCATCGCGGTGGAGAGCGTGGCGGCCAAGTTCAAGTACGGGGGCAATGTCGACGAGGCCCACCGGCGGGCGGTGGTCGACCACCTGGTCCAGCGCTCCGGCCCCGGTGATGCCGCGGCAGCGGCCCACGTGCTGCGGCGGATGGCCGCCGACGGGGGCCCGGCCTGACGATCCGCCCTACCCCTCGACCGCCATGGCCAGGTTGGCCAGCGTGGCCGACATTTCGCTCCTCGCGTGGGCGACATCGTGCCGACCACCGATGGGGCGGGCCACCAGTTTCATCCAACCGGCCCGGTGGTCGTCCCATGACTCGGTGACCCGGCAGCCCGTCGCGGTGTCCTCGATCTCGTAGCGCCAGTTGGCCACCGGCAGCGGCCCGACAGTGACGCTGATCTCGAAAGCCTTGCCGGGCACGCAGTCGCTGACCATGGCCGTGGTCGACCAGCGGCGCCAGCCGTTCCTGTTCCGGCCCGTGAACACGGCGCCGTTGGCCGGGCCCGTGGCGCCCTTGGCCCACTTCCCCCCGTCGTTTTCCGGCGACCACTCCCCCATGCGGGCCAGATCGGACACCAGTCCCCACACCTCCTCGGCCGGGGCGGCGATATCGCGGGACTCAGCAACGGGATAGGTCATAGGGACAATGTAGTTTGGTACCGTGCCCGAGACCCAGAACAAGACCCCCAGGACACTGCCCGAGGGCAGGCAGGAACTGGTCGACCTGAGCCCGCCGACCTTCGCCACCGTGGAGGAGGAGCGCCAGCACCGCAAGCAGAAGCTGGCCGGGGCGCTGCGCCTGTTCGGGCGCTTCGGCTTCTCCGAGGGCGTCGCCGGCCACATCACGGCCCGTGACCCCGAGCTGACCGACCACTTCTGGGTCAACCCCTTCGGCATGAGCTTCCGCCACGTCCGGGTCTGCGACCTGATCCTGGTCAGCCACGACGGTGAGGTCGTCGAGGGGAGCCGCCCGGTCAACCCGGCCGCCTTCGCCATCCATTCGGCCGTGCACGCCGCCCGGCCCGACGTGGTGGCGGCCGCCCACGCCCATTCCGTCTACGGCAAGGCCTGGTCGGCCCTCGGTCGGCCGCTCAGCCCGATCACCCAGGATGCCTGCGTCTTCTTCGAGGACCACACCGTGTGCGAGGAGGGCGGCGGCGCCATCGTGCTGGAGGAGGCGGCGGCCAAGGCACTGGCGGCCGCGCTCGGACCCCACAAGGCCACCATCCACCGCAACCACGGGCTCTTCACCGTGGGGCAGACCGTCGACGAGGCCGCCTGGTGGTTCATCACTATGGAGCGCTCCTGCCAGGCCCAGCTGCTGGCCGAGGCGGCGGGCACCCCCCTCCTCATCAACGACGAAGGAGCGCGCTACACGCGCGACTACACGGCCTCGCCCTTGGCCGGTTGGTTCTCCTTCCAGCCGTTGTGGGACGAGATCGTGCGCAGCGACCCTGATCTCTTCGACTGAAACGAGAACTTGTTCTAATCTTCGGACCATGGAGTGCAACCTGGCCGACCTCTTCGAGGCGGCCGTCGACGCCTACCCCGACCGGGAGTACCTGGTGGCCAACGGGGTACGCCGGACCTACGCCGAGATGGAGTCCCGGGCCAACCGCCTGGCTCACCACCTGGCCGCCCAGGGCATCGGTCCGGGGGACCACGTCGGCATTTACGCCTACAACAGCGTCGAGTGGGTGGAGACCGCCTGGGCCGTCTTCAAGCTGCGGGCGGTCTGGATCAACATCAACTACCGCTACGTCAAGGAGGAGTTGCGCTACCTCCTGACCAACGCCGACCTGGTGGCCCTCGTCCACCAGCGCGAGTTCTCCCCCCTGGTGGCCGCCCTCCTACCCGACCTGCCCGATCTCCGGCACGTGATCGTCGTCGAAGACGGCAGCGACGCCCCCGACCCCTCGCCCGCCGCCGTGGCCTACGAGGACGCCCTGGCCGCCCATTCGCCCGCCCGTGACTTCGGGCCCCGCTCGGGGGAAGACACCTACATCCTCTACACCGGGGGCACCACCGGCATGCCCAAGGGTGTGGTCTGGCACCATAAGGACGTCTTCTACGCGCTGGGCGGGGGGACCGATCCCATCACCAACACGCGCATTGAGGATCCGAGCCAGATGGCGGAGAAGGGCGCCGGCGGCCCCCTGACCTTCCTCCCGGTGGCGCCCCTCATGCACGGGGCTACGCAATGGGCGGTCATGGGCCAGAGCTTCGTCGGCTCCAAGATCGTGTTGATGGCCAAGTTCGACCCCCACCAGGTATGGAGCCTGGTGGAGACGGAGAAGGTGAACTCGGTCATGATCACCGGGGACGCCATGGGCAAACCGTTGATCGAGTCGCTGAATGATGTGGGCACCACGCACGATCTGTCCTCCCTCTTCGCCGTCGTCTCCTCCGCCGCCCTCTTCAGCGCACCGGTCAAGGACCAGTTCTTCGCCCACCTGCCCGACATCATGATCACCGACGCCATCGGGTCCTCGGAAGGCGGCAACAACGGGATGTCCGTCGTCACCCCGGGCCACACGGCCATGAAGAGCGGCCCCACGGTGCACCTCCTCGGTGAGACGGTGGTGTTCGACGAGGACCTCAATCCCGTGGAGCCTGGCTCGGGGGTCATCGGCAAAATCGCCCGCTCAGGCGACATCCCGCAGGGCTACTACAACGATCCCAAAAAGACGGCCGAGGTGTTCATGAAGGTGCGGGGCACTCGCTACGTCATGCCGGGCGACTTCGCCACGGTGGAGGCCGACGGATCGATCACCCTGCTCGGCCGGGGCTCCATCGTCATCAACTCGGGCGGCGAGAAGATCTTCCCCGAAGAGGTCGAGTCGGCCGTGCGCTCCCACCCCGACGTCATGGACGCCATCGTCTGCGGTGCGCCCGACGAGCGCTGGGGCCAGACGGTGGCCGCCATCATCCAGCCCCGGGTGGGGCACGAAGCGCCATCCCTCGAAAGTATTCAGGAGCACTGTCGCAGCACGATCGCCGGCTACAAGCTGCCGCGCCGACTCCACGTGGTCGAGACGGTCGAGCGCTCGCCCAGCGGCAAGCCGGACTACACCTGGGCCACGGCCATCGTGACGGCCGGCGAGGCGTCGGCCACCAGTGCCCCTTGAGCTGACCGACCTGCTGGCCGGACGCGCGCTCGGCGACCACGCCGCTCCCCACGCCGCTCCCCCGGCGTCCCCTCCGGTGGCTGCGCTGACCATGGAGCTCCAGCGCGGCGTGATGGGCGACCTGGCGACCTTCCCCGAGTTGGCGGCCGCCGCCGCCGCACGTGACATCGTGGCTCACACCCACCAGCTCCTCACGGCGTTCCGCTCCGCCGGCCGACCCGTCGTGCACTGCACGGCCGAGTTCCGGGCCGACCGGGCCGGCACCTGGACCAACACGCCCCTCCACTCAGTCGTGCTGCGCCGTCCCGCACACCTCCTTGAAGGCACGCCGGCCACCCAACTGGTCCCGGGGCTCGGGGCCGAGACCACCGACTACATCTCCGCCCGCCGCCACGGCGTCGCCCCGTTTACCGGGACGCCGCTGCACGAGCTTCTCCAAGACCTCGGCGTCGGGGTGCTGGTGGTCGCCGGCGTGTCGGTGAACCTCGGGGTGCTCGGCCTGTGCATAGAAGCGGTGAACCTGGGTTACCAGGTAGTCGTGGCCACCGACGCCGTGGCCGGGGTCCCCCTCGACTACGGCGACCAGGTCCTGCGCACGTCGGTGTCGCTGGTGGCCGCGCTCCACACCGTCGAGGGCATCGTCGGGGCGCTGCGCACGCTCACGCGATGAGGGCGGGATGGCAGGGCCAGCTGCTCCTGCTGACCGGGTCGCCCCGCTGGTGGCCGACGCTTCCCTCTCGACCTGCCTGAACCTGGACTGGTTCTTCGCCAAGCTCCGCCGCGACGCCGCCGGGGGCTACCGCACCGGCGCCGAGGGAGTCGACCGCAGCTTGCCGAAGGACGACTTCCGCCGCTGAGAGTCCCGAGCCGGAAAGGCCCGGTGTTACGATGCGCGGGCCCAAGGAAGAGGACGCCCTGCCATGAGAATGAAGACGGCATGTGTCATGGGGTTGGCGCCAGTTCTGATCGGATTGTTGGCGCCGGCCTGGTCGACGGCATCCGGGGCCTCCGCCGCGGGAAACGCAATGGGGGCGGAAGCGGCGAAGGCGGCACACGCCACCAGGCCTCCCGTCAAGCCGTGCAAGTCATCGCTGACCCAGATCCTCCAGCACCCGAAGGCGCCGCTGACCAATTACCTGTTCTCGCCCGCCACCGGGGCGAAGACCCCGCAAGATGCCATGAGGACGGTCGTCGGATCGGAGAACGAGCGAGGGCTGATCGCCATCTGCCCGTACATCACCAGCGAGGAGGTCTTCGATGTCGTCCAGACCGCGGTGCTCTTCACGGGAGGCGCCACGCCGCCGCTGATGGTCAGGACCCTCGAGAACGGGGTGGGAGGGCCGATGGAGAAGGTGACCATCGGCAAGTTGCACTGCACCGGGTCGAAGTGCTCCGCCACGGTGACGTCCTCGTCGACGGTCCCGGGCTCCAGCGGTTCGAGCACCGAGACCGTGCAGGCGACGAAGTACGGATCACGTTGGTTCGTCAGTCAATATCTGCTTGGCAGCGCCGCCGGCTCCACCTCTGGCTCCGTGAATTTTGGAGCTTCGACGCACACGTGATCCCGGAGCGATCCACCTAAGCTGACCAGCCCCCGCTGCGTGGTCGACACGGACTCGGGCATCGCCGGCACGACGCACACGACGCACACGGGAGAGTCCTCACCTCACACCGGAGCATGCCGCATCAGGATGGCGGCGGTGTCGACTCCCGCTGGAAGAGTCCCGAAGACGCCGGCTCCTGTGCCGCCCAGGCGGGAAGCGCAGAATGCATCAGCGACGACTTCTGGTGCAAAACGGACAAGGAGGGAGGCCTGGAAGACCAGCGCCATGCGCTCCACCACCGAGCGAGCCCGGGGCTCGAGCAGCTCGGGTTCGGAGAGATCGACGTGGAGGTCGTCGATGGCCCGGGCCAGACGGGCGTCCCCGCCGTCGGCCTGGACGACTTCGGTCCAGTAAGCCTCAAGGGCGTTGGGCTCCCGGGCCAGCACCCGGAGCACGTCGAGGCAGATCACATTGCCTGAGCCCTCCCACACACCGTTGACCGGACTCTGGCGGAACAGCCGGGCCACGCCTGACTCCTCGACGAACCCGTTGCCCCCCAGGCATTCGAGTGCCTCGGCGGCGTGCTGCGGCGCTCGCTTACACGTCCAATACTTGACGATCGGCGTCAAAATGCGCTGCAGAAGCACCTCGTGCTCGTCACCGGGGAGCGCGTCGTAGGAACGGGCCAGCCGGAGCGCCGAGGCGGTGGCGGCCTCGGACTCGAGGGCCAGATCGGCCAGGACATTGGCCATGAGCGGTTGCCCGGCCAGGGGCTTGCCGAAGGCGGCTCGGTGCATGGCGTGCCAGGTGGCCTGGCTCACCCCCTGGCGCATGATGGCCGTGGAGCCGAGGACGCAGTCGAGCCGGGTGTGGTTCACCATTTGGATGATCGTGCGCACACCCTGGCCTTCCTCGCCGATCAACTGGGCCCACGCTCCTTGCAGTTCGATCTCGCTCGAGGCATTGGAGCGATCGCCCAGCTTGTCCTTGAGTCGCTGGATCCGAATCGGGTTTCGTGTGCCGTCGGGTCGCCAGCGTGGGGTGAGAAGGCAGCTGATGCCGCGGGGTGCCTGGGCCAGCACCAAGAAAGCGTCGGACATGGGTGCGGAGCAGAACCACTTGTGCCCGGTCAGGAGATAGGCGCCTTCGGAGTCACTCCCGCACGGCGCTGCCCGAGTGGTGTTGGCCCGCACGTCGGAGCCGCCCTGCTTTTCGGTCAGGGCCATGCCGCAGGTGACGCCGGCCTTCTGGGCGATGGGCAGGTTGGCCGGGTCGTAGGTGGTCGAACAGATCATCGGCTCCCAGGCTGCCGCCAACTGGGGACGATGCCGGAGGGCCGGCACCACGGCGAACGTCATCGAAACCGGACAGATGTGGCCGGCGTCGACCTGGTACCAGACGATCACCTTGGCGGCGCGGGCAACGTGGGCCCCGGCCCGGGGGTCGGCCCACGGTCCCGCGTGCAGCCCGTGGGCCAGCGACGTTCTCATGAGATCGTGGTAGGCCGGGTGGTACTCGACTACGTCGATCCGGTGCCCGTAGCGGTCATGGGTGTGCAGCACCGGTTCGTTTTCGTTGGCCAAGCGCCCGAGCTCCTGGGCCTCGGCCGAACCGGCCCGCGGGCCCAGAATTTCGAGCTCGGGTCGGGCCCATGCCGCACCTTCGCGGTCGACTGCCTCACCCAGGGCCCGGTCGGCGGCAAAGACGTCATACCCTTGGAGGGGCGGGGTCTGGTTGAAGACATCGTGGGTGTCGAACTGGCCAGCCATAAGGCCTCCCGGTCGTCGATCAGTGTGCGGACCCGGGCTGCCGGATCGTCACCATCATGTCGTACCTGTGACCTCGGGCGACCCCCGGCGTGCGGGCTCGTTGAAGCACGCGGGACGCTGACGGATAGTCCGCTACGTGCCGTCCCCGAATGATGCACAACCGGTGACCACCCTGAGGTGCCGCACCGCTCCCCCGGTCCGCGGTGCGGCGGCACCTGGTGCCCGCCGGGTCACCCAGCGCCTACTTGCCGCCTTGCGCCTGGCGCTGCCTGGTCGTGCTGTGGACCGGGTCCTTGTCGAAGTTGTGCAGCACGTGGCGGCCGAAGGTCTCGACGGCCTCCTCGCAGTGCTCACGCGACATGGAGGTCGAGAGCATGCCGAAGGCGATCTGGTCGGCCCCGGTCCGCCCGTAGTTCTCAATCGCCTTGGTCACCTCGTCCGGCGTGCCCACGGCGATGTCTCCCGACGCGATGACCGCATCGAGCGTGGCGGCGTCCATGGCCGGCACGAGCTCGGGCCACACGGGCAGACCCGGGGGCTTGGGGAAGGTGTCCAGGTAGCGGAAGACCAGGCTCAAGTGGTAGTTCGATTCCGACTCCAAGAAGGTCTGGCGGGCCTTGGCCCCGTCCTCCATGCAGATCATCTGGGTGGTGATCATGACGTTGTTGTTGACATAGGCACCGACGGGGTCCTTGCAGTCCGCGATCTTCTCCTTGTAGCGGGCCACCAGCGGGGTCAGCTGGTCGGGGGTGGAGAAACCGAAGCACAGGATGCCCACGCCCAGCTCCGCCGCCAGGTCGAAGGTCGACGGGCTCCCGGCCGCCATCCAGATGGCGGGGTGGGGCAGCGAATAGGGCTTGGGCAGCACGTTGCGCGTCGGCATGGAGAAGAACTTGCCGTCGAAGCTGTACTCCTCCTCCTTCCACATGCGGACGAGCTGGGGCAGGACCTCGGCCACCATCTCCCGGGTCAGGTCGGGGTCCTCAATGCCGAAGCCCCGCTGCTCGGTGGTCGACGAGCCCCGGCCGGTGCCGAACTCGAACCGGCCCTCTGAGAGATGGTCGAGCATGGCCACCCGCTCGGCAATGCGGGCCGGGTGGTTCACCGGGGGCGTGATGTTGAAGATGCCCGAACCGATGTGGATGTTGGAAGTCTTGGCGGCCACGAAGGCCAGGAACGACTCGGACGCCGACATATGGGAGTAATCGGTCAGGAAGTGGTGCTCCGAGGCCCAGGTGTACTTGAAACCGGCCTTGTCGGCCGCCACGATGAACGCCACCTCGTCCATGATCCGGTTGTGCTCGGCGGCGTCGCCGTGCAGGGCCCGGTACTTGGGCAGCAGGCACGCGGCATTGAAGATCCCGAATTCCATGGGGTGGACGTCCTCCCGTAAGGTGCCGCGGTCCATACCGCGGGGCGTTCCAGCGAAGGTAACACGGCGTGGGCTAAAATGCAACGTGTTCCATTAATGGGGGTATCCTCCCAGGTCAGCGACGTTCGGAGATGAAATGACCCAGGCTGAGACCATCGCCCAGGCCGTGCGGGCCCGGGCCGAGGACCCGTCGGTGGGCCTCATCGCCGGAGGTGAGCGCCTCACCCACGCCGAGGTGGCGCAGCAGGCCGCTCAGCGGGCTGCCTGGCTGCTGGCCCACCGGTCCCCCGGGCCGTTCCACGTGGCCGTCCTGCTGGACAACGTGCCCGAGTTCGTCTACTGGATGCAGGCCTGCGCCCTGGTGGGAGCGGTCCTGGTCGGGGCCAACCCGACCCACCGGGGCGACGAGCTGGCCCGGGACCTCTCCCACACCGAGTGCCAGTTCCTGGTGACCGATGCCACCTACCTCCCCCTGGTCGAAGGGCTGCGCATCGGCGAAGCCCTCGGCACGGTCACGCCCGATCACCCGCGGGTGCTGGTCCTGAATGCGCCCGCGGCCGCGCAAGCCCTCGGTGCCTTCGAAGGCGCCACTGCGGCCGAGGTGATCGATCCGGACATCACGCCCGAGACCCTCGGGTACCTCCTCTTCACCTCCGGCACCTCGGGCGCACCCAAGGCCTGCCTGTGCAGTCAGGGACGGTTGGCCCGCATCGGCGCCATCGTGGCCCAGATGTTCGCGCTGGGCCCCGGCGACGTCTGCTACCTCTCCATGCCACTCTTCCATTCCAATGCCCTGATGGCCGGCTGGGGTCCGGCCCTCATGGCCGGTTCCACCGTGGCATTGCCCACCTCGGGACGGTTCTCCGCCTCGGGCTTCCTGCCCGACGTACGGGCGGCCGGAGCCACCTACTTCAATTACGTGGGTAAACCCCTGGCCTACATCCTGGCCACACCCGAGCGTCCCGACGATGCGGCCAACCCTCTCGTCCGGGCCTTCGGGAACGAGGGCTCAGCCGACGACGTGGCCCGGTTCTCCGCCCGCTTCGGCGTCAACGTCACCGACGCCTACGGGTCCACCGAGGGCGGGGCCACCGTGGCCCGCACGCCCGACACGCCCCCAGGAGCCCTCGGGCGCGCCCCGGAAGGCACCGTCGTCCTCAACGCCGCCACGGGTGAGGAGTGCCCACCGGCCCGCTTCGATGCGCAGGGCCGCCTCCTCAACGCCGAGGCGGCCATCGGCGAGCTGGTTTCCAAGACCGGTGGTGTGGGCTTCGAGGGCTACTGGCACAACGACGAAGCTCAGCAGGCCAGGCTGCGCGAGGGTTGGTACTGGACGGGCGACCTGGCTTACCGCGACGAGGACGGCTTCTTCTACTTCGCCGGGCGCGACCACGACTGGCTCCGGGTCGACGGGGAGAACTTCGCCTCGGCTCCCATTGAGCGCATCCTGCAACGGCACCCCGACGTCGTCCTGGCCGCCGTCTACGCGGTGCCCGACCCTGTGGTGGGTGACCAGGTCATGGCCGCGCTGCAGCTCCGGCCCGGGCTCGACCGCCTCGACCCAGCCGGTCTGGCCGAATTCCTCGGCGACCAGGGCGACCTGGGGACCAAGTGGGCCCCGCGCTTCGTCCGCCTGACCGCGGCGCTCCCCATCACCGCCACCAACAAGGTGCTGAAGCGGGCGCTCCGGGCCGAGCGGTGGAACTGCGCCGACACCGTGCTGTGGCAGCCCGCGAAGGGAAGCTCCTACGAGGTCCTCAGCACCGAAGAGGCGGCGTCGCTCGAGTCCTCCGTGGCCGACCGGGTGCTGTGAGGCCACCGGTGTCTGACCAGAAGCCGCCCCGACTCGTCGGCGACGAGCGCGAGACCCTGGGAGCGTTGCTGCAGTACCAGCGCCAGTCGCTGGTGCGGAAGGTGGCGGGTGTCGATGAGAACGCCGCCCGGAGAACCTTGGTCGACAGCGGCACGACCCTCCTCTGGCTGCTGAAGCATATGGCGCGAGCAGAATCCCTTTGGATACTGTGCCGCTTCGCCGGTCAGGACGCAGTTGTTCCCGGCGACTCGGTCGGTGCGGACGACACGGTTCAAGGGGCCATTGACACCTACAGGGAGACCTGGCGACGCGTCGATACCGTGGTGGCCGCGTCGCCCAGCCTCAGCGAGCAGTGCTCGGAAACTGGCGACGAGGCGCCCGTGAACCTGCGCTGGGTGCTCGTGCGCCTTCTGGAGGAGACAGCCCGCCACGCCGGCCATGCCGACGTGCTCCGTGAGCAGATCGACGGCCTGACCGGAAGGTAGTCGCCCTTGCGCCCGGGAACCGGATGCTCTCCGGGGACAATGGCCCTTCTCTGGTTGAACAACCCGAACTTATTCTGGTGTCACGTCCCGGGTCTGGAGATGAGCCGCTGCACCCCTGCATCCAGAATCGGCAGGTCATGTTCGATGGTGGCCTGAACGATGGCATGAGACGTATCGAAGTGGCGATGGGCAAGACGGTCGCGCATTCCGGCAACATCCTCCCAGGGAATATCCGGCTCGGACGCCAGGAGGGCGGGACTGATCCGCTTGACAGCTTCGCCGATCTCAATCAGGCGCAGGCGGATGGCGTCGAACACAAGCCCATCGTTCAGATCGCCTCGCTGCTGGTGCCTGTGAATGGCCTTGATGGCATCGGTGATGTCAGCCGGCCACTCGGCATCATGGCGACTCATAGAAGAATCGCCTCACGTTCTGCTTCCATTCGGACACGGGGTCGCAGGCTGTCAGACGGCACCACGTCGACATTGACCCCCATCACCTCGCTGAGCTCACGCGCGAGTTTTCCCAGTCCTACGAGTCCCATTTTGGGGGGGAGGTCCACGAGCATGTCGATGTCGCTCTCGGGATTGTCCTCACCCCGAGCAACGCTTCCGAACACCCTGATGTGCTGCACGCCATGGCGGGCCGCGGCAGCGAGCACTCTTTGGCGGCGCTGTCGAAGTCGACGGCCGAGCGGACTGTCAGGAAGCCCAGGTCGACATTCCGGATCCGACGTGAGTCCGAGATT
>Ga0307373_10001190_pt1 | contig 48929 bp, 50 predicted proteins | sample OX2MG_FD_202534 | JGI IMG/M metagenome (GOLD analysis project Ga0307373, IMG submission 202534) | Soil microbial communities from Risofladan, Vaasa, Finland - OX-2 | ecosystem: Environmental > Terrestrial > Soil > Coastal area > Acid sulfate soil | place: Finland: Risofladan, Vaasa | collected...
AGGGCAGCCCTCGCAACGTGTTCCAGCTCGCGATTGCCGGCATCGACCCTGAAGGCGATCGCTGGCGCATCCGGCTCACCGGCACGATCCCGCTCGTCGCCGAGGTCACGCCGGCTGCAGCCGCCGCGCTCCGTCTCGCCGAAGGCGGCGATGTCTTCGCGGTCGTGAAGGCGACGGAGGTCGACGTCTACCCGGTCTGACTGGCGTTCCGCTTGACCGTTGGTCGGCGGACTCGTCAGGCTGAGGAGGTGAACATCTCCGCCGATGCCGCGCAGCCGGCATCGGTCGACGCCGTTGTCGAGATGCTCGGCGCCCATGACTATCTCTGCGATCGCCGTCTGGCCACGGCGATCCTCGTGTCGATGCGGATCAACAAGCCGCTGTTCCTCGAGGGCGAGGCGGGCGTCGGCAAGACCGAGGCGGCGCGCGCGCTCGCAGCGGGCCTGGGTGCCCGCCTGATCCGGCTCCAGTGCTACGAGGGGATCGACCTCGCCCACGCGGCGTACGAGTGGAACTACGCGCGGCAGCTGCTGCACATCCGCCTCCTCGGCGAGGGCGCGGACCGCGCGCGGGCCGAGCAGGACGTCTTCGGTCCCGACTTCCTGCTGCGCCGTCCGCTGCTCGACGCGATCGACAACGACGATGCGGTTCCGCCCGTCCTGCTCATCGACGAGATCGATCGTTCCGACGAGGAATTCGAGGCGTTCCTGCTCGAGATCCTCGCCGACTTCGCGATCAGCATCCCCGAGCTGGGCACGATCCGGGCGCGGCGTCCGCCGCTCGTGATCCTCACGGGGAACCGGACACGTGAGGTCCACGACGCGCTCAAACGCCGCTGCCTGTACCACTGGATCGATTACCCGGATCTCGAGCGCGAGGTCGCGATCGTGCGTGTCCGCGCGCCCGAGGTCTCCGAGCGACTCGGCCGCCAGGTCGCGGAGGTGACCCAGAGGCTGCGCGGGCTCGACCTCTACAAAGTGCCAGGAGTGGCAGAAACGGTTGACTGGGCGAGAGCGCTCGCGGCGCTCGGCCACACCGAGGCGACACCCGAGGCGCTGCGCGAGACCATGGGTGCGGCGATCAAGCACCAGGAGGATCTCGAGCGGAGCGAGGAGGCAATCGCCGGCCCGTCAGGACGGTGATCGCCAACGCCCCGGACCCCGTCGAGAGCGTCACCCTCTTTGCACGACTCCTGCGCGACGCCGGGCTGACGACCGGGCCTGAGCGCGTGCAGGACGCCTGCCAGGCGCTGCTCGCCATCGACCTCGCGCACCCCGACGAGGTCCGCTTCGCGCTCCGCGCGGTCTTCGTCACACGGCGCGAGGAAGGACCGGTCTTCGACGCCGCGTTCGACCTCTTCTTCTCGCGCCCAGGCGGTGAGGGCAAGAGCGGATCGGTGCCCGGACGCAGCCGTCCCCTCGCCCTGGACCCCAAACAGGTGAAGGCCTGGATGGACGCACTCGGCCTGTCCACGTCGGGCGTCGCGCGCGAGGTCGAGGGACCGCCCGCGTCGAGCGCGGGGTACAGCGCGCAGGAACTCCTCCGCCGGCGCGACTTTCGCGATATGAGCTGGGAAGAGCTGGCGTCCGTTCGCCGGCTGCTCCGTCAGGCGCCGTGGCGTGTCGCAGAGCGGCGAACCCGCCGTCTGCGCGCGGACCGGCGTGGCACGGTGGAATTGCGACGGACGATGCGCTCGGCTGCTCGCCAGGGAGGGGATGCTCCACAACTCTCGCGCGCGAGCGCTCGCAGGAAGCGCCGCCCGATCGTCATCCTCTGCGACGTGAGTGGGTCGATGGACCGCTACTCGCGCCACCTGCTCGTGTTCGCGCATGCCATCGGGCGCCGGGAGCGCGTGGAGACCTTCGCGTTTTCGACACATCTGACCAGAATCACCCACCTGCTCCGGCATGGTGACATTGACTCCGCGCTCGATCACGTCGCCGAGCAGGTGCACGACATCGGCGGCGGCACTCGCATCGCCGACGCGCTGCACACCTTCCAGCGGGTGCACGCACGACGCGTGCTCGGACACGGCGCGGTCGTGCTCATCATCAGCGACGGGTGGGACCGGGGTGATCCCGACCAGCTGGGTCGCGAGATGGCCCGGCTACGCCGTACGTGCTACCGCCTGATCTGGCTGAACCCGCTCCTCGGCAGCGACGTGTACCAGCCGGAAACGCGCGGGATGGCCGCAGCACTCCCGCACTGCGACGACTTCCTGAGCGCCCACAGCGTCGATGCGCTCGACACGCTGGGCAAGCTGCTCGCCGAGCTTCCCCGGAGGGCTAGCCGTTCGCCGCGCGCCGGCGCCGCCGCGCTCGCCGCCAGCGCCGGAGCAGCAGGAAGCTGATCAGCGCGCCGAGCCCGATCGCGATGCTCTGCGGGTTGACCTTGAGCCGGCTGAGCCGCTCTTTGGCCACCGCCCGGCCGAGCGCCACGGCATCGAGTGCGGCGGGCTGCGACGGCGTTGACGCCGGTGTCGGCGTCGATGCGGTTGTGGGCGTTGCGGTCGTGCCGTTCGCAGCGGCCGCAGGGGCCGGAGCTGTGCCGGCCGGGGGCGCCTCGAGCTTCGACTGGATGCATTCGGCCGCCTGGCCGACGAGGTGGCGCGAGACGTCCTCCATGATCCCGCGACCGAACTGCGCCACCCGTCCGACGACGGTGAAGTCGGTGGTGAGGGTGACGGTCGACGCGTCGCCGTCTGCAACGACCGACATGGCCGTCGTCGCCTGTGCGGACCCTGATCCCGTGGTCTCCTTGCCGTCGGCCTCGAGGGTCGCGGTGCGAGTCGCCGCGTCGCGCGACGTGATGCGCGCGGTGCCGTTGTAGCTGACGGTCACCGGTCCGACCTTGATGCGGACCTTGCCCTTGAAGGTGTCCGGGTCGACCACCTCGGACAGCTCCGCGCCCGGGACGCAGCCGACGACGTTGTTGACGTCGAGCAGAAACGCGTACACGACGTCGGGAGGCGCCTTGACGGCGAAGGAGTTCGTGATTTCCATTCCAGGCATTGTGCACTGGTCGACAAACCGAACGGGTTGTCCGGGAACTGCGTGGAAGCGGATACTCACACCATGCGAGACCTGCTGCCGACGCTGACCGAATGGAGTGACGGCGACCCTCTGGTTGCGATCGCGACCGTGGTCGGCACGTCCGGATCGACCCCGCGTCCGATGGGCGCCCGGTTGCTCGTCAGTCGCGACGGCCGGATGGCCGGATCCGTCAGCGGCGGGTGCCTCGAGTCCGCCGTGGTGCTGGAGGCGCAGGCGACCATCGACGGCAGCGCGCCACCGCGGCTGCTCCATTACGGCATCAGCGATGAGATGGGCTGGGCCGTGGGTCTGTCCTGCGGCGGCGAGGTCGACATCTTCGTCGAGACGCTCGAGAGCGACGGGTCGGACCCGGTGATCGAAGCCGTCCGCACCGCCATCGAGACCTCGCGGCCGGTTGCGCTGTTGACCGTCCTGGACGGCGACCACGCGGGCGGCCGGGCGGCGGCGACGTCCGGCGGCGGTCTCGTCGGCAGCCTGGGTGGCGCGATCACCGAGCAGGAAACGGTTGCCGCTGCACGACAGCGCCTCGCATCCGGCCTGCCCGGTGTCGAGGAGGTCGCCGGGCTCCGAGTGTTCGTGGACCCGATCGTCCCGGCGCCACAACTGGTGGTGATCGGCGCGGTGCACATCGCCATACCGCTGACCACGATGGCGGGTGCCGCGGGCTTCATCGTCTCGGTCATCGATCCCCGTTCGGCGTTCAACAACGCGGAGCGCATCACCAATGCGGAGCGCCTGGTCACCGCCTGGCCCGACGAGGCCGTGCCACGCTTTGAGCTTGGCCCACGGGACGCCGCGGTGTGCCTGGCCCACGATCCGAAGTTCGAGGACCCCGCGTTGACGGCGCTGCTGCGCACCGAGACCGGGTACATCGGCGCAATCGGCAGCCGCGGGACCCACGCGAAACGTGTCGCGCGGCTCCACGAGGCGGGTTTCACCGACGCCGACATCGCCAGGATCCACAGCCCGGTCGGGCTCAACCTCGGCGCGCAGACCCCCGAGGAGATCGCTGTCGCGATCCTCGCCGAGATCGTGGCCGTCCGGCGCGGGAAGGACGCGGGTTCGATGTCGAAGATGACCGCCGCACCGGCCGGGTGAGGCTGGAGGTCCTTCCCGGCTCAGCGATCGACGGGACCCCGGCTCGCTGGTCGGGAGCGGTGCTCTGCCGGGACGTCGTCGGTGCCGGTGGACGGACGGTGCTGACCAAGGGCGCGGTGCTCGCCGCTGACGATGCCGCGATCCTCGAGTCAGCCCAGCCCGTTGAGCTCCATCTGCTGTGGCTCGACGAGGGCGACCTGGGTGAGGATGCCGCCGCGATCCGCATCGCCGCGGCTGTGGCGGGCCCGGGCACCAGCACGCGTGCGCCGGTCGAGTCGCAGGCCCGGCTGGTCTCCGCATGGCGCGGGCTGGTCCAGGTCGATGTCCCGACCCTCGCGGCGGTGAATCTCATCGACGGGGTGACCGTGTTCACCGTCCCCGACGGGTTGCCGGTCGACGCGGGCCGGACCCTGGCGGGGGTCAAGGTGACTCCGCTCGCGATCGCCGAGACGGCGGTCGTCGCCGCCGAGCGCGCGGCTGCGACGTCAACGGACGATGCGGACGTGCTGAGTGTCCGCCCGTTCCTCCCGCTGCGGGTCGCCGCAATCGTCCGCCAGCAGCTCACCGACAACGCGCGGGCACGCTTCGAGCGATCGCTCGGCCTGCGCAGCGACTGGTTTGGCGGCAGTGTGCTGCCGGTGCGATACATCGACGACGACGCGCGCCAGGTCCAGGACGCGCTCCGAGCGGCGGCGGCGTCCGCGGATGTCGTCCTCGCCGTCGGCGTCGCGTCGGTCGATCCGCTCGAGGTGACCTGGCAGAGCCTCCTCGCGTCGGGGGCGACCTCGATCCGCCGCGGTCTGCCGATGCATCCGGGGAGCAGCTACTGGATCGCCGAGCTGCTCGGCACACCCGTCATCGGCGTGGCGTCCTGCGGCATGTTCTCGCGACGGAGCGCGCTCGACCTGCTGCTCGCCCGCCTTCACGCCGGCCTGCCGCTCGATCCCACGTACCTCGCGTCACTCGGCCACGGCGGGTTGCTCGGGCGCGAGGCGGCCTGGCGAATCCCGCCCTACGAGGCCGCGCTCGACGAGGATCCCGAGGAGCCCTGAGCGGCGCCCGACCCAGCACGAAAGTCGCAGGCGACCCGCCCGTCCTTGAGCACGAGGCGGATGTGCGCAGGGTCGGCGAGGATGTCGATGTCCGCCAGCGGATCGCCCCGCACGGCGACGACGTCGCCGAGCCTGCCCGCCTCGAGCGAGCCGAGGTCGGGGCGATGGATCAGCTCCGCGGGAACGGTGGTCGAGGCGACGATCGCCTGCATCGGCGTCATGCCGCAGCGGACCATCAACCCGAGCTCGCGCAGGTTGCCGCCGTGCGGACCCACCGCCGCGTCGGTGCCCATGGCGACCTTGACGCCCGCCGCGATGGCCGCTGAGACCGCCGCCCGATGCAGCACCCCGATGCGCTGCGCCTTCTCGACCATCTCGGGCGGAAGACCGCCGCCGCCGGCCTTGGCACCGTCGACCACGTCGCCGGGTGCGACCAGCGTCGGGACGAGATACGCGCCCTTCTCCTTCATGAGCGCGATGCCCTCGTCGTCGATCAGGCACCCGTGCTCGATGCTGGTGACCCCGGCGATGAGCGCATTGCGAATCCCCGCCGGGGACATGGCATGCGCCATGACGCGCCTGCCGACCACCGCGGCCTCCTGCACCGCGACACGGATCTCCTCGACCGAGAACTGCGCATGGTCGGGAAGGTCACCCGGGCTGAGCACACCGCCGCTCGTGCACAGCTTGATCCAGTCAGCACCGGCGCGCAGCACCTCTCGCACCTTGCGCCGCATGCCGTCGGCGCCGTCCACCACCGGGTGCGGCACGTCGACGTAGCTCGTCCCGAGATGCACACCGCACGGCATCCAGTCGTCACCGTGACCGCCCGTCTGGCTCAGCAGTCCGACAGCCAGCTGCATGCGCGGTGCCGGGAAGTGTCCCGCCTCGGCCGCCAGTCGCACGCCGGCCGGAGTGTTGCCGGCGTCGCGCACCGTGGTCACGCCGGCCGCCAGCGTGCGCGCACAGTTGGGCACGGATTCGAGGAGGGCGAGCGATGGCGGCGTCATGAGGAAGCGCACCAGGTTCGTTCCCGACATGGCCAGGTGGACGTGCATGTCCATGAACCCCGGAACGAGCGTGAGGTCGTCGTCCTCGATGACCTCCGCGTCCGGCGGGATGGTCAGCGATGACCGGGCTCCCGCAGCGGTGATCCGCCCATTCTCGATGACCACCGCGGCAGCTTCGACAGGGTCTCGGCCGGTGCCGTCGATGAGCCGCTCGGCGACGATGACCAGTGCTGGCAACGAACCCACCTCCGAGAACCCGGCTGGACCGGTTGAGGCTAGCAGAGCGCCTCAGCCATGGTCCGCGGCGAGCCGCTCGAAGTCCTCGCGGGTGTCGATGTCGATCGGATGGCTGTTCGGACGATCCGCCGGGAGTGCGGCGACGAGCTCGGGGTGTGCCCGCACAGCGGCGCGAAGCCCGACATCACCCTGGAGCTCGTCGAGCCCGTCCCACATCTCGCGGGCAAGCACCATCGGGGGATGGAGCAGGCCGCCGAAGCTGAGGGCCGCGGCAGGGAGGCCGGACGTGGCCTGCGCCTCGAGGAGACGGTCCAGCAGCGACGCCGTGATGTCCGGCTGGTCACCGAGGATCACGACGGCGCGGTCGACCTCCGGCCCGAGGCTTGCGATCCCGGCGCGCAGCGACGTGCTCATTCCCTGCTCGTGGTCGGGGTTCATCACGACCCGTGCGCGCCCGAAGGCGACGTTCCGCCGGATCTCCTCCGCGTGCGCGCCGAGCACGACGACGACGTCCTCGAGGCGAGCTTCACAGGCGGCGCTGACAGCAACCTCCAGCAGCGGCCGGCCGTCGATGGGCAGGAGCTGCTTCGGTGCACCCATCCGCGTCGACGCGCCGGCGGCGAGGATCACCCCCGCCGCGTGCGACGTGCCCACTCAGCGGGTCGGTGCGCTCACAAACAGACCCGGGCTTGCGACGAACCGCTCCTCACACCCGGCGCAGCAGAAGTAGTACGTCGTGCCGTCATGCACAGCCGTGTGCGTGGCATCGGACGTGTCGACGGTCATCCCGCAGACCGGGTCGACGGCGAATCCGACGATGATCGCCGCGTCGGGAACGGGATTCGCGGCGAGGCGTTCGTGCCGCAACGCCACGATCTCGGCCAGCGCATGGAGCGCGATCTCCTCCTGCGCCCCGGCGCGGCGCACGCCCGCTGGAGCACGCACCCGTGCAAGCTGCTCGTCCGTGACGCCGCGGGCTCGCAGCGTCTCGAAGACGGCGGCAGACCTGCGCACGCTGGCAACCAGCGCCACGTCGGCGTCCGGGAGCGTCAGCGCCGCGGCGAGCGCGTCGTCGTCGTAGTGGCCCATGGTCGCGACCACGACCCAGCAGTCGGTCTCCCCCGCCAGAGCCGACAGATCGAGAGCGTCGATCACCCGGTCCGCGCCGGGAAAGTCCGCCGCCGTGGCGCCGGGATGCACGCCGCAGGTGCGGAAGCCCATCACCCCGGCGAGCGCGACCAGCGTGCGGGCGGCCGGGCTTCCGCCGACGATCACGAGCAGTGGCTTGGGCAGGTGCGGGTCGATGAAGATGTCGAGCGTTCCGCCGCTGGGGCAGGTTGTGGCCACGGTGAGCTCCCCTCGAGTCCGCGTTTCCGCGACCTCGATGTCAGGCCGGATGCGCACAAGTCGTGGCAGCCCGTCGCTCATCGCCACCAGCGCCTCACGGCGGACGAGCGGCTCCGAGCAGCTGCCGCCGATCCATCCGTGCAGCACGCCGTCGGATGTGATCACGGCCTTGTCGCCGGGATGCGCGGACGTCGGGGATTCCGTGCGCACGACGGTTGCCAGTGCGCACGGACGCCCCGCAGCGGCGTTCTCGGCAAGCAGCGTGAGGAGCGCGTCGTCTATTCCGTCACCCCCGCGCCACGAAGTGCCGCCCAGACCTTGTCCGAGGTGATCGGCATGTCGATGTTGGTGATGCCGAGATGCGAGAGCGCGTCGATGACGGCGTTCACGTACGCCGCAGGCGACCCGACCGTCGCGGACTCGCCGACACCCTTGGCGCCGATCGGATGGTGCGGCGACGGTGTCACCGTCTCTCCGAGCTCGAAGCGAGGCGTCTCCCACGCCGTCGGGAGCAGGTAGTCCATGAAGTTCGAGCCGATGCAGTTCCCCTCGTCGTCGAAGGTGATCAGCTCCATGAACGCGATACCGAATCCCTCGGTGAGCCCGCCGTGGATCTGGCCCTCGACGATCATCGGGTTGATGCGCACACCGCAGTCGTCAACGGCCACCATGCGCCGCACCTTCACCTGGCCGGTCCCCTTGTCGATGTCGACGACGACCAGGTAGGTGCCGAACGGGAAGGTCATGTTCGGCGGGTCGTAGTAGGTGACACCTTCGAGCCCCGCCTCGATCCCGTCCGGGATGTTGGTGTACGCCGCGAACGCGATGTCCTGGATCGTCTTCACGTTGTCCGGCGAGCCCTTGACGGTGTACTTACCGTGCGAGAACTCGATGTCGGCCACGTCCGCCTCGAAGAGATGCGCCGCGATGATCTTGCCCTTGTCGCGAAGCTTGCGCGCGACGACCGCTGTCGCGGCGCCGCCGACCGGTGTCGAGCGCGACGCGTAGGTGCCGAGGCCGAACGGCGTGTTGTCGGTGTCGCCTTCACGCACCTCGATGTCGGAGGCGGGGATGCCGAGCTCCTCGGCGACGATCTGCGCGAAGGTCGTCTCGTGGCCCTGGCCCTGTGACTTCACACCGAGCTTGAGGATCGCCTTGCCGGTCGGGTGCACGCGCAGTTCCGCCGAGTCGAACATGCGCAACCCGACGATGTCGTAGTCCTTGCCCTTGCCGGCGCCCACCACCTCGGTGAAGCTCGCGACGCCGATGCCCATCAGCTCGCCCCTGGCGCGCTTCTCCGCCTGCTCCTTGCGAAGCTCGTCGTAGCCGAGCATGTCGAGCGCGACCTTCATCGCCGCGGGATAGTCGCCGCTGTCGTACTCGAAACCCGACGCGGACTTGTAGGGGAACGCCTCGGGCTGGATGAAGTTGTTGAGACGCGTCGTGACGGGGTCCTGCCCCAGCTCGACGGCGGCGCTCTCGACCAGACGCTCGATGAAGTACGACGCCTCGGTCACACGGAAGGAGCAGCGATACGCCACACCGCCCGGTGCCTTGTTGGTGTACGCGCCGTTCGCGACGATGTGCGCCGCGGGGATGTCGTACGAGCCGGTGACGATGTGGAAGAGCCCGGCCTTGAACTTGCTCGGCTGCGCGTCCGCGAAGAACGCGCCGTTGTCGCTGAGCAGGTTCACTCGCAGTCCGATGAACTTCCCGTTCTCGTCGATCGCGACCGAGCCGTCCATGTAGTAGTCGCGCGCGAAACCGGTCGAGATGAGGTTGTCGGTGCGCTCCTCGATCCACTTGACGGGGCGGCCGATGAGCAGCGATGCCGCGGTGGCGACCACGTATCCCGGATAGATCGGCACCTTGTTGCCGAAGCCACCACCGAGATCCGGCGAGATGATGCGGATCTTCTCCTCCGGCAGGCCGGCCACGATCGCGAAGAGCGTGCGATGCGCGTGCGGCGCCTGGCTCGTCATGTAGATGGTCGCGTTGCCGGTCACCGGGTCGAGATCCGCGACGCAGCCGCACGTCTCCAGCGGCGACGGGTGGCAGCGCGGGTAGAACGTCTCCAGGCTCACCACCTTGGCTGCGCGCGCGAACGCGGCATCGGTGGCGTCCTTGTCGCCGGCCTCCCAGTGGTAGATCTTGTTGTCGGTCTGGCCTTCCTTCTCGTCGCGGATCACGATGGCGCCGGGCGCGATCGCCTGCTGCGGCGTCGTGATCGCCTGCAGCGGCTCGTAGTCGACGACGACCAGGGCTGCCGCGTCCTCCGCGATGTACCTGGTCTCGGCGATGACGCACGCGACCTCCTGTCCCTGGAAGCGGACCTTGTCGGTCGCGAGCACGGCCTGCGTGTCACCGGACAGCGTCGGCATCCAGGCGAGCTTGTGCTGCGCGAGCAGCTCACCGGTGACGACGGCGATCACGCCGGGGATCGCCATCGCCGCGCTGGAGTCGATGCCCTTGATGCGCGCATGCGCATGAGGGCTGCGCACGATGACCATGTGCAGCATCCCGGGGAGCACGACGTCGTCGACGTAATGCCCCTGGCCGTGGATGAACCGCGCATCCTCCTTGCGGGCGAGCGAGACGCCGATGCCGCCCATCGCCTGGCGGGCGGCTTCCGCGGCTTCCTTCGTGTCGACTGCCATCACGCTACTCCTGCGGGATCGGCGGCATTGGCCGCCGCCGCGTGCTGAATCGATTTGACGATGTTCATGTAGCCCGTGCAGCGGCAGATGTTGCCGCTGATGCCCCAGCGAATCTCATCCTCGGTGGGATGTGGGTTCGCCTCGATGAGCGCCTTGCCGACGAGCATCATGCCCGGAGTGCAGAACCCGCACTGCAGGCCGTGCTCGGCGTGGAACGCCTCCTGGATCGGATCGAGCTTGCCACCGACCGCGAGACCCTCGACCGTGGTGACCTTCTTGCCCTCGAGCATCGGCGCGAGGATCGTGCAGGACTTCACGGGGCGACCGTCGAGCAGCACCGTGCACGCACCGCAGTTGCTGGTGTCGCAGCCGATGTGCGTGCCGGTCATGCCGAGCTTGGTGCGGATCAGGTCGACGACGAGCGTGCGCGGCTCGACGTCAACGGTCTTCGCCACTCCGTTGATCTCGAAATGGACGTTCATGCCGTTGCTCCCTGCGCGCGGTTGACGGCGGTGCGCAGTCCGCGCTGCACGAAGACACGCGCGACGTCGCGCTTGTACTCCGCACTCCCCCGTATGTCTGCCTTGGGTTCCGCTGCGTCGGCCGCCATGCGTGCGACCTCGCTGATGACGTCATCCGACGGTGTCTGGCCCACGAGAGCCGCCTCCGCCGCGTTCGCCTTGATGCTGTGCGATCCGACGGCGCACAGACCGATGCCTGCGGACGCAACCCGTCCGTCGTCTGCGAGAACCACGTGCACTGCGGTCGCGACGCTCGCGAAATCCCCGACCTTGCGCTCGAGCTTGAGGTAGGTCCCACCCGACCGGCCCGCGGCCACCGGCACCCGGATCTCGGTCATCACCTCGTCCGCCCGCAGCCCGGTGGTGAAAGGACCTTCGAAGAACCCATCCGCCGGGACAACCCGGTCCCCTGCGGCGGAACGGAGCACGAACTCCGCGCCGGCCGCGAGCATCACCGCCCCCCAGTCGCCGGCCGGGTCCGCATGGCAGATCGAGCCACCCACGGTCCCCATGTTGCGGATCAGCGGATCGGAGATGAGTGGCGCCGCATCGAGCAGCACATCGAGGGTGCCACGCAGCTCCGTGGCGCTTTCAACGTCGCGATGCCGTGTCCGTGCGCCGATACGCACATGCCCGTTTTCTCTGCGAATTCCCTCGAGCCCGTCCACATGTCCAATATCGACGATCACCACCGGGGTCGCAAATCGCAGTTTCAATAAAGGGATCAGGCTCTGGCCCCCGGCCAGGACCTTCGCATCATCACCGTGCTTGCCCATGAGGCTGAGCACCTCGTCGAGCGACGCCGGCGCGATGTAGTCGAACGCGGCAGGGAACATCCAAGACCCTCCGGGCCGTGAGGCCCACATCAACTCTCAACAGGTCCACCCGTGACATCGCACAGAGTACGCCTGTCAGTGACGAGTCGAAAAGGCTGCGAATACCCCCGGTCACACGCGTTTATGATGGTCGTCGCGAACCGCAGAGCGGGTAGAGGATGAGGACTTCATGACGTTGGCGCCTGCCGTTTCTCCCGATCTCGAGTCAGTCGCCGGCGCGCAGGCGCGATTGCTTGACGGCGTGAGCACGCTCCCGCCTGAGCAGGTCGGCCTCGGCGATGCGCTTGGAAGAATCCTCGCGCAGACGGTGTCGTCGCAGTCGGACCTCCCCGGCTTTGACAACTCCGCCATGGACGGATATGCGGTCCGCGCGAGTGAGATCGGGACTGCAACCGTGACTGCGCCGGTGCGCCTCCCGGTCGTGGGCGAATCGCGCGCCGGGGCAATGCCCATCGCGCTTGGACCCGGCACCGCCATGCGGATCATGACCGGGGCGCCGATGCCCGCCGGAGCAGACACCGTGGTCCGCCAGGAGGATACGTCGCGCGACGGCGCGGATGTCCTGATCGAGGTCGCGACAGCCGAGGGCACGAGTGTTCGCCTGCGCGGCGCGGACATGGCCGCGGGCACAACCGTGCTGCGTCCCGGGCTGCAGCTCACAAGCGTGGACATCGCAGTCGCCGCCGCACTCGGCAACGCCAACCTGACGGTCGGCTCGCGTCCCCGGGTGGCCCTGCTTGCGACGGGAGACGAGCTGGTGGCGGCCGGAACGCCACCCGGTCCGGCGCAGCTCGTCGACTCGAACTCCCCGATGCTCGCGGCGGCGGCGCATGAAGCGGGTGCGCTGCCCACGTTCCTCGGCATCGGACGTGATTCGAAAGACGCGCTGCGCACGCTGCTGCAGACGGCGGCGGCCTTCGATCTCATCGTGAGCTCCGCAGGCGTCAGCGTCGGCGACCACGACTGGGTGCGCGAGGTCGTGTCGGAGCTGGGCACGATCTCGACATGGCGTGTGGCGATGCGACCGGGCAAGCCGGTGCTCACCGGAAGGATCGGCGGCGCGATCTTCATCGGGCTGCCCGGGAACCCGGTCAGCAGCTCGGTCACGTTCGAGTTGTTCGCTCGCCCGGTGATCCGGAAGATGCAGGGTGCGGAGCAGCTGCACCGGCGGCGCATCCAGGTGCGCCTGGGCGAGGAGATGATCAAACCGCAGCCGCTCGAGACGTATGCGCGGGCCGTGCTGCGGGAGACGTCCGGCGACCTGCCCTCGGCGACGAGCTCGGGGAACCAGGGCTCGTCGATGCTGCAGTCGCTCACACGCGCCGACTGCCTCGTCGTGCTTCCCGCCGGTCTCGAGGTCGTCCCGGCAGGAACGGTGGTCGAGGCGATTCCCCTGCGATGACTGCACTCTCCGCCCCACCGGGCGTCGCTGCGGGACCGGACCTGCTTGGGCGCTCGCTCCGCGACCTGCGCATCTCGGTCACCGACAAGTGCAACTTCCGCTGCCCGTACTGCATGCCCAAGTCGCGCTTCGGACCGGGACATCGGTTCCTCCCACGTGCCGAAGCGCTCGACTCGACAGAGATCGTGCGTCTTGCCACCGTGTTCCAGTCGCTCGGCGTCACGAAGATCCGTCTCACCGGCGGCGAGCCGCTGCTGCGTCCGGACCTCGCCGACATCGTTGGCGGTATCGCGGCAATCGGGATGCAGGACATCGCGCTGACCACCAACGGCGCCCTGCTGCGACGCTGGGCCGGCCGCCTGCGTGACGCGGGCCTGCATCGTGTGACGGTGAGCCTGGACTCGGTCGACCCCGCGATCTTCGCAACGATGAGCGACTCGCGCATCGAGCTCCGCGAGGTGCTCGACGGCATCGCGGCAGCGCGCGAGACCGGCCTTCACCCGATCAAGCTCAACTGCGTCGTACAACGCGGGGTGAACGAGGACGTTCTGCTCGACCTCGTCGACTTCGCTCGACGCGAGGGGCTGAGCCTGCGCTGCATCGAGTACATGGATGTGGGCGCCACCAACGGATGGCGGATGGCCGATGTCGTCAGTGGCGAGGAAATCCTCGAGCGCGTCTCGAAGGTGTTTCCGCTCATCGAGGACAAGCCCGACCCCACCGCCGTCGCTCGCGGTTACCGCTTCGCCGACGGCGCCGGAGAGTTCGGCGTGATCACGTCGGTGAGCCGCCCGTTCTGCGGCGATTGCACGCGCGCGCGACTCGGCGTGGACGGAAAGTTGTACACCTGCCTCTTCGCCACCACGGGCATCGATCTGCGCGAGCCGCTGCGATCGGGAGCGAGCGACGACGAGTTGCGACGCGTCATCGCCGGCCGTTGGAAACGACGCGACGATCGGTACTCGGAATTGCGCGGTCTCGGCGTCGCTGAGGGTGAGCGGATCGAGATGTCATACATCGGCGGTTGACCAATGCCTGACGTCACCGTCCTCGTGTTCGGACCGCTGCGGGAGCGCGTCGGTGTCGACGAGATCCAGGTCGCCGGCACGACGGTTCAGGAGGTGTGGGATGAGGTCGTGCGCCTGCATCCCACCGCCGGCGTCGACGCGGCATCGGTGCGCGCCGCACGCAACCTCAGCTACTGCGAGTGGACCACGGCGGTACAGACCGGCGACACCATCGCCTTCATCCCTCCTGTGGCCGGCGGCAGCGAGAGTCGAGCGGCCGTCCGCGTGTGGGTCACCAACGTGCCGATCGACGTCGGCTCCGTCATCGCGAGCGCGGGATCATCGGCCGACGGCGCGGTCGCGACCTTCATCGGTCGTGTGCGTGACAACAGCGACGGCGTCTCGGTGCATCGCATCGACTACGAGTCCTATGCGGCGATGGCCGACGTGGAGATGCGGCGCATCGGCGAGGAGTTGTACGAGCGCGGCGGCATCAGCACGATCACCATCGTCCACCGAGTCGGGTCACTCCTCGTCGGCGAGGCGAGCGTCATCGTCGTGGTGGCCGCCCCGCATCGCGATACCGCATTCCCGGTGTGCCAGGAGGCGATGGAGATGATCAAGTCCACCGTCCCCGTGTGGAAACGCGAGCACCGGACGGACGGCGCCCGCTGGGTCGACGCACGTCACGGTGCGCACCACGAGGTGCAGCCATGAGCGCGGAACGCCTCACCCACATCGATGCGTCAGGTCATGCGCGCATGGTCGACATCAGCGACAAGGCCGTGAGCGCGCGCAGCGCGACCGCGCGAGGACGCGTCAACTGCAGTGCCGAGGCTGTGCAGCGCATCGCCGACGACAGCATCGCCAAGGGCAGCGTGCTCGACACCGCTCGTCTTGCCGGGATCATGGGTGCCAAGCGCACCTCGGACCTCATCCCGCTGTGCCATCCACTCGCCTTGCGCCACATCGACGTCGACCTCCGTCTCGACCAGTCAACGACGCGGGGCGTCGTCATCGAGGCGACCGCGCGCGTCGAGGGCGCGACCGGCGTCGAGATGGAGGCGCTCACCGCCGTCGCGATCGCCGGCCTCACCGTCATCGACATGATCAAGGCCGTCGACCATTGGGCCACGATCACCGACATCACGCTGGTGCACAAGGAGGGCGGCCGCAGCGGAACGCTCGACCGCCCGACGACCGCTTAGACCGCTGGTGGCGGCGGCTCCACGTCGTGGTGGCGCGTGTTGCCGGCCAGCAGGTTGAGCGCGTGGGGCAGCGCGGGCCAGACGGCGTCGAGACACTCCGCGACCGCGCGTGGGTTCCCCGGCAGTGAGAGCACGAGGCAGCCATCGATGACGCCGACCACCTGGCGCGAGAGCATCGCGTGCGGGGTCGACTGCAACCCCTGCTGACGCATCACCTCGGCCATCCCCGGGACCTCGTAGTCGAGCATCGGCAGGAGTGCCTGCGGCGTGACGTCGCGAGGTCCGAGTCCCGTGCCGCCGGTGAGGATGATGACGTCGGTCCGGCCGGCGCAGTGGCGCACCGCGGAGCGGATCTGCCCGATGTCATCCGCGACGCTGCTCCGCTCGATGACGTCGGCGGGAAGCAGCGCGAAGCGCGCGACGATGACGTCGCCGCTGCGATCGTCGCTGTCCACGCCGCGGCGGCTGTCGCTGACGGTGATCTCCGCGCCGCGCCAGCGCCGCGCCGCAGGATCCACGCTCATGCTGCGTTGATCCGCTCGTGTCCCGCGTACACATTCATCTGCTCGCCGCGGAGAAACCCGATCAGTGTCATCCCGGACTCGGCGGCAAGCTCGACCGCGAGGCTGGACGGCGCAGAGATCGCGGCGAGCAGTGGGATGCCGGCCATCAGCGTCTTCTGGGTGAGCTCGAAGCTCGCCCGCCCGGACGCGAGGATCATGTGCGAGCGCAATGGGAGGAGGCCCTGCGTCGCGGCCCAGCCGATCACCTTGTCGAACGCGTTGTGGCGGCCGACGTCCTCGCGCACACAGAGCAACGCACCGTCAGGATCGAAGAGCGCCGCCGCGTGCAGGCCACCGGTGCTCGAGAACTGATGCTGGGCCGAACGCTGCTTCTCCGGCAGGCCGAGGAGGACCGACGACGAGACGCGCAGCGGGTCATCGCGCACCTCCCACGAGGTCCTGGTCCGCACGGTCTCGATGCTCGCCTTGCCGCAGATGCCGCACGACGACGTCATGAAGAACGCGCGTGGCGTGAGCGGCCGCGACGCCGCATCCGGGGAGAGCAGCACTTCGACGACGTTGAGCTCGCCGGTCTCGGCTGCGGCCTCCGGGCACATCCGCATGGCATCGATCTCATTGGCGCTGTTGACGATTCCCTCGGTGACGAGAAACCCCGCCACGAGGTCGAAGTCATCCCCCGGGGTGCGCATCGTCACGGACAGCGAGACCGTGCCGACACGGATCTCGAGCGGCTCCTCGGTGCTGACATCGTCGCTGCGCCATGTCACCGCGCCGCCTGCCGCGACCTGCATCACGCGCCTGTGGCGCGAGGTCACGCGCGCTCGACGGGATGGGGAGGCCGAGATGTGCCGACCATGGGGCAAGATCACTCTAGCAATATGGACGGCCGCACCTCGGACTCCGACCTGCTGTCACAACTGTCGGCCGCACTGAGCGCCTCCGGGCCGGCACCGTCGGAGATGGAACCACTCAAGCCTCACGAGCGCGCGCTCCTGCTCCGCATCGCACGCGACGTGGCCCACGCGAGCGAACGCCAGAACGCCCCGCTCGTCTCCTACCTGGTCGGCCGGTTCGTTGAGTCGAGCATGAGCGCCGGGGTGTCGGAGCCGGATGCGCTGGCTCGCGCGGCCGCTATCGTGACGTCGCTGGTCGGAGACTCTCCGGGCTGATCCCGGCCAGGTCGGCGGGCGTGTTGACGTTGTTCGCGAAGCGCTCCGAGAACCCGGCCGATCGCCAATCCTCCTCGGCGATGGTCAGCGCTCGCAGGCGGCCGATCACGCCGCGAACCGACCGGTCAGGGCTGCGCAGCGCCGCCTCGACGACCGGCAGCGCCGACCGCGCGTAGACGGCGTGCAGCGGCTCGGGGCCGCGTTGCGTCCGGCACACGGCGACGTCGTGATCGCCGATCCGGTCCGCCACGAAGCGGAGGAGGGCCGGATCGAGCCACGGCATGTCGACCGCCACGACCGCGAGCAGTGGATGTGGTGAGCGCTGGAGTGCTGCGGCGATGCCGCCGAGCGGGCCGGCTCCCGGCGGCGCGTCGGGGACGAGACGGCGCGCATCGACAGTGACCGCCAGGTCGCCGGGCGCGATGAGCACCGGGTCGCAGACCTCGGTCAGGCGAGCGATCGCTCGATCGAGCAACGTTGCGCCGGCCACCACGATCGTCGCCTTGTCGATGCCCATGCGGACGCTGCGGCCGCCGCAGAGCACCACACCGGCGAGTGCCGGTGATGGCGCAGCGGGATCGCGCAGATCGACGTCCTCGCCGGTCGTCCGCAGCGATTCCACTGCGGCCAACCATACGTGAAGCGCCGGACCAACCACGAAGAGCAAGGCGCGATCCGTGCACGTGCACGAGCCGCGGTCGCGCTACGCGCTCAGGCCGTTGCTGACGTTGGAGAAGACGTTGTTGACCTGATGGCCGACGACGCCGACGACAACGATGACGACGATGGCGATGAGGACGAGGATCAGCCCGTACTCGACGAGGCCTTGCCCTCTCTCGCTATCGCGTCCCTTGCCGGGGGCGAGCATCGCTTGCAACGAGGCTACCAACGCGGGGATGAATGCCGGGATCATGGGAGCCAGCATCTGACACGCACAGGTCGCCTGCGTTGTGGTTGCGTGACGACCTTGTTCCGTTGCAGGGCAACCAGATGGCGATCGTTACCCGGGCGTTACCGGAGGGTCAACGGGCCAGTTCGGCGCTCTTCAGCGCCGCTCCGTATCCGTCGGGGAGCGCACGCGGCGGCTGCGGTCCGACGTACAGCGCGGACGGGCGGATGAGGCGGTTGTTGGCGGCCTGCTCCGCGATCGCCGCGGTCCATCCCACGGTCCGGCTCGAGGCGAACGTTGGCGTGAACATGTCGGGCGGGATGCCGACGCTGTTCATGACGACACCTGCGTAGAACTCGACGTTCGTGTACAGGCGGCGGCCGGGCTTCAGCTCGTTGAGCACGCGAAGCGCGGTCTGTTCCACCTGGACGGCGAACTCGGCCTGCGCGCCACCCAGCTCGGTCGCGACCTGGCGAAGCAGGATGGAACGGGGGTCGTCGGTCTTGTAGACGCGGTGGCCGAATCCCATGAGACGCTCGCCCGACGCGATCTCGTGGCGAAGGTACTCCTCGGCTTTGTCGGGCGTGCCGATTGCGTCGAGCATCGCCAGCGCGCGTGACGGCGCACCGCCGTGCAGCGGCCCGGCAAGCGCGCCGATGGCGCCGGTCAGGGCGGACCCGATGTCGGACCCGGTGGACGTGATCACCCGCGCGGTGAACGTCGACGAGTTGAACCCGTGGTCCATCGTGAGGATCAGGTACTGCTCGAGGGCGCGGATCTCGCGTTCATGCGGTCGCTCACCGGTGAGCATCTGGATGTACGACCCCGCATAGCCGAGATCGGGGTCCGGCTCGACCGGCTCCAGACCGAGGTGGTGGCGATGCAGGCGCATCAGCAGCACCGGAACGATCGCCGCCATCTTGAGGCACTCCTTGCGGACCTCATCGGCGGGGATGTCCAGGGTCGGCTGCTGCTCGAGCGCGGCTCCTGTAAGGGACACCGCAGAGCGGAGCGCCATCAGCGGCGTGTACCCCGGCAGGCTCGCGATCCTCGGCAGCAGATCGGCGACCTGTTCCGGAATCGTGCGAGCCTCGACCGCAAGCTTCGTGAACGCCTTGAGCTGCGCATCGTCGGGAAGTTCGCCCTCGGAGAGCAGGTGCCAGACCTGCTCGAAGGAGCATCTGCGGGCCAGTTCCGTGGCGTTGTATCCGCGATAGTGGAAGAAGCCCTCCTCGCCGCGCACGTCGCCCACCGAGGTCTCGGCGACGGCCACACCCTCGAGCCCGCGAGGGGCGAGGCCGGGAGGAGCGGATCCCGCCGGCTGGACCTCTTCTATATGCGCGACACGGACGACGTGGCGGATCGACAGGATCCCGGCGACCTTGTCCCCGTCCATCACCGGGAGGTGGCGGAAGCGCCGCTCGCGGAAGACCTCGAGCCCCTTCTCCACCGTGTCGCTGGCCGAGACGGTCACGGGGTTCTTGGTCATGACCTCGTCAACCTTGGTGATCGCGGGGTCCACGCCGTGACCCACCGAGCGGAGGAGGTCACGCTCGCTGACCATCCCGATGAGGCGGGCCTGCGAGTCAAGCACGGCAGCCGCTCCAACGTTGGCTCCGTCGAGGATCACCGACGCCTGGGCGAGCGTGATGCTGTTCGGCACCACCACCGCGGGCTTGTGCATCACGTCCGCGACGGTCAGTGAAACGGCCACGGTTCCAGTCTAGCGCTGTGTGCAGGGGGGACCCCTGAGCGCGCCCGGTCGCCCGGGCGTCACGATCCGGGTGACATGAGCGTCGAGCCGCGACCCTCAGGCGACATGGATACGGAGTCCTTCCGTCGGGAAGCCCGCCGGGTCGCCGACTGGGTCGCCGACTACCTGCGCGACGTCGAGCTGTTCCCGGTGCTCAGCCCAGCCGAACCGGGGGTGGTCCGGGCGGCGCTGCCATCTCAGCCCCCACCGTCGGGTGAGCCGCTCGACGCCGTGCTTCGCGACCTCGAGGAGTTGCTCCTCCCCGCGACGACCCATTGGCAGTCGCCGGGATTCATGGCCTATTTCGCCTCGAGTGGGTCCGGACCCGGGATCCTCGGGGAGACGCTCGCGGCGGGGCTGAACGTGAACGCGATGCTCTGGCGCACGGCGCCTGCCGCCACCGAGCTCGAGCAGGTGACCCTGGACTGGCTGCGCCAGATGGTCGGCCTGCCGGAGCCGCTCTTCGGCGTCATCAACGACACCGCGTCGTCGAGCACCCTCTACGCGCTCGCCGCCGCTCGTGAGGCACAGACCGATCTCCGCATCCGGGAGCTGGGGATGGCGGGCCGGCCGGACCTCCCCCGGCTGCGGTACTACGCCTCTGCAGAGGCGCATTCGTCGGTCGAGAAGGCGGGGATCGTGCTCGGGGTCGGTCGCGACGGCCTGCGCCGGATCCCCGTCGACGACCGCTTTCGCATGGACCCGGTCGCGTTGCGCCGGGCGATCCGCGAGGACATCGCTGCCGGGATCCGGCCGTTCGCGGTGGTGGCGACAGCAGGGACGACGTCGACGACGAGTGTCGACCCGGTCGCTGCGATCGCCGGCATCTGCGAGCAGCACGGCCTCTGGCTGCACGTCGACGCGGCATACGGCGGCGCCGCGGCGGTCGCGCCGGAGTTGCGTTGGGTGCTGGACGGTGCTGAGCGCGCCGACTCCATCGTGCTGAACCCACACAAATGGCTGTTCACACCGATCGATTGCAGCGTGCTGTGGACGCGGCGACCGGAGATGCTCCGCAGCGCGTTTTCGATCGTGCCCGAGTACCTCGCGAGCAACCAGGGAACCGATGACGACGCCCCCAACCTGATGGACTACGGGACGTCGCTGGGCAGGCGCATGCGCGCGCTCAAGCTCTGGATGGTGATCCGTCATTTCGGAACCGACGGACTCGCCGCGCGCATCCGCGAGCACTGCGCGATGGCGTCGACGGTCGCGCAGTGGGTCGAACACGCATCCGATTTCGAGCTGCTGGCGCCGGCCCCGCTCAGTGTCGTGTGCCTGCGCGCGCATCCCCGCGGACTCGACGATCCCGGAACGCTCGACACGCTGAATCAACGCATCGTCGAGCGCATCAACACAGGCGGACGATACTTCCTGAGTCACACCCGTTTGCGTGACGCGTACGCCATCCGCGTCGCGTTCGGCAACGTCCGGCAGGAGCAGCGTCACGCCCGCGGAGTCATCGATGCGCTCCGCCATTCCATGGATGACGATGTAGGATGACCGTAATGTTCCGCGCCCTTGGGGCGAGACTCACCCTCGACCACAAGAGGGTGTCCGGGGTTGCGCTGTTCGAAGCCGCGGCTCAACGAAGCTGGCTCTGGGGAACGACAGGTCTTAAGACTGCAACGGATTTGTTTGCTGAGGGCGAGCTGCAGGAGGGACCCATCAGCGTCACCGCATTGCGCGGTGATGCGGGCAATCGCTCGTTGTTCCGCATCGCCGTTCACCGTCCGGATACCTGGGATCCATCGACGCTCTGGCTGACCACGGTCGACATCGTCCGCACGGACGGCTCTGTGGAAGTCGGCATCTCGGTCGAGCAGGACATGACTCATCACCGCGTGCCGCCCTCGCCGCTGCATCCTCCGCTGGTGGAGCTGCTCCACGATCTCGTTGCGGGCGGAGCGACGGCAGGCACGCAGCAAGTCCACTCCACGACGGAGTCCCTCATCGGCAGCGAGCAGATCGATGCCTTCGTCCAGGGATGCCTTCTTGATCCAGGCCGTCGTCTCCCCGTCGTCCTGTTCAGCGCCATCAAGGAGGACGACGGGCGCTATCCACCGGACGCGGGCGACCCGGAGCTGGCCGCTCGAGAGCTCTGCGGGCTCGCGCACGTCTACGTCATGCCGCGCGTCGAGGACTCGCACCGACTCACGAAGCGTCTGCGCATGCTGTCGGTGTACGACGGCGCCGTGCGCATCTACTGGCCGCGGATGCGCCTCACCGATCCGCCGCCGCGGCATCCCCTCCACCTCCGTCAGCGACTCAACACCGGGAGTGGTCCGGCGATCATCCGCCGCGTGGTGGAGGCGGGTGCGCGCTCGTACCGGCCCCCGGAAGGCACCGCAACGCTGCTCGCGATCCGCTGGCGCGAAAAGGAGGAAGCGCGCATCGGCGTGATCACCAGCGATCCCGACCCGCGCCGTCAGGCATCCCTGTTGCGCGACGAGGTGCTGCGCGTCATCAACGCCAACGTCGTGCTCGAGCACGAGATGGACGCGCTCCGCCATCAGCTGATGCTGGCGACGGACCGGAGCGACCGGCTCGAGGCCGAGCTGGCGGCGCTCCACGCTGCCGCCGGCGCATCGACAGAGCTGACCGGCCATCCGGCAATATCGCTCAGCGAGGCTGCGGCCCCGGACACGACCGACATCAGCAGATAAACGGGGGACTGACGATGGCGCTGCACCATCGGGCGCACGACGACGCTGACGCGACCGTCGACATCAACCCGCTCTACGCCCGCGCCGGCGAAACCCGGACCGTGCCGAAGCTGCACCTGCCCAAGGGGGAGCTGCCTCCCGACCTCGCGTACCAGATCGTCCACGACGAGCTGATGCTCGACGGCAACGCACGGCTCAACCTCGCGACATTCGTCACCACGTGGATGGAGCCGCAGGCGCAGCGGCTCATGGACGAGTCCGTCGACAAGAACGTCATCGACAAGGACGAGTACCCGCAGACGGCGGAGCTCGAGCGGCGTTGCGTGCACATGCTTGCGGGTCTCTGGCACGCACCCGGGCCCCACGCCGGCGTCGGATGCTCGACGACGGGATCGAGCGAGGCCGCCATGCTCGCGGGGCTGGCGTTGAAGTGGCGCTGGCGCGAGCGCCGGCGGGCGGCGGGCCTGCCGGGCGACCGGCCGAACCTCGTCATGGGCATCAACGTGCAGGTCTGCTGGGAGAAGTTCTGCAGGTACTGGGACGTCGAGCCGCGCTACGCGATGATGGAAGGAGAACGCCGGCACCTCACCGCCGAAACCGCGGTGTCGCTCTGCGACGAGAACACCATCGGCGTTATCGCGGTGCTCGGATCCACTCAGGACGGCAGCTACGAGCCGGTCGCCGCCATCGCCGACGCGCTGCAGGCGCTGCAGGACGGGGGTGGACCCGGCGTCCCGTTGCACGTCGACGCCGCATCCGGCGGATTCATCGCACCCTTCATCCAGCCCGATCTGCGGTGGGATTTCCGCATCGACCGGGTCGTGTCCATCAACACCTCGGGACACAAGTACGGGCTCGTGTATCCGGGGGTCGGATGGGTCATCTGGCGGGATCGCGACGCACTTCCCGCAGAGCTCATCTTCGAGGTGAACTACCTCGGCGGGAGCATGCCGACGTTCGCGCTCAACTTCTCACGCTCCGGCTCCAACGTGATAGCGCAGTACTACCAGTTGATCCGGCTCGGCTTCGAGGGATACCGGCGCGTGCAGCAGGCATGTCAGGACACCGCGATGAGCCTTTCCGCGCGTATCGCCACGCTCGGTCCCTTCCGGCTGCTCACCGACGGCAGCGAGCTTCCGGTGTTCGCCTTCACCGTCGATCCCGATGCCGGTTACAGCGTGTACGACGTCTCCGACGCGCTGCGCAAGCGCGGCTGGCAGGTTCCCGCCTATTCGCTGTGCGCGAATCTCGAGCACATCTCGGTCCTGCGCGTCGTCGTGCGCAACGGCTTCTCGCGTGACCTGTCGGATCTCCTCGTCGACGACCTGAAGCGGGAGGTGAGCATCCTCAAGCACCACGTGCCCGCGGTGGAACACGCGCATCGAACGCGCTTCCATCACTAGGGATCGAAGGGGAGCTCACAGGCGACGTAGACTCCGGGGACGATGACACTCACGAGTGCCCTCGTCCTGCTGATCGCGCTCGCCCTCCTGGGTCTCGTCACCACGGCGTACCGCGCCGGCGACACCCTCGACCTGGCAGGGCCGTTTCGCGATCATGCGCTCGCCCGCGCCGCACGGAAGCTCGCGAGCGAGCAGCCGTTGCCCGACACCATCGAGCGCGCGTACTGGAGGGCAGGTGACTACGTGCGTGACTCACAGCGCCTGAAGGCGCTCGGGTATTCGGTCACCTCCGAATCGGTGACCGAGCCGTACATCGTGCACCACATCCCGGGGCGCGGAGGAGGTCGCACGATCAAGCACCGCGTACCGATGTGCCACATCACCTACGGGCGCAGAGGAAGCCGCGCGTAGCGTCCCGCGCAGGCGCGTCAGCGGGGCGTGCGACCCGAGACGACTCTGGTGACACCGAGCGAGTCCTTCGCCCAGGTCACCTCGACGAGGTGCGCGGCGCGCAGCACCGACTGCGTTCGCCGCGAGAGATACGTGCCGACCTCGACGAGCAGGACGCCGCCGGGTTTGAGCCACGCATGCGCGTCCGCGGCAAGGCGGCGTACGAGACCGAGCCCGTCATCGGAGTTGTCCGTCAGCGACTGCAGCGGTTCGAACTTGCGGATCTCACGGGGCAGCGTGTTCAACTCCGTGTGCAGCACGTACGGGGGATGGATGGTGAACAGATCGATCTCGCCACGGAGCCTGCGCGGAAGTGCCGCGAGCATGTCGCCGCTGCGAAACTGGATGTTCCGCAGTTCGAGGCGGCGCGCGTTCTCACGGCCGAGCGCCGTTGCCTCAGCGGAGATGTCGATGCCCCACACTTCCGCGCTGCGCACCTCGTTCGCGATCGCGAGAGCGACCGGCCCGGCGCCGGTGGCGACGTCGACCGCGACCCTGTGACCTCTGCGCCAGCGCATGGCTTTCACCGCCTCCGCGGCGAGGAACTCGCTCGACGCGCGCGGCACGAAGACGCCCTCCTTGACGAGCATGTCGAGGCCGCGGAACGTGTAGTGACCCATGATCCGTGGAATCGGCTCCCCGTTGACGCGACGCTCGACCATCGTCGCGTACCGCTTCTTCGCGCTCGCGTCGAGCACGGTGTCGCAGAGCTTCGGTGTGAGCTTCCGGCCGAGCACCTCGGCCATCAGCTCCTCGGCGTCGTAGCGGCCGAGGTTGCGGTCCCAGTGGTCGATGTTCTTCGACTTGTCGATCTTCCGTATGGCTTTGTCGATGTGCTCGGTGACGGTCTTCGCGGGCATTGCCCGCGCATGGTAAGCGCTCGCACCACGAGTGCGCGCAGCATGTTCGCGTGGCCCCAACTCCGCCGGCGCCTCCAGGACTCTGCGCATCGTGCGCGCACGCTCGCCTTGTCCCGGGCGCCCGCTCGAACTTTCTCCGCTGCGGTCTGGCTGACACCGACCCGCGATTTGCTCGGTACCCGCGGCTTCCGGTCCTCCGGTGCGCGGGTTATCTGGCCGTCAGCCCCGACCGCGACGACCGTGCGCGCTCATGACCCGAGGCGGTCGCGAACATCGGTGAACTCTCGCAACACCTCTTCCAGCGTCTCCGCGTCCTCGGAGTCGACGGCTGTGCGCCGCAGCGCGGCGAGCTCTTCAATCGCCGCGTCGATGCTCGCGAGCGTATGCGGTGGGTCGTCATACCGCCTCGACAACATGCGCTTGGCGAGCGCCCGCGCCTGCTCGGCCACGGAGCTCACGGGGTTGCGAGAGAGAACGCGGCTTCCGCAGTGACCATCGCATCGATGGTACGGCGAGTGTCACCGACCCCGTGTCGCAACGAGCAGCAGCGTCGAGTAGTGGTACGGGATACGGCCGCCCCGGCCGTCGATGACATCGCCGATTGCGGCAAGCAACGCTGCTCGCACCGCCTCGGGCAGTGTCACATGATCGCTGTGCGTGGCGATGAGGTCGATCCAGGCGGCCCGGTCGTACGTGGTGTCCCAGGTGAACTCCTCGGCTCTGAGATCTGAGAACCGATCACTGTGCTTGAGTGCATGGCGTTCGTCTCGCACCTCCATCGGCGGCCGGAGTTCGGTCGCCGGCGGCTCGGCGATCGATGGTGCGAGCCGCGCGTACACGGCGTCGAGCGCTGCGCCGGTCTCCGGATCGTGACGGCCGCGATTCCAGAAAACGGCGAGATGTCCTCCGGGGCGGAGCACCGATACGGCCCCGGCAGTCCCCGCCTCCGGCTGGACCCAGTGCCATGCCTGGCCCGACATCACCAGGTCGAACATGCGCCGGCGCGGGTCCCAGTCCTCGAAGGTGCCGTCGTCAACGGTGACACCGTGACTCCGCGCGATCGCCGCCATGGATGCATCCGGTTCGACCCCGATCACGTCGCAGCCGCGCGCCATCAGCAGTCGAGACGCCCTGCCCGTGCCGCAGCCGACATCGAGGACCTGATGCGGTGACCACTCCATGAGCCGGTCGATCAGCGCAGGCGGATACCAGGGCCGGGCGCGGTCGTACTGCGTCGCGATTCCGCCGAAGGAGAGCGCGCGCTGCCGGTTCTTGTACAGCGGTTGCTCGAGGCTCAACTCAGACGCGACGGTTGCGGTGTGAGCGCCGCCTCGAGGTCGGAAGCGAATCGAACGGCGTCATCCGGCTCGAGGCGTGCGGTGGTCACACGAATGCCGCGCGCGCTGGCGATGCGGAAGCGGTCCCCGGCAAGCACGCCCCATCCGTATTCCTGGAGCGTGGCGACCGTCGCATCCTCGTGCGCGACCGGGATCCAGACGTTCAGGCCGGAGCGGCCGTGGGAGTCGATGCCCCGGGCGCGGAGTGCCGTGCACAGCGCGTCGCGGCGGCGCGTGTACGTCTCCGCGACGGCATCGGCGCGCGCCGCTTCATCGGGGTCGCTCCAGAGGGCGACGACCAGGCGCTGCAACAGATGCGATACCCAGCCCGCGGCGAGCAGACGCCGTCCCTCCACTCGCGCGACTGTCGTGGCGTCACCGGCGAGGATCGCCAGACGCATATCGGGGCCGAGCGACTTCGATACAGACCGCAGGTGCACCCAGCGTGCCCGGTCCGGCTCACAAAGCGTGTGGCACGGCCGTTCTGTGATATCGAAAGCATGGTCATCCTCAATGATGAGCACGCCGGGATGGCGGTCCAGCAGCGCCCGCAGCTCCTCGGCGCGCTCGGTGTCCACAGCCGAGCCGAAGGGATTCTGCGCACGAGGGGTGAGCGCACACGCCGCGGCGCCGGCGCGCAGCGCGCGAGCGAGTGCCTCGGGAGTTGGTCCGCGATCGTCGATCGCCATGGGGAGGACCGAGAGGCCCAACGCAGAGGCGAGGTCGATGATTCCCGGGTAGCAGGGATCCTCGACGGCGATGCGATCACCCGGCCGAAGATGGGCCATGAGCGCAAGTTGCACGCCGTCCAGCGCCCCGCCGACAACGACCATGTGGTCGCTCGATACCCCATCGGCTTCGAGCCGAGCCCCGGCGAGTGCGAGCAGCTCGGGATCGGATCCGGGCGTGCCGTAGAGCACCGGCTCGTGCGGCAGCGACGCGAGCGCGGGCCCCAGGTCGGGGAGCAGCGCCGGATCGGGGTTGCCGGACAGGAGATCGCGAACGCCCTCGGGCACGATCGGCCGGCCCCGCGGGGACGGCGGCACTCGCGGCGCAATGCTCGTCCCGAGCCTGCCCGCTCCCGACACGAGGCCGCGGCGGCGGAGCTCCCGGTAGGCGGAGGCGACGGTGGCCGTGCTGATGCCGCGGTGCGACGCGAGCGACCGGACGGTCGGCAACCGCGTGCCCGCGGTGAGATCACCTTCACGGATGCCGCGCTCGATGCTTTCGGCGATCTCCGAAGCTCGCCGTCCGGTGATGTGATAACGTATCGGTACGTTCACTGCTTTGTACCATAACAAATGACTTCGAGCGTGTCCACTCTGCAGATCTCACCCCGCCGAGCCTCCCGCGCTCAGATCATCGTGGCGTTCGCGCTCGTCTATGTGGTCTGGGGATCGACGTACCTCACGATCCACATCGCGATCGAGACCCTGCCCGCATTCCTGATGTCGGGGGCGCGGTTCATCATCGCCGGCCTGCTCCTGTACGCCTTCGCGCGGCGGCCCGGGCAGCCGAGGGAACGGCTGACGCGGGTGCATTGGCGATCCGCGGTCATCGTCGGCGCCTGCCTCCTCCTGTTCGGCAATGGCGGCGTCTCGTGGGGCGAGCAGTACCTGCCCTCGGGGTTCGTGGCGCTCATCGTCGCCACGGTCCCGTTGTGGATGGCCCTGTTCGCCCCGCTGTTCGGCGGCCGCTGGATCAACTGGACGGCCGCCGCGGGCATCGCGCTCGGACTCGTGGGCATCGTCCTGCTGGTCCGGCCGGGCGGTGAGGGTGCCGGTCACTGGCAGACGCTCGTGCTGCTGCTCTCGCCACTGCTGTGGGCGATCGGATCGTTGTACGCCCGCAACGCCCCGGCGCCGAGGCAACCGCTGACCGCAATCGCGATGGAGATGGTCGCGGGCGGTGTGCTCCTCATCCTTGCCGGTGTCGCCGACGGTGAGCTCGGCCACGTCCATCTCTCGACGATCTCCTTCGCCTCGATCGCCGCGTTCGTCTACCTCATCCTCATCGGCGCGCTCGTCGGCTACGTCGCGTACATCTGGCTGCTGCACAACGTGTCGGCGACGGCTGCATCGACGTATGCGTTCGTGAACCCGGTGGTTGCGGTGGCGCTCGGTGCGATCGTGCTCGGGGAGCCGATCACCCTGCTGACGCTGGTCGCGGCGGCGCTGATCGTCGGTGCGGTGGCACTGCTGCTTGTCGGTCAGTCGCGCGCGAAGCCCCAGCCCGCCGCGACCTTCGAGACACCCGTCTGCGAGGTGGCCTGACCGCGTCCCTCAGGAAGAGGGGCGACAATGGGGCCATGGAAAGCGAGACGCTGATCGTCGACGCCGCGGCTGAATCCCGAGGTCCGCGGCCTCGAATCGGTGTCAAGGACGTCTTGTGTGTCGCGCCGATCATCCTCAACTCGATCTACTACTACGCGGGGATTCCGCTGACGCCGTTGCTGCTCGGGAGGAATCCGCTGCTGCTGAGCGCGCTGCGGGGCACCATCGCGTCGATGGTGACCGCCGGGGCGTTCGCCAGGGTGGGGAAGGTGCCGCTCGTGCTTGCGCTCATCGCGCCGATCCCCATCTCGATGATGACCGACCCGTTCTTCTACTGGGCAGGGAGGCGATACGGGCGCGGGCTCATCAACTACCTCAGCGCCAACGATCCGCGCTGGCGGCGGCGAGCGGCCCGCGGCGAGCGATTCTTCCAGAAGTACGGTGTGTGGACCGTGGTGCTGGCCCCGATCCTTCCGGTGCCGTCGCCGCTCTTCTACATGGCCGCGGGAGAGGCAGGCATGCCGTTCCTTCTCTTCATCATCGCCGACCTCGTCGGCACGCTCGTCTACATCGGACTGATCGTCGGCGCCGGATGGCTGATCGGCCAGCCCGCGGTGACCGTCGCGCAGACGATCAGCAACTACGCGCTCTGGGTCATCGTCGCGACGGTGGTGCTCATCTTCGCGTGGTCCTTCTGGTCAGCATGGCGCGCCCCGAGAGAGCAGACGACGGAGCGCTGAGCGCCGAAGCGCCGGCGGCGCCTCGGCGCTGGCTCGTCGTCGCCACGGCCGTGCTGGTCCCGGTCGTGCTGGGAGCGGTGGCCACGGCCGCGCTCTACGCGACACATCCCGCACCACCACCGCCGCCCCCCGTGGCGACCCCGGCTCCCCCACCGTCCGATGTGACGATCAAGGATGGCGGGACGATCATCATCAAGCCGGGAACCACCGACCAGATCAGGGTGGCGCTCGGAGCGTTGGTCGAGATCGTCCTGCAGACCGGTCCCGGGCAGATGGTGATGTCCGAAGTGCCGGGCATCTTCATCCCGGTCCCGAACCCGCCCTGTCGTCTCCTCACGATCTGCGGCCTTCCGGGCACGCAGGCGTGGTCGTTCAGCGCGGCGCACGCCGGTGTGACGTACCTGAAGATCAGCTTCGGCCGGCATTGCTCGCTGATCACCGGAGCATGCGACAGCATTCACATGGTGCTGTTCAAGCCGTTCTCCGTCTACGCCCGGCCCCAGGCGCAGTGACGCGAGAGCCGCTTCAGGGAATCGGGACTTCCTGCTGATACCGCGGCAGCGCGTGGATGCCGCTCTCGACCACCTCCGCAATGCGCTCAACCGCATCCCACACGTCGACGAACCGTGTGTAGAGCGGCGCGAGACCGAAGCGGCACAGGTCGGGGGGGCGGAAATCACCGATCACGCCGCGATCGCCCACGGCTCTGACGATGGCGAGACCGTGCGCGTGGCGCAGCGACACCTGCGCGCCGCGTCGCGCCGGCCCGTCGGGTGTCGCAACCTCGAAGCCGAGCGGGCCGAGGCGGGTTCGCGACAGACGGATGAAGGCCTCTGTGAGCCCCGCGGCCTTCTCCCCGATGGCGCGGGGGCCCGCCTCGAGATGGAGTTCGACCCCCACCGCAAGGGCCCCGATCGCGAGCACCGGCGGCGAGCCGCTCATCCATCCACGGATGCCGGTTGCCGGCTGGTAGTCGGGTTGGAACGTGAACGGTGTGGCGTGTCCGAGCCATCCCTGGACGGGATTGCGCACCTCGTCCTGCAGCGCCGTGCTGACGTGCAGAAAGGCGGGCGCTCCGGGGCCGCCGTTCAGATACTTGTACCCGCACCCCACCGCGAGGTCCGCGCCATCGCGTTGCAGCTGGATCTCGATGGCACCGGCGGAGTGCGAGAGGTCCCACAGGGTCAACGCTCCGACTGCGTGCGCTGCCGCGCTCAACGCCGCCATGTCGTGGCGCTCGCCGGTGCGGAAGTCGACCTGGGTCAGGAACAGCAGCGCCGTCCGGTCGTCGAGCGCGTCACGCAACGCGGCTCGCTCGACGACGCGCAACTCGCAGCCGAGCATGTCCGCGACTCCCTGCGCGATGTAGAGGTCGGTCGGAAAATTGCTCCCCTCCGTGAGCACGACCCGACGTTGTGGACGCGCCCGCAGGACCGCCGTCACGAGCTTGTAGAGGTTGACCGACGTGCTGTCGGCGATGATCACCTCTCCCGGCGCCGCGCCGATCAACTCGCCGATGCGGTCGCCGGTGCGCAGCGGCGAGTCCATCCACCCGGACTCGGTCCAGCCGCGCACGAGGATCGTGCCCCACTCGTGCTCGGCCATCTCCTGGAGGCGCGACAGCGCGGCTTTGGGCAGACGGCCCATCGAGTTGCCGTCGAGATAGATCGTCGCGCCGTCATCGAGGAAGCGTTCGCGGAAGGCGGCGATCGGATCCGCCGCATCGAGCGCGGCGCATGAGTTACGGTCGAGATTGTCAGGAAGTTGCATCGTCACAGCGCACTGCGCACGTCCCAGAGCTCCGGGAAGAAGCGGAGCGGGATCGTGCTCTCGAGGTACGCGACACCGAGGCTGCCACCCGTGCCGTGTCGTGACCCGATCTCTCGCGCAGCCATCAGCGCGTGATGGAACCGCCAGCGTGCGATCGCCTCGTCGTGATCGAGGAGCAGCTCGCACATGTGATGCAGGATCGCACGCTCTGCGGTCGCGTGATCGCGGTACAGCTCGGCGAGCGCGGCGACCCGCCGCTCGCGGAGCCCGGGATCGGCACCGTCCGGGACATCCATGCCGTGCACGCGAAGGCATGCGCAGAGCGCCTGGTACAGATTCGGTCCTGCGGCGCGACGGAGCAGTTCGTCGCGGTCGCGCTGCGAGAGTGGCACGGCGTCGTGGGACATCGCCCCTTCGACGCCGCCGAGGACCTCGATGGAACGGAACTGGCCCGACTGCATTCCTGAGGCCGGTGTGAGTGGATCGCGGAACTCCAGGAAGCCCTCCGGTGTCAGCGTCTCGAGGACGCGCAGCTGGGCGACGAGGAGTTCGTCGATACGGGTCGTGCGGTGGAGCGGTGCCATCGCTCCCTGCGGCCGCCCGGCCGCGAGCTCGATGACGGCACGGTCGAGCTCGTGGAGGATGACCTTGAACCAGAGCTCGTACGCCTGATGGATGACGATGAACAGCATCTCGTCATGCGCCCCCTCGGTCAGGGGATGCTGGAGGTCGAGCAACTCGTCGATGCGCAGGTACGAGCTGTAATCGGTGCCGGCCATGCTCACTCCCCTCGCGTCACGAGGATGTCCGACAGCGAGAAGGCCTCCGGCGGCGACAGCTGATCGAACGTGCAATCCTTCGGCGCCTTGTCGGGACGCCAGCGCAGGAATCGCGACGCGTGGCGAAAGCGGCCGCTCTGCAGATGATCGAAGGACACCTCGCAGACGAGGTCCGGGCTCACCGAGGTCCAGGCGGTGTCCGCCGCGCGTGCCCAGCGGCTTGGACCTCCGGGCGTGCGCCCGTGACCGAAGCTGTCGCCGCCGACCATGGGCTGGAGCTGCTCGAGGATGGCACGCCGCTCGGCGGCATCGAAGGACGAGGTGTGGCCGACGTGGTGCAGCGCGCCGTCGTCCCCGTAGAGGCCGAGCAGCAGCGACCCGATCCCCTTGCCATCCTTGGCGATCCGGAACCCGCCGATGACGCAGTCGACGGTGCGCAGATGCTTGATCTTGGTCCAGAGGCGCTGCCCGGGGCGGTACTCCCCCGAAGGGTCCTTCGCGACCACGCCGTCGAGTCCCGCGCCCTCGTACTGTGTGAACCAGACCGTCGCCTCGTCGGCGTCGGCGGTCTGCGGCGTCACCCCCACGGAACGGCTGCTCGTAATCGCACCGAGTAGTCCCGCACGGCGCTCGCTCAGCGGACGCTCGCGGAGGTCGTCATCGCCGAGCGCGAGCAGATCGAACAGCACGACCGACGCCGGTGTCTGCTCGGAGAGCATGCGAACGCGGGACGCAGCGGGGTGGATCCGCAGCTGCAGCGCGTCGAAGTCGAGGCCATGGTCCGTGGCGATCACCACCTCGCCGTCGACGACGCAGCGATCCGGCAGGGCCGCCTGGAGCGGTTCGATCAACTCCGGGAAGTACCGCTCGAGTGCCAGCGCGTTGCGGCTCGCGATGTGGACGCGTTCCCCGTCGCGAAAGACGATGGCGCGAAAGCCATCCCATTTCGGCTCGTAGAGCCACGCCCCGGCGCGCGGGATCTCAGGCGCGGCGCGGGCCAGCATCGGCTCGAGCGGCGGTTCGAAGGGCAGCGACACGCTCACGAGTGTCGCCGATCGGGGGACGCTCCGGCTACGCGGAGAGGACGTGCGGCCGCTGACCCTCGCGCATGCGAAGGCGGAGGAGGTTGTCCACCTCGACGACATCGCCGACCTCGCGAACGGCGGCATCGAAGCGAGTGATGTCGGACAGCTCGTCCACCTCGCCGCGAAGCGTGATCACGCCGCGGCTGGCGCGTATGCCGATACCCGACGCGAGGTCACCGAAGCCGAGTGAGAGAGCGACCCGGACGCGATTCGCGAGCGTGTCATCCCAGGTCTCGGTGTGTTGGCGCATGGGGACAGCGGAACCGACCAGGGAGGCGAACCCGACAGTCGCGCGCCTGGCGGCGGCGCGCCGGCGGGCACCGGAGCGGGGATGCAGGAGGAAGGCTGCCAGTGCGATGACTGCGGCGCCGGTGGCGGCGGCCGCGAGCTTGAAGACCCGGGTCACGAGGATCCCTCCGTTGTTGTGTGCAGGAGTGCACGTAGAAACGGAGCGCGAGCCGGCTGGTTACGCGGGCAGCGCGGGTGCGTTAGACCGATACTGGCGCGAGCCGATGAAGCGACCAGAGGACAGGACCAGCACGGTCATCATCGTGGTGGCCGCGGTGCTCGGCGCGGGGATCACGCTCTATCAATTGACACGTCCGGGATTCCTGTTCGGCATCACCCCGGACATCTCGGCATGGTTCGGCGGCTCGATCCGCCTCGTCCACGGGGCCATCCCATACCGCGACTTCGACCTCACGCAGCCGCCAGGGTTCGCACTGCTCGCAAGTCCGTTCGCGTTCCTCTCCGAAGCCATCGGCACGCGTGATGCGCTTGCGGTGTTGCGCTGCTGCACTCCGCTGCTCGCGGCGGGGAGCGTGCTGCTTGCCGGCAAGGTCGTGCGACACCGCGGTCGCGCTGCGCTGGTCGTGGCCTGCGCGGTGATGGCGTTCTTTCCCGCTGAGCTGTACGCGATCCGCAGCGGCCTGCTCGAACCGCTCGTCGACTTCTTCTGCCTCGCCGGCGCGGCTCTCGTGTTCGACGGCGATGGCTTCGCCGGCTCGAAGCGGCGCATCTTCGCCGGCGGTCTCGCCTTCGGGATCGCGGGAATGGTGAAGGCGCCGGCGATCGTCCCCGTGCTGGTGGTGGCGGCCCTGTGCCTGCCCGACGTTCGACGCCGCCTGCTCCCGTTCGCCGGCGGGGTTGTCGCGGGCTTCGGCATCCCGACACTGCCGTTCTTTCTGGCCTCGCCATCCGGCTTCATCCGCGACGTCATCGGGACGCAGCTGGGACGTATCCCCGCCGTCGACAGGGTGTCGATCCCCGTCCGGCTCGGTGACCTGACCGGTGTGGCCGCGTTCGGCGGTGGTGACGCACTCGCGCTCGCCGCGACGGTGGTACTGGCGTTGTTCGTGATCGCGGCGTTCGTCGTGTCGCGGCGCAGGCCCTCCCGACTCGAGTGGTTCGCCATTGCGGCGACCGTGCTCGTCGCCATCGCGCAGCTCGGACCCGCCTGGTACTACGAGCACTACGCGGCGTTCATCGCGCCGTTCCTCGCGATCCTGCTCGGCGTCTCGCTGGCGCGACTCGTCGAGCGCCGTTTCGCTCGCGTCGCGCTCGGGCTCGCGACGGCGGCAGCCGTCGCGCTGCTGGTGAACCAGCTACTGCTCGTGCGCGGCGAGGCGGTCCCGGACATCGCCGGCACCGTTGATGCGATCGTCCCCGCCGGCGGCTGCACACTCTCGGACGCGCCGTCGAAGCTGGTCACCACGAACCGCTTCGTCGCCACCGCCCCGGGCTGCAACGACATGACGGACTCGCAAGGCGCGACGCTGTCGTACGGATACGCATCAGCCGGTGCGCAGCATCTCTGGACGGTCGCAGTCGCGCACGCCGACTACCTGGTGAGCAGCACGCCCTTTCCGCAGTGGTACATCCCACCGGATGCGGCGCTGCGCTCGTACGTCGCCGCGAACTTCCGGCTGATCAAGTCCGGAGGGCTGCTCGTCTACGTGCGGAGCGGATTCCCGACCGGTTAGCAGGGTGTTGATGTTCGGTCCGTCGGGAGCAGCGGCGTAGTCGAAGTCGGGTGAGCCATTGCGGTGATTGGGATGCGCGCCCTTTTCGAGGCCGCGGTCCGCCCCCTCGGGGCTGATCGGGCCCGGATCAGGCGGCCTGGGCGTCCAGTGCGGTGATCCGGATGAGGTTGTACACCGCTCCGGTCATCAGGAACCAGGCTCGGTTGCGCTGCAGTCCGATGTACCGCAGTTTTCGTCCACCAGCGACCGTCTTCATCCAGCCGAAGGGTTCCTCGATGCGCTTGCGGATCCGCAGGCTGATCTCGTGGCCAGGGTGGCGCGTGGTCCGTGCATCGATGGCGCTGCGTCGGTTGGTCGTGTTCTGGGAGACGTGCGGGGTCACGCCCAACTCGCGACAGCCGGCGACGAAGTCCTTGCTGTCGTAGCCCTTGTCGGCGGCCACGGTGCGCCGCCGAGCGCGCCGCGGCAATCGCCGCAGCAGGGTCAGCGCCGTCTCCCGTTCCGCGTAGCCGGTCGCCGCGCTGAGTTCCATGTCGGCGATCAGGGCGTTGCGATGCTCCATGAGCAGGTGGCCGGTGTAGCTGAGCTTGGCCGCCACCGCGTTGCCTTTGCGAGCCAGGCGCGCCTCCGGATCGGTGGTGGACTGGTGGGTCTCGTTGCTCCGCCGCTCGCCGTGGTAGTCCACCTCGGCGTTCCGTCCCGGCGGCGATGGCCCGCTCCGTCCGTCGTCGTCCTTGGGGCGAAAACTCTTGTGCGAGGCCCAGGCTTCCAACAGGGTGCCGTCGACGCTGAAGTGCTCGCCCGACACATAGCGACGGAGGTGAGCCTGGCGCACCACGGCCGCAAAGAAGCGGTCGGCGATCTCATGGCCCAGCAAGCGTTCCCGGTTGCGGCTGAAGGTGCTGTGGTCAAAGCCTTCGTCGTCGACGTTGAGGTCCAGGAAGAACTTGAAGAGCAGGTCGTAGCGGAGCCGCTCGCAAAACTGGCGCTCGCTGCGAATCGAGTACAAAGCCATCAACACGGTCGCCTTGAGGAACTGCTCCGGGGGCACGCTCTGCCGGCCGGTGCGCGCGTACATGGCGTCGAACTCCGGCCCGAGCTCCGCGAGCACCGCCTCGACCACTGGCTTGATCCTCCGGATCGGGTGCTCGGGTGGAATCAGGCTGTCCGTCGTCAACGCCGACAGCATGGTCACTTGCCGGGTGGTGGTACCGCGCATGCTGAATCTCCGCAAGCTGAATGAGCTTCCCAAGACTCGCATACCCGAGTCACCCTGTCGAGCCTCGCTCAGAGGGCGAAAATCAACACCCTGCTAGACGGACGGCGGCGGGAAGTGACGCGCGTCGGACCAGCGAACGCCGTCCCACCAGCGCAGGGACCCGAGGCCGGGCTCGGGATACCACCCCGGCGGTGGCGGGGGTATCGAGCGTGCCGCATCGAGGACGGCTGATCGCTTGGCGAACAGCCAGATCAGTGCGCCGATGATCTGGAGGAGCACCACGATGAGCACCCAGACCGTCTTGTCGCTGCCGGCGGCTCTGAACTGCCAGCCGGGTGTCTGCGCGACCTCAACGATCGCGACGATCCAATACACGAAGGCGGCGAGCCAGAGGAGAGGAATCAGCAGCAGCAGCAGGAAGGGCCAATGGCCCCCGACACCAGTCAGCATCCGGCGTTCCTCTCTTGCATGGGTGCAGCTTAGATCGACGGCGGACCTCCGGTCGAGCCACCTGCGGAGAGGGGTAGACTGCGCGGCGGTCTGGAAACAAGCGGAGGCGCTCCATGGGATTGACGGTTCTTCTGATCGGAACCCGCAAGGGACTGCTGATCGCGCGCAGCACCGACGACCGCAAGACCTGGTCGACTGACGACTTCCAGTTCATGAACCAGGAGGTCTACTCCGTCGCGGCCGATCTCCGGCGCGAGACCCCTCGAATTCTCGCCGGCGTTGGGACCGGACATTGGGGCCCGCTGCTGACGTATTCGGACGATCTCGGCAATTCCTGGTCCGAGCCTGCGGAGCCGCCGATCGGCTTTCCTGCCGGTACCGACGCCGCGGTCGCGCGCGTGTGGCAGATCCAACCGTCGACCGCGCAGGAACCGGACGTGGTCTACGCGGGGGTGGAGCCTCACGCGCTGTTCCGATCGGAGGACGGCGGTAAGAGCTTTGCGCTCGTCGAAGGGCTCTGGCGGCATCCGCACCGGTCCGAGTGGATGCCCGGCGGCGGTGGCGCCTGCCTCCACACGGTGCTGCCTCACCCGACCGATCCCGACGACGTGCTCGTCGTCATGTCGGCGGCGGGCGTCTACCGGACTCGCGATGGTGGCGAGACGTGGTCCCCGGCGAACCGTGGCATTCAGGCGGCCTTTCTCCCCGAGGACCGGCGATTTCCGGAGTTCGGGCAGTGCGTCCACAAGGTGGCGTTCCATCCGAGCCGGCCGGATCGCCTCTACGCACAGAACCACTTCGGCGTGTACCGCAGTGACGACCGGGGGGATTCGTGGACGGCGATCGAGTCGGGACTGCCGAGCAACTTCGGCTTCTCGCTCGTCATGCACCCGACCCGTCCGGAGACCCTCTACTCGTTTCCCCTCAAGGCCGATGCCGAGCGCTTCCCACCCGACGCGAAGTGCCGCGTCTATCGCACGGAGAACGCCGGCGTCAGCTGGGAACCGCTCTCCGAAGGGCTGCCAAAGGATCCGTACTACGCGGCGGTGCTACGCGACTCCATGGTCGCCGACGCCTCGGATCCCGCGGGCATCTACTTCGGGACGCGGCTCGGCGAGGTCTATGCGAGCCGGGATGACGGGGACAGCTGGACGATGATCGCCAAACACCTTCCCGACGTTCTTTCGGTGAGGGTTGCGCAGGTAGCGTGACGTCGCGCCTGCTGCTTCCGGCTGCACTGCGCCGCTATGCGGGCGACCAGGCCGAGGTGGAGATCAGCGGCGGCACACTCGGCGCGGCGCTCGACGAGCTTGCTCAGCGGAACCCGCAACTGGAGCGAAAGTTGCGTGACGAGCGTGGAGAGCTCCGGCCGCACGTGCTCCTGTTCGTCGACGGCGTCAGCGTCCGGACCGGCGCTGCCATGGAGACGCCGGTGCCGGACGGCGCTGAGGTGTTCGTGGCGCCCGCAGTCTCAGGCGGCTGACCACCTGGAACTGATGCCGCCCCGCGAACGTAGCATCCGATAGATGCGAGTCCTCGCCCCAGCCGCCGCAGCCACCGTCTTGCTCGCGACTGCTTGCTCAACCTCAACCTCAGTTATGCACGCCGGAAGGCCATCCTCCCATCCGCCCACGGTCTCGATCACCGGTGCAATTCCCGACGCGGCTTCCGTCTGCGATCCGAAGTACCAGATACTCCTGCCGATGCCGCCCGCGCAGACGCTGAGGGAGCCCCTCACATATGCGGCAATGAACGTGGCTCTTCAGCCGCCACCGCCCGGCGCTCGCCCCAAGGTCTCCGCCGCTGCGGCGTGGCGAACGGTGGCCCAGCATGGGTTACCCGCCGACCAGACGGGATTGGTGCTCGCTCTCTTCACTTCAGAATTTCCGGAGAGGCAGACGCCCCATGGGTTCAAGTCCGAGTTCGTGCGGACACTCGCCTGGGTGGTGACTGCCGAGGGCTTCATATCCTCGGATGAGCTATCGGTCCCACCTGGATCCTTGCCGTCTGCGCTCCCGACCTGCCTCCCTTGGCGGGGACTTTCTGCAGTCGACGCTACCACTGGTCAACAGCTCCTGGCGGTCGGCGCCAGCCCCGGCAACGTGTGCTTGGGAATCGCTGACGCATACCTCAACCCGCCAGACTGTCCTGAGAAGTTCTAGTCATTCAAGGCGCAGTCTCCCGGCGGCACATCGGCGAATCCCCTTGCCCCGCTTGCCATATGTGCCCTACCTTCGGAGCCTTGGAGGACTGATGGAAGGGACACAGGCGATGGCAGTCCGATGCGGGCTGTTGGCGATCGCGGCTCTGACTCTTGCGACCGGAGGACAGGTTGCAATCGCGTCGGTGACGGTTTCGCCTCGCTCAGCGACCGCCGATCACGGCATCGTCCAAGCAACTGAACCTGAGCGTCTGCTTCAGGAAGCCGCGCTGAAGGACCTCCAGACACTGCGATCGGAATTGGTCTTCAAGCCGTTTCTCCCGTCAGATCTCGCCTTGCCTGCTGGTGATCTCTACAACCGGGTGACCTGGGGATCTGCGCCAGTCAATGGATTCGGGATCTTCATCAGTGCTCAATCGGGCTCAGCCGGAAGTCGCGCGGTCCACATTGATGAATCAGTGGAGTCGCTCAACCCGCGCGTTGGGCTCGCGCAGAGTCCATAAGCCGAAACACAATCGCCACGCACAGCTCCATCGATCCCAGTTCGATCCCCCGGTGCCGATTCTCACTCACACCTCAGCTTTTCATCCACCCCGGTGGGAGTGAGAAGCGGGACGAAGAAAAGCCCCTCAACATCGCGCATTTTGAATACGTAAGAGAGGGGGTGGTGCGCCCAGGAGGATTTGAACCCCCGGCCTTCTGATCCGTAGTCAGACGCTCTATCCGGGCTGAGCTATAGGCGCGCGCCTCGATCCGTGACTGTAACCCATGAGGCCGAAGCCAATACCGTACGACGCCCGAGCGGCCCATCGCGGCATGATTCAAGTTCAGAAGGCTCGTTGGAGGTGCAGTTCATGGCGGTGACCGGCAGCGTCGAGACGGGGGTTCTTCCCGCCCTCGACTTCGTGGGCGAAGTCGCCCAGCAGATTCGCGTCGACGGCATCCGGTGCTCCACCAAAGCGGGCTCCGGGCATCCCACCTCGAGCATGTCGGCCGCCGACCTGATCACCGTCCTCGCGGCTCGCCATCTGCGCTACGACTTCGACCAGCCGAAGCTGGCGGACAACGACCACCTCATCTTCTCCAAGGGCCACGCCTCGCCCCTCCTCTACGCGCTCTACAAGGCCGCCGGCGCGATCACCGACGGGGAGTTGATGACCTACCGCACCCACGGCTCGCGCCTCCAGGGCCACCCGACGCCGCTGATCCCGTGGGTCGACGTCGCGACGGGGTCGCTCGGCCAGGGCATCGCCATCGCGGTCGGCGTGGCGCTCGCGGGCAAGTACCTCGACAAGCTCCCCTTCCACGTATGGGTGCTCTGCGGCGACAGCGAGCTCGCCGAGGGCTCGGTCTGGGAGGCGCTCGACAAGGCAGGTCACTACGGCCTCTCGAACCTGACCGTCATCTTCGACGTCAACCGCCTCGGGCAGCGTGGCCCCACCGAGTACGAGTGGGATCTCGACGTCTACAGGCACCGCGTTGAGGCGTTCGGCTGCCGGCCGATCGTCATCGACGGCCACGACGTTCACGAGATCGACGACGCGTTCACCTCGGCCCGCGCGGACGGCGACCGGCCGACGGTGGTGATCGCCCGCACGATCAAGGGCAAGGGCTGCAAGGAGATCGAGAACAAGGACGGATGGCACGGCAAGGCGCTGCCTCCCGATCTGGCGGAGCGTGCGATTGCGGAGCTGGGTGGCATCCGAGACCTTCGTATCCACGTGCAGCCGCCCGATGGCGCGCCGTCGGCATCCGCGAGCGAGACGGACAAGCCCGTGACGTTGCCGGAATACAAGATCGGTGACAAGGTGGCCACGCGTAAGGCATATGGCGACGCGCTCAAGGCGCTCGGTGCTCGTCATGACGTGGTGGCGCTCGACGGTGAGGTCAGCAACTCCACGCATGCCGACGAGTTCAAGGCCGCGTATCCCGATCGTTTCTTCGAGATGTTCATCGCAGAGCAGCAGATGGTGGCGAGCGCGGTCGGGCTCTCGGTGCGCGGCTACATCCCGTTCGCCTCCACATTCGCCGCGTTCTTCTCACGCGCGTACGACTTCATCCGTATGGCCGGTGTGTCAGAGGTCAACGTGAGGCTCTCCGGTTCGCACGCCGGGTGCGAGATCGGCGCCGACGGACCGTCACAGATGGCGCTCGAGGACATCGCCGCGCTGCGAGCGGTGCACACGTCGACGGTGCTGTACCCGAGCGATGCCGTCTCCGCAGCGAAACTCGTTGCGGAGATGGCGGATCTCAAGGGCGTCAGCTACGTCCGCACCACTCGCGGCGCGTACCCGGTGCTGTACGACAACAGCGACGAGTTCCCCGTCGGTGGGTCGAAGGTGCTCCGCCGCAGCGACGCGGATGCCGTGACACTCATCGGCGCCGGCGTCACGTTGCATGCGTGTCTCGACGCCGCGGACCGCCTGGCCGGCAGCGGTATCACGTGCCGCGTCATCGACCTGTACTCGGTCAAGCCCATCGACACAGCAACGCTCCGCGAGGCGAGCGCCGACACCGGCGGCCGCCTCGTGGTCGTCGAGGACCACTACCCGCAGGGCGGCCTCGGCGCCGCGGTGATGGAGGCACTCGCGCTCGAGCCGGTGCCACCGCGCGTCACCCACCTGGCGGTGCGCAGCCTGCCCGGTTCGGGCACGCCGGAGGAATTGATGGCCACCGCAGGCATCGACGCCGACGCCATTGTCACGGCCGTGACCCAGCTGGTCGGCGCGTCCGCGGAGGCCGGCCGATGACGACGCCGCTGCAACAGCTGGGCGAGCACGGACAGTCGGTCTGGCTCGACTTCATCAGCCGCGACCTGCTGACGTCGGGCGAGCTGCGACGCATGATCGCCGAGGACAACGTCACCGGGATGACGAGCAACCCGACGATCTTCCAGAAGGCCATCGCCGAAGGGTCGATGTACGACGACCAGATCCGCGAGCTGCTCGCGGACGGCATCGACGACCCGCAGGACATCTTCACGGAGCTCGCGATCACCGACATCCAGCACGCCGCCGACATCCTCCGTCCCGTCCACGATCGGACAGCTGGAGCCGACGGATTCGTGAGCATCGAGGTGCCGCCGTCGCTGTCGCACGACACCGACGGGACAGTCGCGATGGCGCGAACCTTCTGGGAGCGGGTCGACCGCCCCAATCTCATGGTCAAGATTCCGGCGACGCTCGAAGGCATGCCTGCAATCGGCCGGTCGCTCGCCGACGGACGCAACATCAACATCACACTGATCTTCGCGATCGCGATGCACGACCGCGTGATCGAGCAGTACATCAGCGCGCTCGAGACTCGTCACAAGGCGAACGAGTCGCTCGACGTCCACTCGGTCGCCTCGTTCTTCGTGAGCCGCGTCGACACGCTGGTCGACAAGATGCTCGAGGCGAAGCTCGCCGCCGACCCGGGCAACGCACTGGTCGAAGGGCTGCTCGGTAAGGCGGCAATCGCCAACGCGGTCCTTGCGTACGAGCTGTTCGAACAGCGATTCGGCGATGCACGCTTTGCGCCCCTGCGCGGCGCGGGAGCACACGTGCAACGGCCGCTCTGGGCAAGCACGAGTGCCAAGAATCCGAACTATCGCGACGTCGTCTACGCCGAGGCGCTGATCGGTCCCGACACGGTGGACACGATGCCGCCGGCCACCATCACAGCGTTCCTCGACCACGGCGTCGTGAACAGCGACACCGTGAAAGCCGATTACGCGGGCGCGCACAAGACCATGGATCAGCTGGCGCAGGCCGGCATCGACATGGATGCGGTCACGCAGCAACTGCTCGACGATGGCGTGAAGACGTTCGCCGACTCCTACAACGCACTCCTGCGAGGCATCGCCGAGAAGGTCGACTCGATGGGCTCGGGGTATGCCAAACGGCAGCACATCGACACGGGCGCAACCACCGTCACCCTCGACAGTGCCGACGCGACGCAGGTGGCCGACCGCATCTGGCACCGCGACCCGAACCTCTGGAAGCCGGGCGACGCCGACCACGCCGTGGTGATCCGCAACCGGCTCGGCTGGCTCGACGTCGTCGGCGCGATGCGCGAGCAGCTGACCTCCCTCACCGCATTGACCACCGAGGTTCGCGAGGCCGGCTGGCGCGATTGTGTGCTCCTCGGCATGGGTGGTTCGAGCCTCTGCCCCGAGGTGTTGCGCAGCTCGTTCGGCAGCGCCGAGGGCCAGCCAACGCTGCACGTCCTCGATACCACCGATCCGCTCGCGATCACGCGAGTGAGTCGCGCCACAGACCCGAAGACCACTGGATACATCGTCGCGAGCAAGTCGGGCACGACGTTGGAAACGCTGTCGCATCTTGCGCACTTCTGGGAGGCGACGTCGAACGTCACCGACAAGCCCGGCGCGCAGTTCATCGCGGTGACCGACCCCGGATCGCCGCTCGCCGGCATCGCGCGCGAGCGCGGTTTCCTGCATCTCTACAAGAACCCGCCCGACATCGGAGGCCGCTACTCCGCGCTGAGCATGTTCGGACTGGTCCCCGCCGCGGTGATGGGCATCGACGTCGACCTGCTCCTTCACCGCGCGGCCGATATGCGCCGCACCTGCGCGGCGAGCGTCCCCGGCGACATCAACTGCGGACTCGCACTCGGTGAGGTCATGGGCGCCCTCCACGATGCCGGCCGCGACAAGGTCACCATCCTCGCGCCGCGCAGCGTCGAGGCATTCTCACTCTGGTCCGAGCAGCTGATCGCCGAGAGCACCGGCAAGGAGGGCAAGGGGATCATCCCGATCGGCGATGAACCACTCGGCGTTCCCGCCGTGTACTCGGACGACCGTCTTTTCGTCGCGCTGCGCATCGGGACTGACGCTACCTTCGACGCTTCCATCGACGCGCTCCGCAAGGCGGACCACCCCGTGGTCGTGTTCGACCTCGCAGACAAGTACGACCTGGCGGCGGAGTTCTTCCGCTGGGAGTTTGCGACGGCCGTCGCGGGTGCGCGCCTCGGGATCGACGCGTTCGACGAGCCGAACGTCAAGGAATCAAAGGACAACACGAATGCCGTGCTCGAGCAGTACGAGCAGACGGGTGCCCTCCCCGAAGAGGCGGCGGCGGTGACCGACGGCGCATTGCGGGTCTACGGTGACGTCGGCGGCAGTAGCGCGTCGGGTGCGCTCGCGCAACATCTCGACACCGCCAAGCCCGGTGACTACGTCGCGCTCATGGCGTATGTGACTCCCGACGATGCCAACCACGACGCATTGCAGGCGCTCCGCGTCGCGATCCGCGACACGCGCCGCCTCGCCACCACGCTCGGCTTCGGGCCGCGCTTCCTGCACAGCACCGGACAGCTCCACAAGGGCGGCCCGAACACCGGTGTCTACATTCAGATCACCGCCGACGACGGCACGGACGTGCCGATTCCCGGCAAGCCCTTCACGTTCTCGATCCTCAAGCGCGCCCAGGCCGCGGGCGATCTGCAGTCCTTGCGGGCTCACGGCAGGCGCGTGATCCGCGTTCACATCGCCGGCGACCTTCATGCGGGGCTCGCGAGCCTCACCGACGCCGTCGGCGCAACCACGGCGGCGCGCTGAGCGCCGCCGCACGCGAGAACACGAGCATGCAGATCGGCTTCGTCGGGCTCGGCAGGATGGGCGCCAACATGGTCCACCGCCTCCGGCGTGACGGCGATCACGCCGTGGTCGCGTACGACCCGAATCCCGAGGCTCGCGCGAGCGTCGAAGCGTTCGGCGCGACGACGACCGCGAGCATCGACGAGCTGATCGCGAAGCTCGAGAAACCACGCGGCGTATGGATCATGGTGCCGTCGGGGAAGATCACCGACGACACCGTCGCGGCACTGCAGTCGCTGCTCGAGACCGGCGACACCATCATCGACGGCGGCAACAGCAATTACCACGACTCGATGGCACGCGCTGCGAGCAGTGCCGAGCGCGGCATCGGCTTCATCGACGCCGGGACGAGCGGTGGCGTCTGGGGACTCGAGGTCGGCTACTGCCTCATGGCGGGCGGAGAGAAGGAGACGGTCGACCACTGGAGACCGATCTTCACGACGCTCGCTCCACCCGGCGGCTTTCTCCACGTCGGGCCGGCCGGGTCGGGACACTACGTGAAGATGGTGCACAACGGCATCGAGTACGGAATGCTCGAGGCGTACGCCGAGGGCTTCGCGGTGATGCAGGCGAAGCGGGACTTCGGCGAGCTCGATCTGCACGCGATCGCGCACCTCTGGAACCAGGGCAGCGTGGTGCGATCGTGGCTCCTGGAGCTTGCGGAACGCGCTTTCTCGCGCGACCCGCAGCTCGATCAGCTGCGCGGCTGGGTCGACGACTCCGGCGAGGGCCGCTGGACGCTCGAAGAAGCCATGACGTTGTCGGTACCGACGCCGGTGCTGGCGCTGTCGCTCATCGCGCGATACCAGTCGCGACTGCCGGACGGGTTCGGCAACAAGGTGATCGCCGCGCTCCGCAACGAGTTCGGCGGCCATCCGGTGAAGGCCGAGTCCGCGCATGGAGCGTCGCCATCACACTGACGGCGGACCGCCCGCTGCAGGAGCGCCGCCGTGAGGCGCGCACACCGCGCCCGTTCTGTGTCGTCATCTTCGGAGCAAGCGGCGACTTGACCAAACGCAAGCTCGTGCCGGCGCTGTACGCGCTCGCATCGGAGGGCAACCTCCCCGTCGGGTTCACCGTCGTCGGCGCCGGCCGCAGCGAGATGACCGACGGCGAGTTCCGTGAGGAGATGCGCAGTGGGATCCAGGAGTTCGGCCGCGTACCACTGCGCCAGGACACCTGGCTGGCGTTCGCAGGGGGCCTTCGCTACGTCACGTACGACCACGATGCGGATCACGGCCTCGAGCCGCTGCGCGACGTCCTCGACGCCGTCGATCGCGAGCGCGGTACCGGCGGTAACCGTCTCTTCTACTTCAGCACGCCACCGGGCGCCGTGATGCCGCTGGCCGACCGCCTCAAAGCGGCAGGTCTCACCACGCAGGCACCCGGCACCTTCGTTCGCGTGATCATCGAGAAGCCGTTCGGCCGCGACCTCGTCACCGCGCGCGAGCTCAATGAGCGGCTGCATACGGCGTTCATCGAAGAGCAGATCTATCGCATCGACCATTACCTGGGCAAGGAGACCGTCCAGAACCTGCTCGTGTTCCGCTTCGCGAACGGCATCTTCGAACCGCTCTGGAACCGCCAGTACATCGACCATGTGCAGATCACGGTCGCCGAGGAGATCGGCGTCGAAGGGCGCGGCCACTACTACGAGGGCGCGGGCGCGCTTCGCGACATCGTGCAGAACCACATCATGCAGCTCGTCGCGATCGTCGGCATGGAGGCACCGTCCAACTTCCAGGCGGAGATGGTCCGGGACGAGAAGGTGAAGTTGCTCCGCGCGGTGCGACCGATCCACCCTGACGACGCGCTGTCGCACTCGGTGCGCGGCCAGTACTCGGCCGGCATGGTCGGCGGCGTACCGGTCCCCGGCTATCGCGAGGAACGCGACGTCGCGCCGGATTCGCTGCGCGAGACGTTCGTCGCGCTCAAGGTCGACATCGACAACTGGCGCTGGGCCGGCACCCCGTTCTATCTGCGCACCGGCAAACGGATGCCGAAACGCGCGACGGAGATCGTCATCCAGTTCCGGCGCGTTCCCCATTCACCGTTTGCCGGCAGCGTTCCGGTGGCTTCAGGACAGGTGCCAACCGACGGGATCGAACCCAACCTGCTCGTCCTGCGCATCCAACCGGATGAGGGCATCACGTTGCGCTTCGGCGCGAAGATTCCCGGCCAGGCATTGCGCATCGAGTCGGTGAACATGGACTTCACGTACGGCGCGGCGTTTCGCGAGCAGTCACCGGACGCGTACGAGCGATTGCTCCTCGACTGCATGCTCGGTGACCCGACCCTGTTCGCGCGCGAGGACGAGGTCGAGGAGGCGTGGCGCTTCTGCACAGCGATCCTCGACGGCTGGCGTGCACATCCACCGGACCGCGTCCACGGCCCGAACTATGAGTCGGGCACGTGGGGACCGGAGGAGTCGGACGCCTTCATGGCCCGCGACGGACGGGCCTGGCACCGGCCGTAAGGTGGGCCTCCTCGGTGAGCGCGTGGTCCGCGAGCATCCGCAGGCCGTTGCGGACGAGGTCGCGGGATGGGTCGCCGAACTGGCGCAGCGTGCCGTCCACGACCACGGCTCGTTCTCGGTAGCGCTTGCGGGTGGAAGCACACCGCGCCTCCTGTACGACGCCCTCGCGGGTCCCGCATGGCGCGACCGAGTGGACTGGCCGGCGTGGCACGTGTACTTCGGCGACGAGCGCGCATGCCCCGCAGACGATCCATCGAGCAACTATCACCTCGCGGCGACGACGTTGCTCAGCCGCGTGCCCATCGATCCGTCTCGCGTGCACCGCATGCCTGCGGACAGGCCGGACCTGGATGCTGCCGCCGTCGAATACTCGGATCTCCTCGCGTCGTCGCTCCCCGCCGGAGCGGACGGGGCGCCGCGGATCGACGTCGTGCTCCTCGGTCTCGGCGAGAATGGCCATACAGCGTCGCTCTTTCCGGGCACGCCGGCTCTGGACGTGACCGACCGATGGGCGACGCGCGGGCTCGCGGATTACGTGCCGTACGACCGCATGACCCTCACCTTTCCGGCCATCAACGCGGCGGCGGCCGTCGGATTCATGGTCACTGGCTCGGCGAAGGTTGCGGCGCTGGCGGCAGCGGCCCGGGGTGAGGTGCCGGCGTCGCGCGTCAGCCCCGCGGACGGCGTGCTGGTCTGGTTCCTCGACGCGGCGGCGGCGTCATAGCGCGCTGAGAAAACTCCGTGCCGGCGCGCCTCCGCCTGTCGACAGTGCTGCAGATCGCGAGCCGGGAGCTGCTCGAGACGGTGGAAGCGCGATGGGCGGAGCCGTTCGGCGCAGCGACGATCGACGATGTGCGCATCGCCCTCCAGCAGGTGGCCGCCGACCCCTCCCGAGGGCGGTCACCCCTGTTCGCCGGGATCGAGCCGTACCCTGTCGGGTGGCGGGCGGCGATCCCTCCGCCCGAGACCCTGCGGTACTTCCCGATGGTGCTCCACCGAGGTGGGTACCCCGACGGCAGCTGACGGGTCCGATGACGAACCCATGAATCGCGAGGGCGTCGCGACCACTCTCTGGCAGAATCCGCGGATGCCGCGATCCACATGGCCGCCGTGCCGGGATTCGGTCCGGATCGCGCCGAGCCTCCTCGCCGCGGACTTCGGACACATTGCCCGCGCGGCGCACGACCTCGAGCAGAGCGGGGCCGAGCGTATCCACGTCGACGTGATGGACGGGTCGTTCGTGCCCAACTTCACCTTCGGCACCGACACCGTCCGGGCCCTCCGCCGCGAGACGTCGCTGCCGCTCGAAGTGCACCTGATGATCGTCGAACCGGACCGGCATCTCAGCACGTTCGCGAGCGCCGGCGCTGACGCGATCACCGTCCACTACGAGGCGTGCCCGCACCTGCATCGCACGCTGACCGCGATCCGCGAGCTCGACTGCCGGGCGGGCGCCGCGATCAACCCGAGCACACCGGCGCTCATGCTCGAGGACGTGCTCGAAGCATGCGACCTTGCGCTCGTGATGACCATCGACCCCGGGTTCGGGGGCCAGCGGCTCATCCCGCGCACCCTGCGCAAGGTTGAGCAGCTCCGGCGCGAGATCGAACGCCAGGGCCTCGAGACCGAGGTCGAGGTCGATGGCGGCGTCGACGTGGAGAACGCGCGCGCATGTGTCGACGCCGGCGCGAACGTCCTCGTCGCGGGTACCGCGGTGTTCGGGCATCCGGACGGTCCCGCGGCCGGAGTCGCTTCGATCCGCGCTGCCGTCACGGGCACAGGGACTGCCGCGTGACCGAGCTCGCGACCGCGACCCTCGCCGACGGCAGTGAGGACATCGACGGCGCGGCCGCCGATCTCGCCGCGCGTATGCCCGCGCCGCTCGAACCACTCGCGCGACTCGCCTACAACTACCT